>Ga0247840_10011090_pt1 | contig 11066 bp, 24 predicted proteins | sample LaCruzMarch2015__FD_192404 | JGI IMG/M metagenome (GOLD analysis project Ga0247840, IMG submission 192404) | Freshwater microbial communities from meromictic Lake La Cruz, Castile-La Mancha, Spain - LaCruzMarch2015_17m | ecosystem: Environmental > Aquatic > Freshwater > Lake | place: Spain...
CGTCCGCCTCTTGAATCACCCTCTGTCAACCTCACAGGTAGATCACGTTCCCAGCTTGCCGATATTCGATGACGCGACCGCATCGGTATCGGTATTGCGGCCCGCCCTGATTGCCTTTTCGAGTTCCTTGATACGCTCGTTCATTTCCAGTCTGTCTTTCTCTTCGCTCTTTTCCTTCTCGATACTGTAATGAAACGCTTCAAGATTTGCCATAAATGCCGGTTTTATGACGCGGTGCCCAGAGAACATGATGTTCTTGAATTTCGGACAATGCTCCTCGAGCCCTGCGCATGGGTGATCTTTTGTGGATGGTTTGGCACCGTCGATTAGCCAGTCGAGAGACAGGGCGTTCTTCGTCGCAAAAGAATAGAGATTGTCCCACGGGATTGTCCCCCTGTTTCTCCAATTATTCACGGTCTGAGGGGAAACCGATAGCGCACGAGCGACGGCAGCGTCGGTATCCTCGCCCAGCCACTTAGAAATTCGACAGAGAATATCATTTATCAACATGGCGTTTATTCCTCTTGACAAAGCGTACACATTAAGTTTATAATCTCAACAATGACGATACCTGAACAAATAAAATCAATACGGCAGGCAACCGGGATTACCCAGGAGGCCATCGGCATCCTTATTGGGAAAACAGGCGCGGCCATCTGTAATTATGAGAAGGGCAAACGCCCCATCCGTGCTGTCGATTTCGAGAAAATAAAAGAGCTTCTCTACCCGACGCACCCGAAGGAGGCAGCATGAAGATTCCTGCACCTTTCAAAGACATCCCGCAAGAAGATGTAAATAAGGCGATCTTCCTGATGTATCTGGACTTGCAGGACATCCTCATGCGAACCCTCGGAGAAATAAGCCGCGATCGCTACAAATTCCAGCTTCGTTTCAGCCGCCCAGCGTTACAAACAATCCGCGAATTATTTCAACTGCCGCCGGGTTGTTACTTAAATCAGAAAGAGTTTTCCTCCATGCCGCCTTCTTCTCCGGAGGGATGTCGGGATGGTTATCAAGCTCCTCCACAAGCCGGTTCAGAAAAAGAGAAGGATTGTTGATGATATGAGCCTGAATAATCTGACCGACGCTGCCACCGTGAATCTCGATGCTCTGCTGAGTGAATTGAGTAAGCGGGTTGAACTCAGATGGGCCTTCAATAAAATTGATGCCTTTCGGAGTAATACCGATAATGCCCCCCGTCGCCTCATATCGTGCGTATCCAAGCTCTTCCAGGAAATCTGTTTGCTTCTCAATCGCCTTTATATCTATGCCGCTTTTTTCGGCGATCTCGCCCATCGATATATATCCAACGCCGTCCTGTTCTTCAAAGGCGGCATAAAGATCGCGCAGAATGATTTTCCGAATCTCTTTTTTGTCCATCATGTTATCCCGAAGGAGGCAGTGTGAAGGCGACTCCCTCAATAGTTCTCCAGACCATCACGGATACTCGGCCGGGTGCGGATGATGCTGACAGGCCTGGCGCCTTTCTGTCCGTCCTTAAAGCGTTCTTCAAGAGCCGTATTCTTCTCTACAAGGTGTGCATTATCCGTCTTCTGGATCGCTATTTCCTCCCGGAGGACGGCGATCTCCGATTCGCACAGCAGCAGCTTACTCTTCAACTGTGCGGCCTCATATATGACCAAGCTGAGATGCTTTTCAAGGATCTCAGCGGACCCGTGCTCGGTGATGAGCTTCCTAAAAAGGGCGAGACCTTCAAGCAATGAAGACATCGACAACGCTCCTTTCATAAACAAACGGGGGCCGCCCAAGCAGCAATGCCGGCCACATAACCCAGGCCCCCACTTTCAAGGAACTGGAAACAAAAGTCAACACCATTTTTGACAAGCCTCGGAGGAGAGATGACAGCAGAGGAAATGACAATGGAAATGACAATGGAAATCGACAAGCTGACCGAATCATACACCCTGCGAATCCCCGAAGTGACGAAAGCGAAAACGGACAGACTGTCATCGTCCTGGAAGAAGAAGCTTAATGAGGCGATCTTGCTAACCATTGCTCGAACCCTCCATGATGCTGATTTTAAACCCAGCCTATACCTCAAGGGGGAATAGGTCAATGTTTACATGGTTCCACATTGTTGAGGAAGCTGCATGACGAAACTCTGCGCGTATTGTAAAACGGTAGCCATCCCGGACGACTATCACAACCGGACGTATTGCGGAAAAGCCTGCAAGGCCGCCGCGGCAAGAGACAGGGAGAAACGTCGCTATTGGTCGGAGAGGCCAGCCGCCCCACAACGGCCACCAGAGGGCACGGCGAAGCTCAGGACGTGCCTGGGTGGTTGTGGTCGCCTCTTCCTATCAGAATATGCCGGTAATCGCGTGTGCGGCACCTGCGGGTTGAGAAACAGCCATCTGTCATCAATCAACGGGTGCTACGCATGAGAGGCAAGCCACCGACCCCAGAAGCCATGCTTACTAAATCAGTGCGGCAGCTCCTAAGCGCGGCGGGGATCTTCCATTGGAAAAACTTTGGTGGTCCGATGGGGCAGCCAGGGGTCCCGGATATCCTCGCCTGCCACAAAGGCCGGTTTATCGGGATCGAATTGAAGGCGCCGAATGGCAAGGTGTCCGACCAACAGACGGAGTTTTTGAAGCGGATCAATGAGGCGGGGGGTATCGGCTTTGTCGCCCGGACGCTTGACGAAGTAATAGACGGCCTCGGCCTGGGGGATAGGTTTCTTATCCGATGACCAAGAAATCAAAAATCATCCTCGGTATCATCCTGATACTTTCCGCCTACGCATTCTTCGCCTGGCTGATATTTGTGTTCGCCGAGACGCCAAACAGTTACGACCACGTCAACTGGCCCGAGAAGCAGTGGGTCGTCGAGCGGCACAAGTTCCACGGGATCACGGTTTCAATCGAGGAAAACGGGAAGCATTATTTTTATGACAAACGGGGAAGGAAGTGCAAACTTTGAAAGCGGATAGGGTCATTCCCGAAGAGGCGGCTTTCCGGGCCGCCCTTCCGCCCCTTTTAACCGGATGCCGTATCGGAGGCGGCGAGTATGCGTGACTACTCAAAAGTATCATCACAATTTTGGACCGGGAAAACAGGAAAGATGCTTCGCGGAGATCCGCAAGCCCAAATTGTCGCCCTGTATCTCATGACCAGCCCCCATGCCAATATGATCGGCGTATTCAATTGCCCGCCTGTTTATATCGCTCATGAAACAGGAAGTCCCTTGGAAGGGGCTTTAGAGGGGCTTCAAAGGCTATCAGAAGGGGGGTTTTGCACCTATGATGAGGATACTGAAATCATCTGGGTTCATGAAATGGCAAAATTCCAGATTGGATGCTCGTTAAAAGACAATGACAACCGAGTAAAGGACATTCAGAAACAGTATGAATGCCTCCCGAAAGGCAAAATAAGGCGTGGATTTTACGAAAAATATGGGGTTGCATATTGCCTGACAAATGTCGATAATGATGGCAATTCTAATAAGCCCCTTGCAAGCCCCTTAGAAGCCCCTCCGAAGCCAGAAACAGAAACAGGAGCAGAAGCAGGAGCAGGAGCAGAAGAAAATCCACCCCCCCCACCATCAAAAATTAAATTCCTTGACGCTGTTTACCTGACAGAAATCGAGAGGCAGAAACTTCAGGAGGCAATTGGCCAGAAGAACCTGGAAATTGGTATCGAACAACTGGACTACAGCATCACAGTCAAGGGCGGAAAGTATACGGATCATTACAAAACTCTCCTGAATTGGAACAAGAGGGGTTTTCTTGTTGGCGGGGGAAACGGAAACGAAAATAAGGGTGAAAGGGTGGTTAATTTATGAAAAAAAAGCATGTTATCTATATGAAAAACGGGAACAAAATCGAAACAAGAGAGGAGAAATACAAAGCTCTTGTTGAAATATTGACAAGAGAAAAGCCGCCACTTTTCATCACTATCGACGGGAATGTTTTAAGCTTGTCAGCTATTTCATACTGCGCCGTTGAAGAAGATCGGAGTTGGTAATGCTCACCCCTGCCGAACTAAAACGTGTCGCGGATTACGATCAGAGCGTTGTTGACCAGGTGCAACGCGAAAAGGAGTACGCCGACAGGCCAACGAAGAAAACAGCCGTCCTGGTGGATCTCTTCGCGGCACTGGAAGCCGAGGCCCTAGACAGCATCCGGGAAGCAGCAAGCGAAATTGGCGTGATGTTGAAATGCCGGGATCGGTTCAAGGACCAGACAATTTCAGATTTGACAAGCTATTTCATCACATTAGCAAAATATCAAATAGAGGAGGATTCCAATGACATCACCCGTTGGCGCAAAGAATCTCAAGGAATATGACGGCGAAGACAAAGTCATTTCCGCCCATGAAATGGCGCTATCTTTCCGGGAAAAAGATCAATTCACGATCAACGTAAAGTCTGGAATCCCCTCCCTTGATGCCTACTGTGAAGGGTTCCGGGATGGCGAGCTGATAACGATTTCAGGGAAGACAAAGAACGGGAAGACGCTTTTAGCGCAAACCCTGTCACAAAATTTCTCAGCGCTAAATCCACCACTCTGGTTTTCGTTTGAGGTTCCGGCGCGACAATTCCTTAGTCAGTTTGGAGAAATGCCGTTCATCTTCATGCCTGCAAAACTCAAGGCGCACGCTATGGACTGGATCGAAGAACGGATTATGGAGTCATTCGCTAAGTATAACACGCGGATAGTTTTCATAGACCACCTGCATTACCTGTTTGATATTCAGAAAAGCAAAAACCCTTCTCTCGATATCGGCGCGATCATCCGCCGTCTGAAAAGCATCGCAGTTGCGAACGAATTTGTGATCTTCCTGCTTTGCCATACATCGAAATCGAAGGACGAGAGCGAGAGCTACGAAAGCATCCGGGACAGCTCGTTTGTGGCACAGGAATCCGACTGCGTAATTATGGTGAAGCGCACGCCGGAAGAGGGCGATTCTTACGCCAGGGCAAGGATTGAATTTCATCGGCGCACAGGCGTGATGGAGAAGGTTGTATTCCTGCAAAAACAGGGGAACTACCTGGTCGAAAGATCGCGGAATGAGGGAGAATGCGAGCCGTTACCGCAGCCTAAAAAGAAGCCTGCCTAAAATGGGAAGGGGTATAAAAGTTATGACAATGATTAAGGAAATAAAGAGACGTATCGAATTGAAACGCCAGCTTATCAGAATAACCGAAGGGGAAATTAAGGGATTGGATGAGGCGCTCCTCGTGGTCCAGATGGCAGAGGATACTGCCAAACAGATGGCCATGTCTGTCGTGAGGAACCCAGCATGACACCCCCCTGCCCCTACTGCAAAGGACTCGGTGCCAAGAACGGCGTGATCTGCGTGTGCGCGATGGGTAAAGGGAAATCCGACTTCCCCGAGATCAAGAAAGTGACAGATTTATTTGACTTTTTACAGGGAGCAGTGAAGGAGAAACAAAAAAGTGTATAAACTCGAATATTTGAACGATCAAGGCGACTGGATCTTTCACGGGAACTACAAGAACGAGGACAACGCGGCTCTCAACGCTGAACAGAAGGTGGCGAGAGGATACCGAACACGGATCATTCACCAGGGCAAGATCGTGAGGGAAGGGTAAATGCCAGATATAGCCATCGGACGCAAAGAGATCATGGCGGTACTGCATGTCGGTTCCTGGCGCACAGTGCAGCGATGGAAAAAAATAGACCCAGGGTTCAGGAAAATACTCAGAATTGCCCCAAGCGACAGGCCGTTTATTGTCGTGAAGGAGGCTATTGAATGGTTTATTGAATATGACAAATTAGTCAGAAAAGCGGATTCCAAAATATAGTTGCCACCCTTTGTCACCCCCATTGCTACCCTTTATCACCTCACACTTTCTGAATGCCTGTGGTTTAATGCTCCCCAACAGAAATTCACGTCCCGGGAAAGCAGGGAACCACAATGGATAATCACGTCATTACCATCATCGGAATTGTAATCGGCTTTTTACAGGGGATAATGCTCTTTCTCCTCTCAGGAATCAAAAGCGAGGTCAGCGATGTCTGGAAGCGCATCAACAACCATTATCACGAAATAAGCTGTGGAAACGACGACTGTAAAAAACTGGTGACGGGAAACATCGTCATCCCAAGGGGTGAGTAAATGAAGAAACTCCGAATCTACCGGGTAGAGCGCAGCGAGGACGGGATCATCGGTATCCTTACGATTGACGGGAAGGCGTTCTGCTACACCATCCAGCCAGACGAAAGAGATGTCCATTTTTCCATCCCGGAGGGCTCCTACGCTGTCAAAAGATTCCACGGAACAAAGTACCCGGACACCTTTGAAATCGTCGTAGCGGGGCACACAGCCCTGCTTTTCCATATCCTCAACCAAGAGGATGAATCCGAGGGTTGTCTCGGCCTAGGAAAGATGGTCGGGAACATCAACGGCAAGCGGGCCATTCTCGGCAGTAGGGACGCCTTCAAAGAGTTTATGAGGATCATGGGCAACGACCAGGAGGCAAACCTGATCATTCAGGACTGCATGGCATGAAAGCCACCGGGGCAAAGTTGAAAGAACAGGCCCGAAAAGTGAAACGGGCAAAACGCAAGAAGAAGGGAGCAAAGAAATGACAGACAACCGGACCACCATCTGCGGAATCGGAATCGCCGTCTCTCAGGCCCTCGCGCTGGTTCCCTATTTTGCAAAGTGGCAGTGGGCGTTTCAGGGCGCGTCAATCGTCCTCACCGCCCTCCTCGGCGTCTTTGCAGCCGATGCGAAAAAGGCGGTGCAGTGATGGCCTTCGATCCTTTGACCGCAGCGCTCTCTATCGGTGAAAAGGTGATCGACAAGATCTTCCCGGACCCGGCGCAACGCGACCAGGCGAAGCTGGAAATGCTGAAGATGCAGCAGTCAGGCGAGCTGGACACGGTCAAGATCCAGATGTCCGCGATCATCGCAGAAGCACAAAGCGCGGACCCCTGGACCTCCCGCGCCCGCCCGTCATTTTTGTACGTGATGTATGCCCTGATCCTGTTTTCCGTCCCGATGGGCCTCGTAGCTGCTATCTGGCCAGAGAAGGCGGTGGTAATCGCAAACGGGATGAAGGCATGGCTCGCCGCCGTACCGGACAGCCTCTGGGCCGTTTTTGGCGTAGGATACACCGGATACACCGTCGCCCGGTCGGCGTGGGATAAGAACCAAACAGGCAAATAACACGGCGAAATGTGAATCATGAAAGACACAGAAGCATCAAGCAAAGCTGCTGACATCGCCCGCGAGAAGACCATGAAGTCGCTTAGGCGATACGGGGTCACGCCGGGTAGGGTTGCCAAGCGCCTGTCCGAGGCCCTTGATGCCAAAGAAACCAAGGTATTCAACGACAAAGACGATGGGATTGTTTACTCAACGCCACTCGTCGCCCATGCCGCCAGACTGAAAGCGATCGAGATCGCCGTTAGTCTCCTGGACATGAAACACGAACCGACGCGGATTGAGATAAGCACCCTGCCACCTATGGTGATAAACACTCATGCAGATTGATTTTTCGCCAGCACAGGGAAGTGTGTTCAATAACTCCTCCCGGTTCAAGGTCGTGGTTGCCGGGCGGCGTTTTGGGAAGACCGTTCTGGCCCTGTGGGTGCTGCTAGATATCGCATGGAAAAATCCTAACAAAATCTGCTGGTACACCGCCCCAACATATCGGCAGGCTAAGCAAATTGCCTGGACCATGCTGAAAAGTTTCATCCCTCCCGAATTCATAGCGAGCCGAAACGAAACCGACTTGACGATCACGCTCCTCAACGGCTCAACCATCTCCCTCCGTGGCGCGGACAACTACGACAGCCTACGAGGAGTGGGCCTTGACGCCCTGGTCCTCGACGAATATGCAGACATGGAGGCAGAGGTATGGACGGAGGTATTGAGGCCCGCGCTGTCTGACAAACTCGGAACGGCCCTCTTCATCGGCACCCCTGCCGGGTTCAACCACCTGTACGACCTATGGCTTGAAGCCGATACCAAGCCGGGCTGGAAGGCATGGCAGTTCACCACAGCCGACGGCGGGAACGTCCCTCCGGCAGAGTTGGAAGCGGCCCGCCTTGACCTTGACGAAAGAACCTACAAACAGGAGTACGAGGCCAGTTTTGCCAGCCTTACCGGGCGCGTCTATTACGAATTTGACCGGCTGCTGAATGTATCGGCGGATCTCGTTGACACCGGCGCGGAGCTGCTTGTGGGCATGGATTTCAACATCAACCCAATGAGCGCAGTTGTCGGCGTCAAGGCAGGAAACCAGCTTCACATCATCGATGAGTTTACCATCCCGAACGGCAACACGGAACTGATGGCGGACGCGATCCAGCGCAAGTATCCGGCGCGAAGGGTGCAGGTTTACCCGGACCCCTCCGGGAAGGCGCGCAAGACATCATCCCCGGTGGGTCAGACTGACTTCTCGATCCTTGCCGCTCACGGCTTCAGGGTGCTGGCCCCAAACGCTGCGCCACTGGTCGTGGATCGGAACAACGAGACAAACGCCATGTTCAAGAATGCAGCAGGCGACCGGCGCCTGCTCGTTCATCCCCGGTGTAAGCAGCTCATAAAGTGCTTGGATGGCCTCACCTATAAAGCCGACACATCACAGCCGGACAAGGGTCTCGGCCTTGATCATTTACCAGATTCCCTATCGTACCTTGTGCATTATGAGTTCCCAATTCACCAACGAATGCAGAAACTTCAACTGGCAGGAATATAAAGGATATACAGCCATGCCCTCAATCGTCAACACCACCCACCCCGAGTATGACAAGAAATCCGATCAATGGAGCCGTTGCCGCGATACGGTGGCCGGCAGTGACGCTGTCAAGGCCGCAGGCGAGCGATACCTTCCCGCCCTGAAAGATCAAACCGTGGAGGATTACAAGGCATATAAACTTCGGGCCTCGTTCGTGAATTATACATGGAAGACAATCGCAGCCCTCGCCGGAATGCTCTTCCGCAAGCCCCCGGAAATCGAAGTGGCCGCATCTGTCGATCCGCTTCTCCTGGATGTGACGATGGACGGCAAGAGCATCCACATCTTCGCCCAGCAGGTGGCGCTTGAAGTTCTGACGACGGGCCGTGTGGGCGTGCTCGTGGATTACCCAAATCAGGTAACCGCAGGAATGACCCTTGCCGACACCGCAAAGCTCAACCTGCGGCCTCTCCTGGCGCTCTACAGGACCGAAACCATCATCAACTGGAAACAGCAGCGCATCGGCAACAAAATGAAACTGACGCTCCTTGTGCTCACCGAGGACGCGGCCCTGGACGGAAACCCCTACGAGCACAAATGTGAGACCCGTTACCGGGTGCTGGATCTGTTCAACGGAGTCTATCGTCAACGGGTTTTCCGTATCAACGACAAGGGCGAAGATGAGCAGGTGGGTGGCGATATCTTCCCCATGATGAATGGCAAGACGCTGCAAGATATCCCGTTTATCTTCATCGGCGTTGACGACACCACCCCGGTCATGGACGAACCACCCTTGATTGACCTGATCGATGTCAATTTGACCCATTACCGAATGAATGCCGACTATGCCCACGGGTTGCACTTTACCGGCCTGCCCACGGCGGTCGTAAGTGGCTACACGACGGAGAATGCTGGCGACAAGCTCTACATCGGCAGCCAATCGGCATGGGTGTTCCCCGATCCGCAGGCAAGCGCGGCCTTCCTTGAATTCACCGGGCAGGGACTGGGCAGCATCGAAAAAGCCCTCGCCAAGCTTGAGGAGCAGATGGCCATTCTCGGCGCCCGCCTCTTGGCATCCGAAAAGAAGGGAACGGAAACGGCAACCGCAGCCAGGATCTACCGGGCAGGCGAGTCGTCCATCCTGTCTGCAATTGCCCAGACCATCAGCATCGGCCTGACTGAAGCATTACGGATCTTCATCGAGTGGGCAGGTGTACCCGACACGGAAGCGGAGATCGAACTGAACAAGGAATTCTTGCCGCAAGGGTTAGACCCGCAGCAGCTTACAGCCCTTGTCGCTGCCTGGAGCCAGGGCGCGATCAGCCTTGAAACCCTGTTCGAGAATTTACAGCAAGGCGAGATCATCAAGAGCGATATCAGTTACGAAGAGGAGCAGGCCCGCATAATCGAGGGAGCCCCGGCGCCTCCTCCCCCCCCGGTAATCGTCAAGAAGGATGACACGAACATGTCCGGCAATATGGACGGCAGCGGAGACATGAAATGAACCCCGCCGACCTGGCAATAATGGATGCGACGATAGAGCGCAGCCTTCTCCTCCAACGCCTGACAGCGGGGGAGAAAAGGAAGGCCGTCGCCCTGTTGGAGCAGATGAAAAAGGAGCTGAAGGCCCGGATGTATGAGGACTTGACCGACTTCGGGAAGGCCCGTGTCAACAAACTCCTGAAAGACAGCACGGAGGTCATTGACGGCTACTATAAGGACATGGGGAAGACGGTGGATGTCCCCGGAATATCCGCCCACGAGGTAGAGGCGACGGCGCAAACCTTTTCACCGATAGGCTTGGAGGCGGCCCTTCCGACGGCCTCCGTCATGAAGGCGCTGGTTTCGGATGCTTCGTTGTTCGGCGCGCCCCTGGCAGACTGGTGGCAAAAGCAATCTGACGATCTCGCCTTCAGGTATGCCAACAGCGTCCGGCAAGGAATCTCCCAGGGTGAAACCTTGCAGCAGATTATCATCCGCGTCTTCGGATCGGAGCGCCTCGGCACGCCCGGAATTGGTTTTCCGGCTGAAACTTTGCGGCGTCACGCTTCCGCCCTTGTTCATGACAGCATCATGACCGTGGCCTATGACGCCCGCATGGCCGTCTATAAGGCCAACGAAGACATATCGAAGGGCTACCGCCACCTCAGCACCCTTGACGGGAATATCTGCCTTGCCTGCGTATCCAGAAGCGGCGCCACCTGGGATCTGAATTACAAGCCGATCAACGGCACGTCACTGCCCTATGCCCGGACCCCAATTCATGTAAATTGCCGATGCTTAATTTTGCCTATCTTGAAAACATATCGAGAACTTGGCGTTGACATAGACGATCCGAAAGGAACAAGGGCCAGCGACCTGGGGCAGATTCCGAGCGATACCACCTTTGA
>Ga0247840_10011091_pt1 | contig 11066 bp, 7 predicted proteins | sample LaCruzMarch2015__FD_192404 | JGI IMG/M metagenome (GOLD analysis project Ga0247840, IMG submission 192404) | Freshwater microbial communities from meromictic Lake La Cruz, Castile-La Mancha, Spain - LaCruzMarch2015_17m | ecosystem: Environmental > Aquatic > Freshwater > Lake | place: Spain...
ATGCCTCCAGGAGAAGACACGCGCGCAGGCTTTATGAACACGTCCAATGCCGGTCTGCTCATGAACGGAACGCTCACTTTCAACAGCGCCGGCGTCCTGGAAGGACAGTCCGCCTTCGTGCCCTCGGGCTCGAACAATCCCAAGCAACTTTCGAACTGGGTGCCGGCATCCTTCTCTCCGGACGGCTACCCGCTGATATCGGCATCTTTTGAAGGCGGCGGCAGCATCAGCACGGGCCTGAATATGGGCTTGGCCAACACGGGGTCCGGATGGGCTAACAGCGTCTCAAACGCGTCAGCCATCGGCACTGATCCGAGCAAACTTCCGTCCTTCACGAGCAAGCGCGCAGCCAATGCCTCGACCGCTTTCCATGGCACGAACTCCACGATCCAAGCCACGCAAAACGGCTATCCTGATGGCATCATGAACAACTTGTCCGTGAACAATAACGGCGTTATCATCGGCCGATACTCCAATGGACAATCAATCGAACTCTATCAGGTTGATCTCAACTACTTCACAAACGATTACGGACTGCGTTCTGAAGGCGGCAACCACTACGCTGCCACATCAGCCTCTGGGACTGCGCTGCAAGGAGCGCCAAACACGAAGGGTCTGGGTTCCATAACCCAAGGCGCACTCGAAACTTCGAACGTGGATCTGGCGCTCGAGTTCGTCGGACTCATAAATACGCAACGAGGTTTCCAGGTCAACGGCAAGGTTATCACCACCTCGGATTCTATGATCCAAGAAGCGTTGAGCATTAAACGATAAGCCCCACAAGCCCTGGCCGGCAAATTTTGCCGGCTAGGGTCTCGACGCGCTGCGCGCAGCCTTTCCTTTGCCGGTCCGTTGCGCTATACCCCCGCGCATCCGCTTTGTAGGAATCCCCGATGTTTCGTCGCTTGTCCCTCGTCTGGCTTTGCGCCATTTCGCTCGCCCTTGCCCTTTGTGTCCTGGTCGCGGGCTCGACGTCGCTGCTCCAGGCCAGGCAGGCCGCTCCGGAGGCCGTAAACGGCTGGCGCCATAAGCTCGGCGCCGGCCTCAGCGGCGTCGCGCGCAGCAGTGACCGCGTGCGGTATCTTGCCTGGTTGCGACACCTGAGCGTCGCACTCGACAGTGGCAAGCAGCTTGGCAATTTTGAATGCCGCGTGCGGTTTACCCTTGACGGCAGCAGTCAAGAAACATTTTTGGTCCGATTTCCGACGGATTTAGAAGCCCAAGCCCTGCAGAAAGAGCTGGAATCGCGTTCACCCGTTGGGCTTGGGGATTTTCAGGGCTATGTCTTCAACTATTACGACAAGGGCGCGACCGTCAGTGCCTCAGGTCCGGTCTATAGCCTCGACAAGAACGTCTTTGTCCTGCGGGCCGCGGGCGAGGTGGTGCGCGTTGTCGATGGCGTTTTGCAGCACGTGGCCACGACCGCGATGATGCTTTTCGAGCCGGCAGATCGAGGCGCTGCCGCTGCCGCGTTGCAGAAACTCGGCTACACGAGCCAGACCACGCGCTGGAATGAGATGGGCGCCATCTACGACGAGCTTCGTCTGCCGCGCTATCGGCTCGCGCTCTTTCGCGAAGCCCCGGCGCTGGCCGTAGCTCCGGACCGCGTCACCGTGTTTTTGCGGCACGACATTGACCGCACGCTTTACGGCGCTCTGGCCATGGGCCGCGAAGAGCGTCGCCGCGGCCTCTGCTCGAGCTACTTCGTGAACATGGCCTCCAGCCTCTATGGCTTGGTCGGACCGGGCGGCCAGTACATGGTCCGCGACGGCGCAGTCGAGGACCTGCTCGAACTCCAGGCCATGGGCCACGAAATTGGCTATCATACTGACATTCTGATGATGGCGCTCTTCTACGACACACCCTTTCGCCCCTGGCTCGATCGTGAATTGGGGCGGCTGCGTCGGGCCGGCGTCCGGCTCGTGAGCCAGGCCGAGCACGGGTCGTTTCACACGCATGAGATAAAGAGCCATAACTCCTACTCTTTTACCAATTTTCGGCACAACGGCGGCCTGCGACACGGCGGTCTGGAAGCCACGGCGCCCAACGGTTTCGACGGCGTGGTTCGCTACGAACGCAAAGGCGTTGCCCAGAGCTTTAGCATCCCCGACGTACAGCTGAAAGATGTCGGCATCGAGGTCTCGGCCTACGTAGTCACCGCTGCGCTGGGCTTTACTCCCAGGCAATGGCGCTACATTCCGGACCAGATGCTCTTTCAGGGCAAATCCCCCAGCGATATGCTCGAGCTCTTGCGCCAGGCTGAACCCGGAGACGTAGTCGAAGTGCTCATGCACCCTGTCCATTGGACTGTCACTGACCCTGCTTTCGATCTTGGCGGCGACGCAGCGGACGCGCAATAACGACCACCCGCAGGAAAACGACGGTCCCTCGATGGCCATGGGCAACCAGCGCGACCGCGTCGAGATCAAAGGCGCGCAGGGCTCGAGCCTCGAGCCGCTGGCGCAGATTCAAGGGTCCCTCAGCTCTGCCAAAGCTCGTTCTGGGCTCTTGTTTCCGGGCGAAATTTCGGGTATCATGATAAACATGTTAGACATCGAAGCCTTTGTCCGTACCAACAAGCGTGTTTTCATCTGGGCCGGAGCCTTTGGGCTCGTTTACGGGAGCATGAAGCTCGGAATTTTTGGTCTTGCGTTCATTATTTTTATTCTTTGTTTTCTTTTCAAGGGCGTGATCGACTGGGCTGGCTGCCGCGTGCGGCTTCCTCGGTGGCTTTTGACCGTGGTCGTTTATCTGCTCTTTCTCACCTTTATAGTCACTGTCGTTTCCTTTGTGGTGCCGCGCGTGGTCAAGGAGGCCAAGCTCTTTCTGCTGGGCGTGCCCCGGACCATCGACTCCATCCATGTGAGCATCGATAAGCTTGCCGAAGGGCAGCCGCAATTCGAGGCCACGCTCAACAACCTCAAGAAATACATTTCGCTCGAATCGCTCGTGGGCGTGGACAGCCAGACCGTGATTTCGATAGCCTTTAAATCCTTTGATCAGTTGTACACGTACATCTCGAATTTTCTTCTGGGCACGCTCTTCAGCTTTCTCATTCTGCTCGATTTCGAGAATCTTAGGGTAAAGGTTCGAAGTCTTAGGAATACGCGGCTTATACAAATATATGACGAGGTCGAGGCGCATCTCACGCACTTCGGCCGCGTGGTCGGTTACGCGTTTCGCGCCCAGATATTGGTGGCCATGACCAATACTGTTTTCACGGCCGTGGGGTTATGGATCTTGGATATCCAGCCTATCCTACTTTTGTGCACCATTGTTTTTTTCGCTGGGCTCATCCCTGTGCTGGGCACCTTCATTTCCTCCACTCCAATTCTGCTCGTGGCCGGGAATCTGGGCGGCGTGGTGCGTATGACTGCCGCTCTCGTTCTGATCCTCGTCATACATGCATTTGAGAACTATCTAATTTTTCCGCGTATCCATTCCATGGTCTTCAAGATCGCTCCTGTGTACGCGCTCATCATTTTGTATTTGGCCTACCATGTGGGCGGTCTTTGGGGGATGCTCCTGGGGATGCCGGTCACAGTCTTCATCTTCCGCTACCTGATCCAGCACGAGCGTGACACTTCGTTTCTCCGCGGTCTTACGCGCTGCCCGGCCTCGGACATTTCCAAATAGAGAGGCGCCAGCCCTCCCCTCACACTTTCTATTATTATTATTATTATTCGGCCTTCAGCTTGAGGATTGCAAGTTAATAAAGGCCTAAAATAATGAAAGTTTTTTGAAGATGGGGGTCTGGGGGAAGAAACTTTTTTTCAAAAAAGTTTCTTCCCCCAGGACTTTTCTTTCTAACTCGTTCATCCTTGTTCCTCGTCCGCCAGCCCCTTTCTTTATCTTCGTATTGATTGTGTGAGGTCGTTGATGCGTTTCATCGCCGGGACGAGGTAGGTGGCGAGTTTGCCGCGGTGGTCGGCCAAGAGTGAGTCGTGGTCGCCGCGCAGTACGATGATCGGGTCAAAGGTGCAGATGTTGTTCAATTCGGTAAAGGCCATTTCGATGTTGGTTTTTCCGCCTTTTTGCGTGGTTTCCGGGAAGAGCTGGATGAGTGCGAAGAGGAAGTCGCGCACCACCAGAACCACGCCCTGAGCGTAGTAGATGCGCTCGTCGAGGTCGTGGTAGGGCACCTCGCTGTTGGGTTGCACTAGCAATCCTAGGGTTTGTCCAAGGATCTCTTCGCTCAGGAGGAAGACGAGCGTATTGTATATGTCGTCGGTGCGCATATTGAAAATGGCGCGGCCGGCTAAGAGGTCGGTTTCGTAAGATTTCATGAGTTTTATGGCTATACGGTATTCACTTTCCACTGAGGGGCGGAAAAACCCCCAGACGTCTTCTCCGTAGACCAGTCGTTTTTCGCGGCACTCCTTGAGGAGTTTATTCTCAGCATCGGATGCGCCGAGTTTGGCGTAGTGCGTGGAGAAGAACTGCGTGAGCATGCGCGTGGCGAAGAGCACGCCGCGTTGTCTGGCATTGCGGTTATCGAGCCAACGCGTGGGGGAGAAAAAGAGGTCGTTGATGGACCAGCCAAAGGGCGAGTCGAGTTCGCGCTGGAGTTCGGCATAGGTCGCGGCCATGAGAGCCGCGCCTTTGGCTTTGGAGTCTGTGGTTTCGCCGGCATTTTTGATGGTTGCCATGAGCTGGGCGGGCGGGGAGGGGAAGCGCGTCGGGTCGATAGTCCGGTAGCCTTGGTAGAGCAGGGTATAGACCAAGAGCAGAGTTGGCCCGGCGAGAAAGACGCCGCAGATGATGAGCACGAGTGCTTTCAGACGCGAAATCGAACGTTTTTGTTGTGAGCAGGTGGTGGTGGTGGTGTCGTCGTTGTTCGAGCTTTGCGGCGAAGAAGGATATGTCGTCACAGAGTACCTCGTTGTGAAAGACATTTGTTAGGGTAAGGTACAATACGAGAAGGAAGCGGGCCCGTCAAGGCTTGAGTCAACCTGAAACAATGTCAAGGTATCATCCTGTTTTTATTGACTTTTCATCCCAAGTTTAAATGGTTTGAAAACATCGAAGAAAGATAAAATATAACAGCACTTTTTGCTGCTTTTGGCTTGCAGTCGTTTTGCAAATAGGCTAGAGATTGTTTAGAATTAGTTTAGGAAGAGTTCGTGCGTGTTGGGGGCGCACGAGTGCGAGGCCGCAAGGCGCAGGCTGTGTGCTGCGAGCATGCCCAAAACCTCTGTGGCGTCTATTTTAAACGAATAGCGCAAATCGCCTGTCGCGGCATGGTTCGGTCCGTGGTCGGCGCGACGCAGCGCTAGGAGTGCGTTATGCAAAAGCATCTCAAGCCCTTGATGTGGGCCTTGGCGGCATTGGTTGCGGCCCGGATATTTCTGTTGTTGACGGGTGACGCGAGCAGCGCGGACCGCAAGCCGACGCCAGCAGTGTTGAACTGGGTTTGTTATTACGGCGCGGCTGACAAGACCAAGGATCTCGCCAGATTCGATCTGGCAGTGCTCGATCCCTCCACGTCGCAGCCGACCAAGGCTGCGGCGGGCAAGCCCCTAAAACTCGGTTATGTCAGCATAGGCGAGGTCGATGAGCACAACACAAAGATATTCAACCGCGTAAAGGGGAAGCGTTTCGTTCTCGACAAGAACGAAGCCTGGAACTCGCACGTCGTGGATATCCGCGTGCTCGGCTGGCGGCAGACGCTTTTTACCAATCTTTTTCCTGACATCTTTGCCAAGGGTTTCGACGGCGTTTTTCTCGATACCATCGATTCCGTTCTGGAGCTCGAACGAAAGAACCCCAAGTACCAGGGTATGTCCGAGGCCGTGGTCAAGGTGGTCAAGAACTTGCGCGAGAAGTATCCGCAGGGCTTGATCTGTCAGAACCGCGGTCTGGAGGTCTTGGAGCGTACGGCCAAATACATTGATTTCGTGCTGGTCGAGGGGTTTTTCAGCAGGCAGGACCTCAAGACTAAGAAGTACGTGCGTGTGTCCGAGTCCGACCGTGAATACCTGCTCGAATACCTGGCCAAGGGCAAGGCTGAAAATCCGCGGCTCATGGTCCTTGCGCTCGATAACGTGGACCCGAAGGAGACTGATCTGGCCCGCGAGGCCATTGCCTTTGCGCGCAAGCAGGGTTTTGTCCCTTATGTGAGCACGCATGAGCCGGCCACAGCTTTCACTGCGACGCTCAATCTACGACCGCAACGAGGCTCTGGATTGGTATCTGAAGGCCATGCGGCTCTTGCGACAACAAGATAACGCCGGCAAAGCCGGTAATTGTTGCGTTGCGGTCAGTTTTTGGCATGTGAGTAATGATTCATATAAGGGCGAGTAGGTTCGTTGCAGCAACGCGGTGGGCGGGGGAGACGTAGCCAACACCGGACTTCAACTCATTATTTTAAGGGTTGGTTATGACAGGCAGGCCACTCTCTGGGAGGCTTGGTGGGCGTCGTTTCGCCCAGTCGTGGCTTGTGGAAGCCATGCTGGGCTTGTTGCTCCTCAGTGCAGTCAATTTCTACCTGTTCAGCGGCGACATCGGATATACCAAGGCCTCGCCGCATCCCTACTGGCTGGTAGTGGTGCTGGTCGCGGTGCGTTACGGCTTTGGTGGCGGGTTTTGGGCCGGGGTTTTAGCGGCCATTTTTTTTGTGGGGTTTCGGATGTTGCGCGCGGCGCCAGCTCCGTTGGACTTTGCTGACCTGGGGCTTTGGGTCCAGCCGCTTCTGTTTCTGAGTGCGGGCATCGTGCTGGGCGAGATACGCGAGCAACAGAAACGTCGCTTCGAGGGCGTGGAACTCGAGATATCCGAGAGACAGCGTGCTTACGAGCGTCTCGAAAAGCAATACAAGGCCCTTGGCAAGGCCAAAAAGGAAATCGACGGCCATATCATTTCCCAGGAGCAGACGCTGTACACGCTCTACGAAGCGGCCCAGGCTCTGCGTTCGCTCGATGAAAAAGACATTTGTCCCGCGGCGTTAGATCTTTTGCGCGAGTACATGCACGTCAACGAGTGTTCTATCTACGTGCTCGAAGACGAGGTTCTCAAGCTCAAGGCTGCGATCCGTGAAGAGGGCGGCGTGGCGCCGGCCTCCTTGCCGCGCGACGCGGGTATGGTGGGCCGCGCCTTGCTCCACGGCGAAGCAGTATCCCTGAACAAGCATCTGCGCACTGAAATCCCCAAGGACGGGCCAGTCATTGTGTCGCCCATCCACCATCCTAGCAACGCCACTGCTTTGGGTATTGTCGCTGTTGACAAAATGCCTTTTTTGAAATTTACGCCTGAGAGCGTGAAGATGGTCTCCATGATCGCGGATTGGTGCGGCGCGAGCCTGATCAACGCGCGCGTGCATAAAGGCGCCAAGTCCAAGCTAATCGTCGATGAAATTCTGCAGGCTTACACCTCAGATTATCTCAAACAGCGCTTGCTCGAAGAGTTCTTGCGGGCCAGGCGCTACGAGTTGCCGCTTTCGATCCTTGTGTTGCGATTGCCAGAGAGCACGCGAGCCAAAGGTGGGGAGGATATGCTCATTGCCTTCAGCCTGGCGCTCAAGGAGCAGTTGCGCAAGATCGATCTGTTGTTTCTCTCGCAGCGCGAGCGAGAGTTTATTTTGCTTTTGCCGAACACGCCGATCCAGGGAGCGCGCGTGGTCTCGGGCAACCTCCGGAGGCAGTTCGAGCAGTTGTACCAGAAGCAGTCTGGCGTTGCTGGCCGGCAGAGCGAGATTATCATCGGCGCGAGCGCCTTTATCGAAGAACTCAAGGAGCCTCAGGCCCTGCTTCGGCTCGCTCTGGAAGACGCCACCCGGGCCGCGGGGGCGTGATGCGCAGCGCTTTGACCGCACTCTTGATCGAGGCCGGGTTGATCTACATCTTCATCCTGGCCGCGATACTCGAATGCACTGCCTTGGTTTTATTGCCGCAGCAATGGGCCCAAGCCAATGCCAAAGCCGTTGCCGGGGCGGTATTCTTGCACGCTGCCGCCTCTCTTGCCTTTATCGTGCCTGTCTGGTGGAGAAAAAGGTACAGCAGGAGTGACTATTATTTTTACCTCGTCGGGCTGCTCACTTTTTTTCTTCCAAGCGTTGGGCTGTTTGCCTCGATGCTTTCGCTCGTTTTTTCACGTCGGCTGTTAGAGCCGCAGGGCCTGGCTTTGCACTTCGACAAGCGCAGGCATCTGTTGGACGAATCTATCCTGCTCGAGAATGAAGATGATGCGAATGATAATTTGCATTCTGAATTGAGCTCAGAACTGCTGCTTGACATCCTCAACGGCAGGGATATGGAACTCAAGCGCGGGGTCATCAAACTTTTGCGCCGCTCTGGTTCGCCAGAGGCGGTCCGGCTGCTCAAGCGCAGACTTTCCGACGCCGAGGAGGAAGTTCGTTCCCACGCGCAGAAGGCCCTGAGCCGCATCGAAAAGCAGCACACCAAGCGCATCGAACAAGCTCGCGCTGGCGCCAAGAAGGTCAGTTTCGAGTCGCTGCGCGATTTGGGGCTGGCCTACGAACGCTATGCGCGCAGCGAATTGCCCGACCAAGACCAGCGGCGCCACTCTCTTGAGATCGCGGTCCAGGCACTGGAACAGGCCCTTGCCCTGAGGCCCGCTGAGCTGCAAGTGGCCGTGGAGATCGGTTCGCTCAAGCTCGAACTTGGCGAATCCAGAGAGGCCGTGTCCTATTTTGCCAGATGCATGGACGCGCCGCGTTTGCAGCTCGACGCCAGCATCGGCTTGTGCCGCGTCTATTTCGAAAACCGCGAATGGAAAGCCCTGGCCGCGACGACAAAGCAAATGGCGGCCATGGCTTCTCCGGACTCGGAGGACGCTTACAAACTCGTGCTGTTCAAGTTTTGGGCTGAGGCCGGAGACCCGGGAGCATGAGAGCTGCCGAAAAAATCTACGACGTCTGCCTCCTGCTCGAGGGCCACTATCCCTTTGTCGCAAGCGAGGTTTCCATTTGGCTGCACAACCTCATTTCCGGCCTTCCGGACGTGCAATTCACTGGAATCTGCATTCTGCCCTCGTCCAAGACACAATGGGCGCCCAAGTACAAGACGCCGCCAAACTTCCAGGATATTCAGGTCCTTTACCTGCATGACCCCGTGCCCAGCGCGCCCGATCGACTCAAGCGCACGCGCTCCGAGCAGATGACGAAGGTTCGCGAATTCCATACCGGACTGCGAGAGCAAAATATCGACATGGCGCCCGAAATAGTGGCAGCCTTCAATCACAAGGAATACCCACTCTACAATCTGATCCACGGCAAGGCGAGCTGGGATTTCGTGGTCGAATCCTACAACCCGGAAAAGAACCAGGAATCCTTCATCGACTATTTTTGGACCTTTCGTATCTCGCATCTGCCTATATTCAAAGTCCTTTCGGTTCCAATTCCCAAAGCGCGCGTCTACCATGCCATTTCGACAGGGTATGCCGGGCTGCTCGGAGTGGCAGCCCAGATCGAGCATCATCGACCTCTCATTTTGACCGAACAGGACATCTCCTTTAAGGAGCGCGAGATATACAGCTCACAGGCCGCGTTGATATTCGACGGCCAGAACAAGCGCCAACGGTTTGACCGCAAACTCAGTTCCTTCCAGGACATCTGGACGCGGGTTTTTCAGGGCTTGAGCCTCTTGACCTACAAGTATTGCGAGCGGATTTTTACCTTCTCCGAAGCGAACAAGCTGTTGGAAATTGCGCAAGGCGCTCCACCCGAACGCATTGAGATCATCCACAACGGCGTTGAGCTCGGGGTCTATCAAAAACTGGCCGCACAGCGGCGCTTCGAGCCAAATCCCGAGGTTCTCGCCATCGGATTCGTGTGCAGCGTTGCGCTGTTCGAGGAGGTCAAGACCTTCCTCCGCGCCTGCAAGATTGTAACCTTGCGGCTGAATAAGCTCACAGTGACCATCCTGGCGCCGACCGAGGAAGACGAGGCGTATTTTGAAGACTGCAAAAAATTCGTGGAACTTCTCGAACTCCAGGACGTGGTCGAGTACACAGGCAAGGTTTCGGTTCTGGAATACTTTTCCACACTCGACCTGATCGTGCTCACCAGCGCGAGCGAGGGCCAAGCGCTGCTGATTTTGCAAGCCAACGGCTCCGGACTTCCTGCCGTGGCCTCGGACGTGGGCGCCTGCCGCGAACTGCTCGAAGGCCGCACCGAAGAAGACCGCGCACTCGGCCCCTCGGGCCTGGTCACGCGCGCCTCGGATCCCATGGATACGGCCAGGGCCATCCTCGAAATCCTTAGTGACCACGAGTTGCGGCAACGAATGTCCGTCTCCGGAGTCCAACGCGTGGCCAGATTCTACAATGAAAGCGATCTGAACAAAAAATATAGCGCTGTCTACCAACACTACGCGCAACAACCAGACAAGGAAGGCGTCTGATATGGCGGGCGTCGGCTTCGAACTGCGGAAAATGCTGGTCAAGGACGCGTACATTTCAGCATTCAAGGCCTATCTCTACGCGGCGTTCGTTTCTTCCGGGCCGTGGTTGATCAGCAGCATCTGCCTGGTCGTGCTCGGCATTTACCGCGGCACGGGCTTCGGGCGCGTCGAACATGAAATATTTCGCTCCACCGTGCTCTATACCTTCGCTTTTTCGCTTATCTACATCGGTTTTATCCAGCTCGTCTGCGCGCGCTACTTGGCCGACCAGTCCTACGAAAAAGGCCACATCTACACGCTACGCACCTTCTTTACCGCCACGGCGCTCGTGCTGGCCGGCGCAGCGCCCTTTTCCATCGTCGGCTACTGGACCTTTGCCTTCGAGCCCCTGTACAAGGCCACGGCCATCATTCTTTTCATGATCATCTCCATGATCTGGCTCGCCCTGGTTTTCCTCGCGTCGGTTAAGGACTACGCGGCCATCACCATGGCCTTTCTCGTAGGGGCAGTGGCCAGCGTGGGTGGCGCGATGTTCCTGGGAAGCAAACTCGGGCTCGATGGCTTCCTCATTGGCTTCACCCTGGGGCAGGCGCTGATCTTTTTTGGGCTCCTGGCGCGCCTGCTCGCCCTGTTTCCGGCTTCCACAATCTGGGACAAAGGCCTGGTCAGCGCCTTCAAACGCCACTGGGACCTTTGCCTTATTGGCGC
>Ga0247840_10011092_pt1 | contig 11066 bp, 9 predicted proteins | sample LaCruzMarch2015__FD_192404 | JGI IMG/M metagenome (GOLD analysis project Ga0247840, IMG submission 192404) | Freshwater microbial communities from meromictic Lake La Cruz, Castile-La Mancha, Spain - LaCruzMarch2015_17m | ecosystem: Environmental > Aquatic > Freshwater > Lake | place: Spain...
TTGATCCACTCGAAGATGTCGGTGGAGCCGACCAGCCCGCGCTTGAGCGTCACGTCGTCCACCTTGTGGGTGTTGGGGACCTTGCGCACGGTGTTGAACTTCTCGTTACCGTTGCGGTACTCGGAATAGCTGATATCGAAGCCGAGCCCACTGGCGTCCGAGAAGCCGCCGATGATGACGCCGGGGTCCCCGGACCCCTGCCGGCCGCCCAAGGAGACCAGGAAATTGAAGGCGCCGTAGGGGTTGTCGCGGTAAGTTGCCATTGCTGCCTCCGGTTACGCCTTGGAATCCGCGGTCCACTGACCGACGCGGAAGATCACGAACTCAGCGGGCTTCACCGGTGCCATGCCGATCAGGCAGATCATCCGGCCGTTGTCCAGGTCGTTCTGGGTCATGGTGGTGCGGTCGCAGCGCACGAAATAGGCGTCCTCCGGCTTGTCGCCCAGGAGGGCGCCGTCGCGCCACAGCACCAGCAGGAAGTCCTCGACCATGCGCCGGATGTTGGCCCAGAGCCGGGGTCCGTTGGGCTCGAAGACCGCCCACTGGGAGCCCTTATCAATGGAGTGCTCCACGAAGATGAAGAGCCGGCGGACGTTGACATACTTCCATTCCGGGTCCGAGGTCATGCAGCGGGCGCCCCAGACCCGGTTGCCGCGCCCCTCGAAGAAGCGCAGGGCATTGATCCCCTCCGGGTTCAACACGTCCTGACGGCCCTTGTTGATGTTGATCTCGAACCGGGTGAGCCCCTGGACCACCTCGTTGGCGGGGGCCTTGTGGACGCCGCGCTCGATATCGCTGCGGGCATAGATACCGGCGACGAACCCCGAGGGCGGGAGCAGGATGCGCCGCTGGGGGGCGCCCTGGGAGGCCCGCTCGTTGGGGTCCAGGATCTCGATCCAGGGGTGATAGAGGGCCCCGTACTTGCTGTCGAACTTGCCGCGGAACTCGCGGATTTCGGTCATGGAACTGTTGAGCGGGCCGTCCACCACGGCGATGCGGTAGTGCAGTTGCTCGCAGTGCTGGATCAGGCGCGACATGGCGACGAAGCGCGCGTCCGGGTCCTCCAGGGTGGCCCCGTCCGGCATGGCGACGATGGCGATGTCGTCGATCTCGTCCAGGGCGAAGATGCCGGTCGCCTTGAGTGCCACCTGGTCGGGGTCGGCCTCCATCCCCTCCAGGCTGTCGCGGCCCCCGTCGACCCCGGGCATGCGCCCGTCGTTGCCGTTGGTGAGGCGCGGGGTCTGGTTGGCCTGCAGCGCCAGGGCCAGGCGGGCGGGCAGGAAGCGGCGCTGGTCCTCGTTGGCCGCGGCCGGCGCCGGGTCCCAATCCAGCCACACCACGGCGTTTTCGTCCTCCGGGTCCTCCTCCTGCAGGATGCGGCCGATGTAGCGCTTCTGCCCCGGGTCCGTGGCCAGCTCGTCGTAGACATCGATCCGGTCCGGGCTCACCCGCACCTGCACCTGGAGTTCGATGAGCGCGATGGTGTCCCCGGCCGCGGGGGTCACAGCGGCCCCGTCGCCGCGGAAGGTCTGGCGCCCGTCCTGGTCCACCTCCACCACCGCGAGCCGGCCGAGCGTCAGCGGTGCATTGCCGAGCGGGATGGGATCAGCGTTGGGGATGACCTCCACCAGGGCCCCGGCACGTACCCGGGGCGCCTGGATGCCCCAGGTCTGACGCGGGTCGGGCGCGGGGTAGAGGTCGGGAAAGTTGACGGCCAGATTCTTGCTGCGCCGCACCAGGGTCTGAACGTGGACGTTGCCCATGGCGCCCGGCCAGCGCGCCCGCCAGGTGGCGGGGTCGCCCCCGGGCACGTTGACGGTCACGGAGGCGACCCCCGAATCGTTGACGGCGTTGGCGCTGAAGACGCGCGCGACATAGACCCGCTTGCCGCCGTTGGCAAAGAAGGCGCGCACCGCATGGGCCAGGTAGCACTCCCGGTCGCGGGAGTCGGAGACCTGGAGCCGCTCCAGTCCGCCGTAGATGCGCTCGAACTCGGTGTAGCTCGTCACCAGACGCGGCTCCACGGCGAGTGGTCCGCCGGCGAACCAGGTCGGGCCGAAGTGGGCCAGGCCGACCATACCGGTCGTGCTGGTGGGCACGCCCTCGATCGATTTGGAGCGGAAGCTGACTTCCTCGACGTAGACGCCGGGGGCGAGATATTCAGGCATCGGTGGCCTCCATTGGTCGGTCCTCTTGGGTAATCCGGGCGGTGATCAAGGCGGTGTTCATAGGGTGAGTGGTGCCAGGCCGGTCAGCAGCCGGCCATAGACCAGCGCGACCCGCACCGGGGGCGCGGCGGCGCCCCAGCCCGCGGGTGGAAAGGCGCCCGCGGCCACCGGGTCCGGGGCACCGGGCGCGGACAGGGTCTCCACCGGCAGGTCCCAGAGGCCGTCGGTGTCGCGCACGGATTGCGGCGGCAGCGGGGCCGGGGGGATGGGCGGGTAGGCCACCAGGTCCAGTTCAAAGGGACGCTCCAGGGTGGTCATGGGCGCGGCATTGGACTCCACCAGCAACAGGAACTCGCCGCGGTCGTCGCCATGGGCGCGGCCCACCGGCGGGTCCGCGGGGCCCGCGCCGGGGCGTCTGGCCTCCACCCGCGCCCAGCGCACCGGCACCCCGGCGCGCTCCACGCGCCCGCGCAGGCCGGTCACCGAGTCGGTCACCGCATAGGCGGCGCCGGGGAAGAGGGCGGGGCGACGCGCCCGTTGCGCGATGGGCAGGGCCTCGGCCAGGTCGGCCGCCGGGATCGTGACCCGCAGCCGACGCGGGACCAGCCGGCGGCGGTTGGTCCGGGCACAGAAGCCGGGGACATCCTTCGGTGCGCCCAGGTCGCAGAGTCGCAGGGTCAAGGTCGTCGGGACCCCGGGGTCCTGGACCATCACGAAGAGCCCGGAGAGGTGCCGCACCAGTCGCGGGCGGGGTAGGCCGGGGGCGGGGGGTTCGACCAGGATCTGGATGGGGTGACGCAGCCGGGCATTGCTTGCGGCGTCCAGCGGCTCCACCCCCAGGGCGAGGCGGTGGATGCGCTCCGAGAAGCGGGCCGGAAGGAACAGGTTGCTCATGGCCTCGGCTCCGGGACCAGGCCGCGCACCGCGGTGCGCACCGGGGGCTCCGGGTGGGGCTCGCGCCCATCGACCCGCAAGACCCGGGCGATGTAGGGCACCGAGAGCCGGTAATCCGTGGGCAGCGAGTCGAAGGTGCGCATCAGGGCCTCGGTCGGCACCTCCTCCATGACCAGTTGCAGCCCCTCGTTGAGCGCCCAGCCGCCCCCCGCGTCGAGCAAGGGCCCGGCCAGGACCGGCGTCTCCTCCAGGCACTGCATGGCTCGGCCCAGGATGCGGTGCTCGTGCGCGGCGTTGTCCGACCAGGGGGTCAGCAGATAATGCAGGTCCAGGGCCAGGCGGGCACGCCCGTCCACCGCCGCGGCGGCGGACCAGGCGGCGCGCATCGCCTTGTTGAAATCGACCCGGTAGAGGAAGACTGACAGCGCATTGGCCCCCATGACGACAGCGACCTGGGAGTCCTGGAAGTCGTTGGTGCGGACCAGGACCGCCTGGGTGCGCCGACCCTCGATCGGCGGCTCGGTCTCGAAGCCCAGGTTGAGCACCCGCACGATGCTCTGGCCGGCCGCGGCGATGGAGGCAAAACCGGCCATGGCGTCAGATGCCCGCCCCGGCGTCGTCGTGGGTCCCGGCGCCGTCGGCCGGATCGGTCGCGGCCGTGGGCTCAGTCTGGGGGTCGGCGTCCGGGTGCCGGGAATAGAGCGTGACGCCCGCCGGGGTCCGGCGCACGTCCACCAGGGAGCGCGACACCAGCAGATCCAGCGCGCGCTGCACCCGCACCAGCGAGTCCTCCAGCCGCTGGCGCTTGATCCACCACCGCGCGATCCCCTCCGGCGTGTCGGCCGCGTGGCCGTGCCCGTGCAGATAGCGCAGTATTTCATCCGCCAAGGCGTCGACATCGGTCGCGCCGCTGGTGCAGAGGTCTTCGCTGGGTGGACGGAGTCTCATGGGAGATGAGGGAGCATGCGGCGTGCCAGCCGGATGCACTCAGCCAGGCAACTGATTTATCGGCTATTCATTGACGGCTGACGGGCCTTGGGTGGGTCAAGCGCGACCCACCCCGGGCGGGTGCCGGGCGGCCAAGCGGTTTAGTATCAGACTGTTATGCTGGGGCTCTGAGCGGGCCTGGTGGGTCCGCGCGGACCCTGTGCGTAACGCGCGCCGTAACCCGACAAAACTTGCCTGGCTGACCAGATAAATCGGGATCAGGTTCGCGGCGAGCGTGACCAGGCGTTACCCTGGAAGGAGCAGTTCTCACGCCAAGGCGCCAACCTCGCCAAGGTCCTTCAGCGCCTTATCTGCCTTAGGCCATTCACCCGGCGAGTGATCTGGTGACGTTTCCTACCGCGATTGTATAGTTGAGGCGCACTCGCCGACCGCGTCGCCTCCGCCTGGAGTCCAAGGCTTCAGCCTTGGCGTGCTCCAAGGCTGAAGCCTTGGACTCCAGGCGCCTGGGCTGCGGCGCTTAACTTAATGGCAGTGGGGCCATTCCTCCCGTTCCTCCCGTGGGACCGGCTTTCGCCGCGACGAGGCCGCGGTAGGCATGAAAATCCCGGTGGTCCGTACTCAGAACGCGGCCATGATTCAAGGCTTCCGCCAGGAGTACCAGGGACGCATCCGCCAAATCCATCGGCAGGTCCGCATAGCTTTGCATGAGTTGATCCAGGTGTCGGCGATGATCATACTATGTGAGACCAGTCGAGTTCGTCCTTGTAGCCTTGAACCCCGCCAAGGTCTCCTTGGATACCTGCACGATCTTCGTCGGAAACGGCGGTTGCTGTCCGGTGTCCCATGGCCGCCGGACGCCGACACTTGGGTGCCTTCTTCGCGCTCAGTGCTGGCCGCCGCGTCCGAACACGTCGTCCAGGCTCGCGGCGTCGAGCAGGCGCAGGGCCCAGGTTTCCAGTTGCTCCGGGGTGGCTGACTGGACGCGCTTCGCCTGTGGTTCGGGCATGGGACCGAAGCGTTCTTCAAGCAGTCGCGTCAGCAGTCGTGCCTGGCCTTGACCGATGCCGAGTTCGATCCCCTTCTTTTGAGCGACCCGCTCAAAGCTGGCAAGATAATGCATACGTTTTTCCTCCTCAAAACTCTGGATTTCGGTCCACAACTGGTCTTCCAGACCGGGCGGCAGGGTCAGGACCCAGTCGATGAATCGGAGCAGTTCCAGTTTATCTGTCCGTTGGTAGCCGCGCCGATACAGGCTGCGGATCAGGGCCAGTTTGACCCGGTAACGCGCGGTGGCGGAGTCGGCCGTGTCCTGGGCCTGGAGGTGGGCCTGGGTGATGACCGCGAAGGGGTTGGACGAGGCCTCAAGGGCCGCCAGGTCGCCCCGATAGGCGACGAGGCTGACCACCGGATAGCGCAGGCCCATGCGGCACCCCCAGCGCTCGTAGGCAAACTCACCGAAGCCGGCGGAAAACGGCTCGGTGAGTACGGCCAGGCTGACCACCGGCCGGTCGTGGACATCGTAGATCCGGTAGTTGTACACGAACATCCGCTTGGGAAAATCCGGCTGGTTCTGACCCTGGATCTCGACATGGGCCAGAATCCAGTCTTCCTTGCCATCCCGGGCGGTGACCCGCACCAGGGAGTCGGCCAGCCGACGGCCCAGGGTCGCGTCCCGGACCGCCTTCTGCAACTCCTTGTCCAGCATCGTGTAACCCTTCGTCCAGTCGATTCCGGCGTGGGCGGAGGGGAAGAAAAAGGCGAGAAAGTCGGGGAAGTAGCGCTTGAGCGCGTTTTTCCAGGGGGAGTCGTAGTCGGTCATGGCGCCTCCGAGTGGCTTCCGCGGTCGCCTTGAAACCCGCCAAGGTTTCCTTGGACGCCTGCGCGATCTTCGCCGGGAACTGGTTGCACTGCAACAGGCGGATGCCGACCGGGCGATCCGCCGTGAGGTTGATGACGGCCTTGATCATCGCTGCGGCCACGCGCCCTTGCGGCAACCCGTCGCGGCCTGGGGGCCGCTCCTACGGCGCAGGAGCGGCCCTCAGGCCGCGACGGATGTCACCCTCGAGTCGCCGGTGTTGCGGGCCTTGATCGTCATTCCGGCCGCGTTCGGCGATCGGCGTAGGGTGCGCAGGGACGCAATGGCATCGCGTCGGCACGGGTGCGCGCGGCGCACCCTACGGGCTCGCCTGCCGGAACGACGACCGAGGCTGTGTTGCGTTACCGTGCGGCACCAGGAAATCAGTCGGGCCGCGGCTCGATCAGGTCGTGCAGGGAAGGGATGAGCCCCGGTTCAGGTCGGCTCGAACACCGCCTCCAACGTCGGCGCGGTCAACCCCCGCTGAAACCAGGCGGCCAACTGGACCGACTCGGCTCCCGCCAACCGCGCCTCCACCAGGTCCGGCAAGGGCCCAAACCGCACCGCCAGCAGTTGCTCCAGCAGTTCACGTTGGGTCTCTTGCCGGCCCTCTTGCCGGCCCTTTTTCATCCCAATGCGCTCAGCAGTGGTCACGTATTGCATGTGCTCTGCCTCCTCGATGGCTTGGATAGAGCGATGGTAGTCTTCTTCCAGGGCGTCGGGCAACGCGAGCACCCAGTCGATAAAGGCGTAGAGGCTCAGGATGTCCTCGCGCTCCAGCCCCCGGCGATACAGGCGCCGCGTCAGGCCGATCTTGTGCTCCAGCCGGGCGGCCGGGTCGCTGCGGGTTGCGCTCGCGGCCAACTGGGCCAAGACGACCAGCGCGAAGGGATTGTCACTGGCCTCCAGCGCAGCCCCCCGGTCCCGGTAGTCCAGCAGCTTGACGCTGGGGAACTCCAACAGCGCCCGGCATCCCCACAGGGCCTGCTCGTAGCGCGCTGGTCGCCAGTCGGGCCGGTCATCGGTGAGCACCACCAGGGTGGCAACCGGGCGGTTGTACCGGTCTGTCAGCCGCGAGTGGTAGGTGTAGAGGCGCCGCTCGAACTGCTTCTCCCGCTCGCCCTGGACCTCGGTGTGGATCAACACCCAGGTCTCTTCGCCGCTGCGCCGCCACACCTTGATCAGCTTGTCCACATAGCGGCGACCCACGACCGCCCGGCGCGTGACCTTCTGGAGTTCCTTATCAAGAAACTCATGTCCGCGCGACCAGTCGATATCGGCCGCGGCCGCGGGGAAAAAGAACTCCAGAAACTGCCGGTGCCAGCGGTCGAGCACGTCTTTCCAGGGCGAGTCGTAGTCGTCGCGTGAGATCGCGGAAGGGGGTGGTTCGCTTGGGATCGGTTGGGTCATGGCGCGCTGGGGTCAGGTGAGGGGGTCCACTATTTTGGCCTTGATCAGATCTCCGGCCACAGGCCCTTGCGGCGACCCGTCGCGGCCTGGGGGCCGCTCCTACAGTGATATCGGGGTCGGCGCGACCACGTCATCCCCATGGCTGCCCCCGTGCCAGAACTCCACCACCGACAGCAGGTGCTCGCGGGCGAAGGGCTTGGTGATGAAGTCGTCCATGCCCGCGGCGCGGCAGCGTTCTTCTTCCTCTTTGAGCGCATGGGCGGTCAAGGCAATGATCGGCACCCCGCCCACGGACCCGGCCAGGGCGCGGATGCGGCGCGACGCCTCCAGCCCGCACATGACCGGCATGGAGACGTCCATGAGTACGCTGCCGATCGGCTCGCGGCGCACCGCCTCCAGTGCCTCCAGGCCGTTGGCGGCGTTGCGTACCGCGTAGCCGGCCTTGGCGAGCGCGGCGGCGGCCACCAGCCGGTTGGTCTTGACATCATCGACCAGCAGGACGGGCAGGTCGCGGCGGGCCGCCGCCCCCGGCAGCCGCGGCGGGCGCACCTGTGCCGCGGCGACCGGCGCGAGTGTGGGCGCTGCCGCCTGGACCTCAAGTTCAAACGAGAAGCGGCTGCCGCGCCCCGGCTCGCTGTCGAGTGCGATCCGACCCCCGAGCCGGTGGACGATGCGCTGGGAGATGGCGAGCCCGAGCCCGGCCCCGCCCTGGCGGTAGGCGGCCTGGTCCTGGACCTGACTGAACTCGTCGAAAAGCCGGGCCTGGCGGTCCTTGGGAATGCCGATGCCGGTGTCCTCGACCGAGAAGCGCAACCGTTGGCACGCCGCGCCGGGGGCCAGGGCCTCCACGCGCAGGCGCACCTGGCCGCTGTCGGTGAACTTGACCGCGTTGCCAACCAGATTGATCAGCACCTGGCGCAGCCGCAGGGGGTCGAGCAGCACCGCGTCGGGGAGTTCGGCCCCCAGGTCGATCTGGAGATCGAGCCCCTTGGCGCGGGCCAGCGGGCGCACCACGGCGACCGCCCGGGCCGCCACTTCGCCCAGGGCCGTGGGCTCCGGATGCAGGGCCAACTCGCCCGCCTCGATGCGGGAGAGATCGAGCACATTGTTGATCAGTTGCAGCAGGGCCTGGCCCGCCTCGTCCGCCATGGCCAGTTGGTCGCGCTGGTCGGGCAGCAGGGTCCAGTCGCGCGTCAGGTCCAGGGAGCCCAGGACGGCGTTGAGCGGCGTGCGCAATTCATGGCTCATGTGCGCGAGGAAGCGCGACTTGGCCGCGTTGGCCGCCTCCGCCGCCGCGGACGCGGCGCGCGCCTGGGCGGCGGCGGCCTCCGCGGCTTGGCGCGCCTGGTCCAGGGCCTCGTAGCTGGCCTTGAGTCGCTCGGCCATGCGGTTGAAGGCGCGCGCCGTCTCGGCCAGTTCATCGCCGCCCTCGACCGGCACCCGATGATCCAGCCCCCCGTCGGCGATCCCGGTGGCGGCGATCTCCTGGGCGGCCATTTTCAGCGCGCGCAACGAACGGGTGAGATAGCTGCCCAGCAGCAGCGAGAACAGGGCGACCAGCCCGATCTCCAGAAGCGCGATGCCCAGCAGACGCCCGCGTGCCTGGCCCACGAGTTGGACCTGCCCGGCGGTAGACAGACCGATCTCGATGCGGCCGAAGCCCACGCCGGCCTCGCGGATCTCGGCATGGGCATGGAGCACGCCATCGGCCCCGGCCGGCGCCGCCGCGCCCTCGCCCCGTGCGACCAGCAGCCGTCCGTTGCCGGTGACCCGCAGATAGGCCACGTCCGGGTTGCGCATCACGGCGTCAGCGAAGGTCTCCAGCGAGGCCAGGTCGTCGGCGAGGACCGCGTCCTTGGCCAGGGTGGCGAACAGATCGGCGGTCGAGTGCGCCCGCTCCGCGAGCGCCTGCGCCTTGGTGGAGGCGAGGTAATCCAGGCTCAAGCCTACCAGCACTGCGAGCAGCACGAGCTCGATCAGGGCGATACCCAGCACCGTCTTGACGCGAAAGGACAGCCGGGCGATGAGCGGGGGGCGGGTCTTCATGGCGCCGCGGCGGCCCGGGGCGCCAGGGCCGCCAGGCCGAGCGCCCGGACATCGTTCCAGTCGGCGTCGGCCGCGGGGGCTATCCCCTTGAACTCGATCGCCTCCAGCAGCGCCTTGCCCGGGGGTGAGTCCGCCATCGCGACCATGGCGTCACGGATGCGCGCGACCAGGAGCGGGTCCACCCGGGGATGGGCGGCGAAGGCGTGGGGGGTGAAGTGCGCGGTCTGCCACAGGACCCGCAGTTGCTCCCGGGTGCCGGGTGCGGTGTTCTCGAAGGTCCGCTCGATACCGCCGCCCGCCGGATACAGGCCCTTGGCGACCGCCAGGTAGACCGACTCGTGGGAGCGCACGAAGTGCGGCTCGATCGGGACGCCGGCCTGACGCAGCGCCGCCTGCGGCAGCAGCGAGGCGGCGAAGGCGGCGGGCGCGGGGAAGGCGATGGGCTGGCCGCGCAGTTGGGCGATGTCGGTGAGCGGCGAGTCCTTGCGCACCACCAGGATGCCGCGCAGGCGCTGGTCGCGCTCCTTGGCGAAGGCCTGGTAGCCGGGCGCCGCCTGATAGACCGTATAGTGGTAGGGGTTCATATAGGCCAGGTCGTAGTGACCCGCGGCCAGACGCGCCTCGAAGGCCGGGATATCCGGTGCCGTGCGAAAGCCGATGCGCACCCCGGCACGCTCACTGAGCCAATCCAGGATCGGGACCCAGCGCCGCGCCAGGACCTCGGTCGCCTGCTGCGGGACCACCCCGAAGGTCAGGGTCGGGACCCCGGCGGTGGCCGGGGCGGCGGCCGGGGGCGACTGATCCGCGATTGCTGCAGGCGCGGCCAGGATGCAGCAGAGGCAGGCAAGGAGTCGCAGAGTCATCGCGGGTCGCCTCGGGCAATGGGGAAAGGGACGGGTATCGGGCTCAGCAACCGCTCATGGCAGGCGGACCAGTACCACCAGTTCGCTCTTCGCGGATTCGCCGGGTCCTCGCTTGCTACAGCGATAGCAATGCTCGTGCCACAGATAAAGTTACTGATATAACAAATTGTTGGATTGTCAAGGTGCCATTTTCGACAGACGCATTCCAGGAATGCCCCCGATTCTGCGAAGCAGTACACCGCGATTCGAGGCGCTACCGGGAAAGTCGCGCAGCGACGCTGCGGGAGCGACTTGCGCCGCGACAAGCCCGCGCAAGCCGCCGTGGCCTCGTCGCGGCCTGGAGTCCAAGGCTTCAGCCTTGGCGCGCTCCAAGGCTGAAGCCTTGGACTCCAGGGGCTTGGGCCGCGGCGCTTAACTTAACGGCAGTAAGGTACTAGGGCGCCGACACCACAGGCATGGAAACCATTCCATAGTAAAAAATCGCAATTGCCTGGTGAACGCGGACGCAGGAATGGGTGCGAAACGCCAAGTCACTGATTTATAGAGATGCCGTAATCCCGGCCGGCGGTGGTCACAACTGGCACGCCCCATGCTCTATCTCAGTCAAGCGACCGAGCCGGCAGGACGCCGCACCGGGAAGCCCCCCCAAACACCAGTCCTGGTGCGCGGTTCGGGTGACACGGGTGGCGGGGCCGGATGCGCAACCACGCGCACCGTCATGCAGGTCCGGTAGGTACGCTTCAAACGCACGTCAAGTGCATTCGTTTCGACGTTCAGAGGGTTAAGAAAATGGCAAAAGTCGCCAACTCCACCGATTCCTCCAGCCTGGCCGAAGTCGTTGACCGCATCCTGGACAAGGGCATCGTGATCGATGCGTGGTTG
>Ga0247840_10011094_pt1 | contig 11066 bp, 8 predicted proteins | sample LaCruzMarch2015__FD_192404 | JGI IMG/M metagenome (GOLD analysis project Ga0247840, IMG submission 192404) | Freshwater microbial communities from meromictic Lake La Cruz, Castile-La Mancha, Spain - LaCruzMarch2015_17m | ecosystem: Environmental > Aquatic > Freshwater > Lake | place: Spain...
GGTGAAAGTGAGCAACCCATCACCCGGAATGGCTGGTCTGGCCAGTCGTATGAACGGAAAGCCTTTGACAAAATGATCAATTTGCTTCCTGATTACGGAAACCTGAATACCCTTATTCAGAAATTGTTCAGAATCTTTAGCGTCAAACATAGGAGTTAATTTGTATTTTTATGACAAAATTATTGTAAAAAATGAAAAAGCGAGCGATTATTCTCATTTCTGTCATTTCTGTGTGGTTTTCAATTCAAATCGATGCCCAGGTTGCGCCCCAGAAATACTTTGTCGAATTTATGGATAAGGCAAATTCACCCTATTCAGTTTCGCGCCCCAACGAATTTTTATCGGACCGCTCCATCTCAAGACGACAAAAACAGGGGATAGCCATCGTGGAGGAGGATCTTCCTGTAAACACGGCCTATGTTGACAGGGTAAGAATCTTTGCCAACTCAATACTTACAAGGTCAAAATGGTTTAACGGTGTAACCATAAGTTGCCTGAATCCCGCGTTGGTTGATTCCATAAGATTGCTGCCATTCGTCAAAAAAATTGTAAAAAATACATTTCAAACAAATAATACAACTAATTATAAATCAGTTAATAAATTTGACATAGAAGAATCTTTACTTGAACATAATGTACAAGTTTATTTATCCGAAAATATGGGTTACAATGTTAACTCAACCTATAATTACGGACCATCATTTCGCCAGGTGCACATGTTGAATGGCGATAGTCTCCACAACATGGGGTACCGGGGGCAGGGTTTGGTCATCGCCATTTTAGACGGGGGATTTTTCAATGTGGATCAATTGGTGGCATTTGATAGTTTATGGGATAACAACCAGATACTTGGAACAAAGGACTTTGTCTCCCCGGGTAATGATGTGTTTATCGAAAGTCCGCACGGCATGGAGGTTCTTTCATGCATGGGGGGAAACATTCCGGGATTGTTGATTGGTACCGCACCCAAAGCAAGTTATTGGTTGCTCAGATCAGAAGATGTTCGTTCTGAGAATCTTATAGAAGAATATAACTGGGTTGCAGCCGCTGAATTCGCTGACAGCGCAGGGGCAGATATCATCAATTCATCACTTGGATATACTCAATTTGACGATGTTACGAAAAATCATACCTGTTCCGACATGAACGGCAATACTACTCCGGTTACCAGGGGAGCCAACCTGGCATTCAACAAAGGCATGATAGTTATAAACAGCGCTGGCAATTCTGGCGGAAGTTCGTGGAAATGTGTCAGTGCACCTGCAGATGGCTTCAACTTGCTTGCTGTTGCCTCGGTTGATTCAAACGGGGTTCGGGCCGGGAGTAGTTCAGTAGGAGAGGCTACCCAACGAATTAAGCCTAATGTGGCGGCAATGGGAGTATCAACCGTTGTATCCTCTCCGGTTGGGACAATAATGAGAGCAAGCGGGACCTCCTTCTCCTCACCGCTTATTGCCGGGATGGTTGCGTGTTTGTGGCAGGCAGCTCCTGATTGGAGTAATGAATTAATTAAACGCGCTGTTGAACTGAGTTCCAGCAGGGCTGTGAGTCCGGATTCACTTACAGGATATGGCATTCCTGATTTTGTCAAGGCCTTAAAAAATGTATCTGCACCAGATGCCCGCACTGAGAAACCACTCACGCTCTACCCAAACCCTTTTTCCAACCGGTTAATGCTATCTGCATATTCGGCTGGTGAACAGGAAATTGAAATATCTGTTCGTGACCAGCAGGGGAGAGTAATCTATTCTCTTCAAAAACAAAGCGTCAGGGCAGGGGAGAATTCAATCCCGCTGACAAAATTATCTTTATTCCCCAATGGCATATACTTTATAACCGTAACCGGTAACAATTTTACTTCAACCTCAAAGGTTACAAAAATCAATTATTAAGTATGAGTTGTTTACAAATGTAATTACAATTGTAAACAGTTCCTGCGATCATAGATCGTCTATTGCTATAATATATTATATCAGATATTTATGATTTGCAGAAGAGCGAATGGAGCATATTGTCAATTATACTTCGACCGCACACAATGTCAGATTTTACTGTAAATGCCTTATGGAGCGGATTCAAAATTGACGAATGAATACATTAATTTTGCTTGGATACAAATGTAAATTACAAACGTAAACAAAAAATATTATTGTGTTTATTTCAATTCAAATAATTTAATATCAATTGAATATACAGTTTAATTAAACATTTACTTAATTCAATATACAATTTACATTTGTTTTGCATAAATGTAATGCTTTTATTACTTTTGTAAAAAGATTTAAGTGATGTTAGAGCGGATTTTGGAATTACTAAGGCAGAGAAATTTGACACCATCCCAGTTTGCCGACGAGATTGGGATTCAGCGTTCAGGTATGTCACATTTAATTTCAGGCCGGAATAAGCCAAGCCTGGAATTTGTGATGAAAGTGATGCAGCGTTTTCCTGATGTGAAGGCCGATTGGTTACTTTACGGAACCAAAGATCAGGGCGCTGATTCAGGGGAAGATATTGTCATGGAGCCAAAAGTGGCAGCAACTACTTTATTTGATGATCCTGTTCTCCAGGAAAGCAGTTCAGTGAATAAAGCGCCGCGGATTGTAAGAAAAGAAAAACCTGAACGCCGGATAGAAAAAATAGTCATTTTCTACGACGATCGATCGTTCAGGGAATACGAACCAGAAAAATGATCAAACGCGTTCGGTAAATGAGAAGAAGAAGGATGCTTCACGCTCGGCGCTCTCATCACTGTCGGACCCATGTACAGCATTTTCGCCCAGATTTTTCCCATATAAGTTACGGATGGTGCCCTTCTCTGCTTTGGCAGGATCTGTGGCGCCAATAAACTTCCGGAAGGATTCTACAGCATTTTCCTTTTCAAGGATTGCTGCAACGATTGGACCTGAAGACATAAAGGAGGTAAGTTCTTCATAAAATGGCTTCCCGATGTGCATTTCATAAAAATGACCTGCGAGGGTTTTGCTTAACCATATTTTCCTGATGGCTTTGATTTTATAACCGCCATCTTCAATCATTGCAAGGATTTTTCCGGTATAACCAGCCTCAAATGCAGATGGTTTGATCATGGTAAAGGTAATGTTGCCTGTCATTTTTCATAGATTTAATGAGTGAACAAAATTACAATTATATTTTAAATATCCTTAGTTTTGCAGTTCATAAACGTCATACTATTTGGAAAACACTGATTTCACTGTCATATCCGAAATACTCTATGTTCCTTTACGGATATTGATCACCACGCATACGAATCCCGATGGGGATGCCATCGGATCGAGCCTGGCACTTTCATTTTATCTGAAAAAGAAAGGCCATACCGTGCAGGTTATGGTACCGGATCCCTATCCTGATTTTCTTGCCTGGATGCCAGGGCATGAACAAATCCTGGTATTTGCTTCTGACCGTGATGCATGTATCACTGCAATTGAAAATGCTGATATCATCATTTCATCCGATTATAACAACCTGAGCCGTCTCAACGAAGCCGGCCCCCTGGTTCGTAAATCAAAAGCCATCAAGGTGCTGATTGACCATCACCTGAATCCTTCCGATGAATTTGATTATAAAATTTCAATCTCCCGCATCTCCTCTACTTCTGAAATCGTTTATAACTTTATTGCCGCGCTTGGAGATGTTCATTTACTGGACAGCGATATTGCAGAATGTATTTATACGGGGATCATCACCGATACCGGTTCGTTAAGCTACTCATGCAATTACGTTAACACCTATGTAATCATAGCGGAGCTTTTTCGTTTGGGTATTGATGGAGAGCACTTGCACAGGCTGATTTATGATACATATTCTGAAAGCAGGTTGAGACTCCTTGGATATTCTATTAGTGATCAGCTGGTTGTTCTTCATGAATTTCATACAGCCTATATTACACTCACAAAAGAAGATCTGCAGCGTTTTGATCATCAGATTGGAGATACGGAGGGCGTTGTTAATTACGCACTTTCCATCAAGGATATTAATCTTGCTGCATTATTTATGGAAAGGGATGGAATTGTCAAGGTTTCATTTCGTTCAAAAGGCAATTTCTCTGTTGATACCCTGGCACGGGATTATTTTGGGGGTGGTGGTCACAGGAATGCCGCAGGGGCCAATTGCACCACCCCGCTTGATGAAACTGTATCCAAATTTAAACAGTTGCTCCCAGACTATCAGGCAAAGCTTAAATCTGTATATTGATTTGGAAGCAAAAAATGGCATTCTTTTTCGAACAATCTTCCTGATGATCATTTCATTGGGAATTTTTTGTATTAGTTCCTGTGGTGATGGGCCTGAAAAAGAGGCTGCAGTCAGGTCAATCAGGTTGATGGATGATACTTTGATAAACTTTAATCAGCAGGTTGTTCAGAAAGAAAGTCAGGAAATCGATGATTTCATCCGGAGGTATCAATGGAAGATGAAGACGACCCAAACGGGCCTCAGGTATATGATCTATAAAAATGGAACCGGAAAGCCGGCCAGGAAAGGTGATGTGGTTAGCATCCATTACAGCCTGCGCTTGTTAAATGGAGACCTGATTTTCAAGACTGATTCCCTGGTCCCATTCAGATTTGAAATCGGTAAACGAAAAGTTACAAGTGGTTTGGAGGAGGGTGTGTTGTTGATGAAGCCCGGAGACCGTGCCAAACTGGTGGTTCCCTCACACCTGGGTTATGGATTGATAGGCGACCTGTCGATGGTTCCGGAGAGGGCAATTTTAGTATATGATGTAAATTTTGTCAGATAAACCATCCGAATTAGTAAATTTACATCCGCAACAAAAAGGATTATTAATTGTTCAAAAAAAAGTGAAAAAATAAATATTTCCACTGTGAAGACCAAGGCTGGACTTTATTATCTTGAGCAGGTCAAACAGAATAGTGGTAAATTATAGTTCATTCGAATTTAAAGGTAGTGCAATGCCTTGTTTTTGCAGGTATTGTATCGTTTACATGTTTATTCAATTATTATTATTAATTAAAAGTTTAAAATGCAAAGTATGAAAAAAGTGTTTGTGAATCCGTTGGTCATTGTGATGTTGGTTGCTTTGACTATGTTGGCTTGTTCATCAAAGTATGCCGGTTATGATAAAACAGAATCGGGATTATATTACAAGTTATTTGAAGTGAGTAAAGATACTGTGAAAGCAAGAGTTGGAGATTGGGTTTCGATGACCATGCGTTATGCCTATAAAGATTCCATTCTTTTTGACAGCAAAGCAGCGATGGGAAATCCCGTGCGTTTCCAGTTGCCTCCCTCCGAGTTTAAAGGTGATATTTATGAAGGAATTCAAATGCTACACCCGGGCGATAGCGCCGATTTCATTGTGAACGCTGATTCACTATTCATAAAAACATTCCGCCAGCCTGCCCGTCCTGCGTTCATTGACAGCAACAGCGTGATCCATTTCTACATTACATTGCTCACGGTTGATTCCCCGATATCGATGATGAAGAAAGAGGAGGATGCTCTGAAAAAATATATTGAAGAAAAGAAAATTACTATTGAACCATCACCTACCGGCTTATATTTTATTGAAACACTTGCGGGCAAAGGGGCAAAGATCGATAGCGGAGTTTGGGTAAAAGCCCATTTCAAAGTATCGCTCATTGATGGAAAACAGATTTTCTCAACCCTTGATCGTGGAGAACCTATGTCGTTTGAATATGGGAAGCGCTTCGATACACCCGGATTTGAAGAAGGGGTTGGAAAAATGTTGAAAGGTGGCAAGGCCACCCTGATCGTACCCTCAAAAATTGCTTTTGGCGAGATGGGCAGGGGAGCCATGGTGCCACCTTATTCAACTGTGATTTATGATCTCGAGGTGGTTGATGTTCAGTCAAAAGCTGATCATGATAAACAAGTGGCTGATGATAAAAAAAAAGAACAGGTGAAAGTCGAAACAAATAAGAAACAAGAAGGAGCCCTTATGCAAAAGTATTTGAAGGAAAAAAACATCAATGCCAAACCAACGGCAAGTGGTTTAATTTATGTTGAGAAGGTCAAAGGAACAGGCACAAAGGCAGCAGCCGGTAAAAAAGTAAAAGTTCATTACACCGGAACCCTGCTCGATGGAACCAAATTCGACTCATCACGTGACCGCAATGAACCATTTGAATTTACCCTTGGCCAGGGCCAGGTCATCAAGGGCTGGGATGAAGGTATTGCCTTAATGAATGTTGGTGGAAAAGCTACCCTTGTTATTCCTTCTGCCATTGCTTATGGTGACCGTGATATGGGAACTATTCCCCCATTTTCAACCCTTGTTTTCGATGTTGAATTACTCGATGTGAAATAAATCTAAAACTCTGAACAATTGAAAAGCCTGATTTCATTTGTTGTCATATGTATTTTAACTGCTTCATCTCCGGTGGTTGCATTGATCATTGATTTTTCTGCAACACGGGTCTGCTACGGGAAAATAACAACCTTAATTGACAGATCTGTTTTGTCGGCGGGTGATTCTGTTCAATTCCGTACATGGGACCTTAATGGCGACGGATATTTTGGTGATGAAGGATTTACCAACGACACCGTTTTCAAGGAATTCCTTAGCCCCGGCTTACATCAGGTCGGTTTGAGAATTATCACATACAATGGTGAGGCAAAAGCAATTTATAAAACCGTCTATGTCGATTATATAAATGTTGCCTTTTCATTCCTGAATGGATGTGTGAACAAACCCATTCAGTTTACCGATCAATCAACCATTGTCGGTGATGAAACTGAATATTCGTACATATGGGATTTTGGAGATGGAAGCCAACTGGTTTCGGGACGTAAACCGATACACACGTATACAATATCAGGTAGTTACAGTGTAATATTACAGGTTACGTCACCAGGGCAATGCATCAGTTCGTTGCCAAAAACAATTAACATCGGCGATGAGGTTACTGTTGATCTGCGGTTCAGCGGCGATACCATCTTTGTTCAGGGAGGAAGCGTGACTGCTTACGTTCCACCGGGAATTTATGACAAGGTTCTTTGGTCAACAGGTGAAACAACTGAATCTATTATCATAACCAAAGCCGGAACTTACTCGGTGCGAGTTTTTGTCGGGGATTGTTACTCCGACAAAAGCTTTCGCATCCAGGTTGACAAATATGGTTCAACGCCTGTCATTATGACACTATTCACCCCCAATGGAGACGGAATGAATGATAAATGGGAAATTCTGAACCTTGCGAAAGTCGGTCCGTGTGAGGTGAATGTTTACAGCCGGGGGGGGGAACTGGTGTTGTCAAATTCTGTTTATGATAATGGATGGGATGGCACTTACAAAGGGAAAGAATTGGCAAATGATACCTATTATTATTTTGTCCGTTGTCTCGATAATATCTTATTACAGGGAACAGTAAACATTCTGAAATGAGAAAAACCATATTCAGTTTATTCATCTTAATTGTTTTTTGCCCGGTAATTCAGGCACAGCAACTTCCTATCCTTGATAACTACCTCCTGAACCCTGTATCAATTTCTCCCGCCTTTTCTGGAAAAAATTATGCTTTACAGGCATTGGTTACACACCGGAATCAAGCACTCAAGATCGATGGTTCGCCTGTTATTGGAAATATTAACGTCGATGCCCGGGTTTTAAAATCCATGGGTGTTGGTGGGAGCATCATGCTCAGTAAAGCTGGAATTTATAAAAATTTTTCGGCCAATCTGAACTACGCATACCATCTGCAATTAGCTAAGCTGCACTTTCTTAGCTTCGGCATCACCGCTGCCATATATCAAAATTCGATCGATTTAACTTCTGTTGTTGTAAATGATCCCAACGATCCCATGCTGGTTAATCACGATAAAATATCTGAATCTTATTTCAATGTGGGAGCTAGTCTGCTATATAATTATGAGGATTTTAACATCAGCATCTCCATTCCCCTTCTTTTCAACAACAGGTCATTTTATGAGAATTCACCCTACCAGTATGTTCTTACCATGAACCGCAATTTTCTGCTGTACTCAAACTATTCGCTTGGGTTGGGGGAAGACTGGAAATTAAAATTCGATCTGTTGTTCCGATATGCGCAGCAGATTCCCTGGACTATTGATGTCAGCACGATGGTTAAGTTCCAGGACTCTTACTGGCTGGGGGTATTTTACAGGAAACCAAATATCATTGGTATTACAGCCGGTTTAGCAATCATCAACAGCATTGTGATAAATTTAAATTATGAATTCTTAGGTTCTTCAATGATGGGGAACAGTGGCGGAAGCTTTGAGGTGACAGCGGGTTACCGGCTTGGAGGACCATCAAAACCTAAAAAGCCCTTGCTAATAAAAGACTATGCAAGATAAAAAAAACAGCCATTTCCGGAAACCCCTGATATGCAGGGCAGGAAGGATTTCCAGGCTCACCCTCCTGTTTGTTATATTTTTCCACCTTGCTACGGTGAGTCAGAATATCAGTAAAACCGGGGGCGTTTGTTTCAGGGTTGACGATAACCCCTCATTGGTTCCATTAAACCAGTTTGATTCAATTTTTCAAAAATACCAGCAGAAATTTTGCCTTGCCATAACTTCATGGGCTTTGCCGGCTTCTCCTGCGTATGTGGCAAAACTTAAAGATTACATCAATTACGGACATGAATTATTGGATAATACCCCAACACATCAGACCCATTATTTCAAACTACTCAACATTCAGGATACCTCCCTGTATGAGAACAGTTGGGGTGTGGATCACTTTTGGGGAGACCAGGTTTGTTTAAAATATACTGCAATTGACACAACGGTTGGCCACAATGAAGGACCTGTAAATATTTTCGGCAACCTGGTAATCAGCGCTTATAATGGTGAATTCGCCGATCTGAATGGCAATCCCTATTATCTGGGTTTATACTTCACATATAACAATAAATTGTGTCTGTGGTATGATTTGAAAAATGTTGACCCATCCAATCCCGATACTCTGAAGCTGAAATCATTCTGGGGTGAGCCCGTTGATATGGGAACCCATTGGTGGACGAGTTATCATAAAATGGCGCAGCGGGATATATATATGCATCCATCTGCGATTCAGTTGCTTGGCATCAGATCAATGAAAATATTTGATGACCTCGACATTACGAGACCGGTTACCTGGATCCATCCTGCTGGCCAGATGCCTTGGATCAATGCGTATAATGTGAAGTCAAATCTGGGCGATTCACTGGGTTACACGAGCGGTTCGAACTTTGTAAACTCGGCCTACTTCTGCTACAACGAGTACAACAACTATGACATAAAGCAATTCTCATTACAATCGGGTGATATTTCCATTGAAAATCATGATTTTCAATGGAATAAAACACAAATAGCCAATTCTTTTGCCAAGCATTTTGTGAAAGTTGACGTTTCCTATTTTACACTCGTACAGAGTGACTGGACGGCTTACCTGAAGCGGGTCGACAGTTTGCTGGCATGGTGCATAACCAGTAATATCCCGGTCAAGACCTATCGTGAATGGAGCAGTTTGTTGTACGACAGCTTACCGGCGAGGTTTATCAATATGTTTCCCAAGCTCAATGCTGATCTGGATGGAAATAATTTTCCCGATGGATATGATCAGGATCCTGCATTTGGAGGGATATTTCAAACAAGCGGCGGTGTAGCTGAAAGTGGAGGTCGATGCTTTAAAATAGGAGGGGCTGGCAATATAAGTCAGATAACTTCACTGGGCGGCCTCGAAAAGGGAAGCAATATGTTTTCCATATGGGTACGTCGTACTGGTATCGATTCAAGTAAGGTCATCGTGGATTTCATCTTCCCCGAAACCGGAACGAGGCAAACTGTGGAGTTCCCTGTTGACACTACGATTTGGGTGAAAAAAGATACTGTTATCACAGTTCCTGAATCAGCTTCATTGGTGAATATCCTGATAAAAAATGAAGGTCAGAACCAGGACACAGTCATGATAAGTGGCATGGACATGCGTTCTGCCGGCTTTTTAAAGCTGACCAAATATCCTGAACAAAGTATTTATGCGAATGAACCATTTACATCTGTCGACTTAAATACCCTTGTTGCTGAATCAATCTATCCACCTTCGGTGATAAACTGGACTATACAAAGTCATGACATCCTGAATTTGACCATTCTTCCGGGAAAGATTTTACAAGTGATGAAACCGGTATCATTTTGGACTGGCAGGGACAGTACCTATCTTATTGCCCACAGCCCCGATGGATTAAAAGACAGCTGTTTCATGAATTTTGTCTCGAAGCCGCTCGCCAGCGGATGCAGTGGCATACCAGTTATGATATCCTTACTTGACACCCTCAGAAACGGGGTTTACGATATAATCCAATGGAAATCTGATCCGTTTGATTCTACCATGTCCGATACAACGGTTTACAATCCCATTGTTGCCCCCGACACCACGACTACCTATACGGTTATGTGTATTAATACAGTTAGTGGTAACATCAACAGGGACACCATTACCCTCGAACGGCACCCGTTTCCAAAGCCCGGACTGCCGGCAGATACGGCCATGTGCAAGGGTGACAGTATCAGGCTGACTGCCAAAGATGGATTTCAATATTTATGGAATACAGGCGATACGCTGGCTTCCATTATGGTAAAAGATACAATTACAACCCAATACTCGGTCATTGTTACCAGCTCATACAAATGTTCAACAATTGACAGTATTCTGGTTACGGTATCCGAAAAACCAACGGCCCAGTTGAACGGATTACTGGACTCCTATTGCCCCAACGATTGGGCTGCAACTTTATATGGTTTGCCTCAGGGAGGCACTATGAGTTCTACCTCCTCGGGATTTATTGCAGATACAATACAATCAGACCATGCCATATTTTCACCGAAGCTGGCCGATACGGGCATCAATGTGGTTTGGTATACCGTAACACAGAATGGGTGCGCAGATACTGATACTGTTAAGGTTTGGGTTCATTCAGTGCCTAACCCCGATCTGCCTCCTGATACCGCTATTTGCAAAGGCGACAGTATCAGACTGACTGCCAAGGAGGGACTTCACTTTTTATGGGATACGGGCAACCCGGCCGATACATTGGCCTCCATTTTGCTTACGCCTGCTG
>Ga0247840_10011095_pt1 | contig 11065 bp, 24 predicted proteins | sample LaCruzMarch2015__FD_192404 | JGI IMG/M metagenome (GOLD analysis project Ga0247840, IMG submission 192404) | Freshwater microbial communities from meromictic Lake La Cruz, Castile-La Mancha, Spain - LaCruzMarch2015_17m | ecosystem: Environmental > Aquatic > Freshwater > Lake | place: Spain...
CGGAATTTGCGGTACACCGATTTTGTGCTTTGCGCCGTCGATCAAACCGGCAGCCTGACGAACCCGGTGCTGTTTCAGTATTCGACCGTTGACACCAACGCGCAAAGCTCCGCCGTTGTCTTTTATCAGCGCGCCGGAACCAACTGGCCGTCAGCTATGCAGCGCCGGGCAGGGTCAAGCTACACGGCAACAAATTGGACTTACACGGTCAGCACGAACAGTCTTGCCTATTATACAAACTGGAATTTTGTAGTCAGCGCGACGAATTGCCCCGGATGGGTTTCAAACAGCGCGAACATTGCATATTCCAAAATAACGAACGCTTCACTTGTTTTGCAGGCGGGCGATATTATCTTTACGAACTATGCGCCGATATACACGGCAACGAACGCGCTTTATGTTTACACCTACGGCGCGACTTCAAATGGCGGAAGTCAGTTCCAGTACATGAGGCGGTTTAATCCAGACGGCACGGCATCCACGGAGACAAAAGGCTCTTTTGTTCGGTCGGGGATAACCGCCGAAATCAAAACCAATTTTTGGTCAACGTCGCTCACGACCAATGCAAGTTATGAAGTCACGACGGTGAATATCTTGAGCATCGGCGCGGCCAGTTCAAACGAGGCGGCGGCCATTGAAGTTTTCCCGGTGCGGCAGCCGTCTAACCGCGCGTGGATGAAGCAAACAAACCCGGACGTCAAATGGATGGCTTTACTGTCGAACAGTTCAAATTTTTATTCCACGGCAGAGGGTTCGCCGGTTTGGTTTAACTGCTGGGTAGAGTGGGTCGATAAAATCCCGACGAATGGAGTCTTTTAATGATTGAGCGACAGCATTGGTACACGCCGTTTTTAGAATCTTCGTTTTACGACGATGTAAACACTGGCTTTTCGTCCCGGCTTAAATCAGCCGGGGATACGCTAGGCGGTACGCTCGGCGGCATTATTGAACCCGCAGCACAGGCAACGGCATCCGTTTTGCGTCCTGCCGCCGTGATCGCCGTTGTCGGCGCGGCGGTCTATCTGTTTCTGAAATTCAGAAAGCAGGCGGCATGAGCCCGGCTTTTGAAATTGGAGTGATGATTCTAGGCGCGCTGCTGGCTGGGTTGAATGGCTGCATCGTTTTTATTCTCTCTGATTTGCGCGGCTGGGTGAAAACGATAAACGCTGATTTTAAAGACCATGTAACAGACAAAACCCTGCATACAGAATGCGGAAAGGTGTATAGATGAAAAACTGGAAAACGACACTCGGCGGCGGCGCAATGTTCGCCTCTGTTCTGCTGGCTCAAATTGGGGCAGCGCTTGACGGCAACCCTGAAACGGTTGCGAACTGGTCTCTTATAATTCCTGCTGGCGCTCTTTTTTGGGCGCTGATTAAGGCGCAGGACGCGACAAAATGAGCGGAGCGGAAATCGGCGCGGCGGTTGCCGTCGTGCTGGTTGCGCTGATCGGGCTGGTTCTGGATCGGCGCGACAAACGAAAGGCGGCGGAGCGTGAAATTAAAACTATCCATGACAATCTTTCCGGCGTTGCTGCTGCTCGCGACCGGGTGCGCCGCATTGAAGCCGCGCAGCATTTACAATCCGGATGCGGTTCTCAAATGTCCGCCGGAAGGCGTCTGGATTAAGGATGCGTTATTTTTTGACGGGGAAACATGGAACAATCGGACGGGCAAAATTTGGCTGCCGCCGGGGGTTGAGATTGTGAGGGGTGAGGATTGAAAAAGATTTTTGTTTTTGTGCTGCTGCTGGCCGGGCTTTGCTCCGCGCAAATGGTCAACCCGTTTGGGAAGCGAGATATTCAGCGCTGGCGGCTGGCCGCATCGGACACTAACGGAAACTTTTCCACAGGTGACAACGCCGGAAGCGATATTTTAGGCGCTGGCAATATATCTTTAGGCGGGTCGGCGGGAGCGTCTGCCGAGGGCAATAATAATGTGATTATAGGCGAGAGCGCGGGCGGCGGCCACTTGGGTGATGCGAATACGTTTATTGGTGCTTGTGCCGGGTATGTGTCGCATGGATCTGATTCTTTATTTGTCGGCACGCACGCCGGACGCGCATCTGACTTTCAATACTCAACGTGCATCGGCTATGGCGCGGGGTACGCAAAAACGGGGTCTTACGATTTGGTAATAGATCAATTCTTAAACCTTGCGGAGGCAACCAATACTGAAAAGACAAACTCGCTGTTTTATTTTAATGCAGCGGCAAAAAATCTTTTTATCGGGCGTCCGTCCGGTAGGTTTTATCCGCGCGGCTTAAATGTCATTTACGGCACAATTATCACGAACATGACCATGCAGACCAACAGCCTTGGCTATGTCACCAATTTTATTTTGAAGGGAATTTCAGGGGCAATAATTCAGTAAAGGGGAACTATGAAAAAAACGCTTTTCGCAATTTTAACGCTGTCCGGGCTGGCAGCTTTCGGGCAGATCGCCGTACCGACCGGCTCAGTGATGGAAACAACGGTTTCGGCGGTTGTCCCGGTTTCGGCAATCGAAATCACTCGGCTTGTCTGTGATATGAGCAACGCCGTCCCGACGTATGCCGTCAGCTTTGAACTGATCGGGGATAATGGCCACAAGGTGGCAAAGACGGTCAAAATAAGCCAAGAGCAGGCCGCCGCTATGATGCAGGCCGCCGGGTACAGCCTGACAAACGTTGTCGGCTCGGCGCTGGGGGCAATCCAGATAATGATCGACCAGCAGCTTGCCAGGCCATGAAAACAATTTTAAACCCGCCGCCGGTCAACAGCGACACCGGCAGAAATTGCAAGACAGGTTGCTTTGCCTGTCGGCTGACGGGTTCTTTTTTCCCTGTTGGTTTGGGGGCTGTCCGGCGTTAGCGCCGGGCAGTTTTTACGCCGTAAAGCACGGTTCTATTAATTTTCCGCTTGCGGGTTTTTTGAAAATCGGTAGCTTGTGGACAGTTGTGACACGGAAGTGGATTTAAAAGGAGTTGCGAATATGCCGACGAAAGTACATGAAGAACGCATGGCCATATCACCAAAGAACATTCACATAAACGTGAAGGTGTCTCGCGAAGAAAACGAGCTGATAAAGCGCGTTGCCGCGATGGAAGGCCGCTCTGCCTCGAATTATGTCCGGTTCGTCGCGCTTCGCGATGCTGCATTAAAACTCAAAAAGTAAGAGCGCCGGAAATTATTCCGACGTTCTTTTTTTTGTTTAATGGTACTAGAACCGGTCACCAACCAAACCAAGGAGCAGGGCATGAAAAAACTAATCATCATACTGGCGGCGGCGTTTTTTGACCGGATTGTCACTCTGGGCGTCCGGTCGGTTTATGGCGAAATCTTCCAAACAGCGGAGGGAATATGAGACTGCGAAACTGGCAAGCTGTCGAATACACGCAAGGCGCGGGTGAGCTTTTCGAGATAACAACCCCGGCCTTTTTCATCCGGTACACCGGCAAGATGCAGGCAAAAATCTACATCAAAAATGATGGTTTTCACTTCGTGCATCTGTCGCAGATCAGGCCGGCGGCAGAGGTGGCCACATGATTTTCTTTTTTTGCATAGCGGCGTTTTTTGTCGGCTTCGCTTGTGGCGTGGAGTTTCTACTGCGGAGGCTCCGCAAATGATTTTTGGGCGGCGGCGGTCAAATATATGCGGGGAGGATAGGGCAACGCTGGGGAGCGTCCCGAGCGCCCCGCAGGGGCATAGGCAGACCGCCGCCGCCTTTTCTTCCTTCAGCGTGCCGGGTGGCGGCTGTTTCTTCGTCACGAATTGGAACCGCTGCCTTGCCCCGGAAGCGAACACCCCCGCCCGGGGGGGCGGAACCCGATGAGCAGCAACTTTGTTGAAGTCACGAAAGCAGAAGCCGACATGATAGCGGCGCTTGTCGATTCTGGCGACGTTTCAACCTTTGAACAGGCCGAAGCAGCACTTTCAGCCGGGCGGCGTTTTGATGACCTTGCCGGGCTTTCCCCGTCCGCTTCCCCCCCCAAACTGTATAACATGGGGGGTCTAAACCCCGTAACACCCCAATACTGGGCAGGACTGGACGCGCTAACATTGAATTATCAGGTTGAATGGCTTTTGTGGAAAGGGCAGCGGGTAACTGATGAGGAACGGCGGCAGATTGAAGGCTACGGCGTGCCGCTGCATGACATGACCCCGGAACGGTTCGACCTTGGCCTGATGCTGGCAGAATACCACGAACGGGCACAGGAAGCCGGAGAACCGCAGGAACTGCCTGACGGCCTTGGAAAAATTCACCCGGGCGGCGGAAAGATCGGCGGCGTCAAATACTGCAAATATAAAATCGAACGCGCCGACTGTGTACTGCTGATTGCCGACGCGCCGAAACATTCCGGCGACTGGCCGAATGTCAAAATTGAAATCAGCGGAGAGCGCTGCCTTGTTTATCCGGGCGGAGCGGTCGAAGCGTACAAGGCGGCGCGCGGCCTGTTGGAAAGTTTCGGATGTGCAATTCACAAAGAAAGCGTTTCACGTGCCGACTTCTGCGCCGACTTTCCCGGCTTTGATATGGCGACTTTTCACCATACCTATTTGCGCCACCGCTGGGCGTGTAGAGCGAACCGGCACCATCCCGACCAATCGAACGGGGTTAGCCTATATTTTGGCTCTGGCGCAATCGTACTGCGAATTTATGACAAACTAGCAGAAATGCAGGCGTCGGCCTTACGGGGCGCACCGGCAAAATATCAGCACATGATCGAAAAACGCTGGAACGGCGCGGAACCGGAAAAAGCGGTGCGCGTAGAGTTTCAATGTCGCCGGGACTGGCTGAAATCTTACGGCGTGACTGATTTTGACTCTCTCATGTGGTATGCGCGGGACTTGCTCGGATATCTGACCGGCGTTGAAGGTACGGCGCGTTGGTTTCGCTTCCTGACGCGCAGGCCGCATGACAAACACAGCGAACTAAACCAAACCATGCCGGAATGGGAATTTATACAGCGCGTTTTCATGGAGGGTTTTTCAAAGCCGGAACCGCTTGTACAGATCGACCCGGACAAGGCGAACATTGAAACGCTTTTAAAACAGGCGCTTGGCGTACTGGAAACCGCCGCAGCACACCGGGGTTACTGCATACCGTGGAAGGATACCGCCGCGCCGGTGAAATACACTTTTGAAAATTACGAAGGTTTTGGCCGTTGGTGCGCTCTGATGCTTAGAGCGACGGCGGCGCAGTCTGGCCGGTGGCAAATGCCGGGCTTCCCTGAATACGACGCCATAGACAGGGAGCTGGAAATAATGGCGGAGAAAAAAACCAACAAGGAGAAAACACAATGAACATAGTTATACTTAGAGGCAACCTGACCCGCGAACCGGAACTAAAAACAACGCCGGGCGGCGTGTCGGTTTGCGACGTAGGGCTTGCAGTAAACGAGCGTTTCAAAAATGCCGCCGGGGAAATCCGCGAAAAGGTTCTTTTTGTGGACGTCACAGTTTGGGGCAAACAGGCGGAAAGCCTTGCAGAATTTATGGGGAAGGGGTCGCCGGTGATTGTCGAAGGCTCTTTGCAACTTGACCAATGGGAAACCGACCAAGGCGAAAAGCGGCAGAAAATTACCGTCCGGGCGAACCGGGTAGAATTTTTGCACCGCGCGCCGGGCAAGCCAGACCCGACCGACGCCGACGCACCCGCACAGCATGGCGGCGGGGACATTCCATTTTAATTAAACCAAGGTCGCCCGGCACACCGCTGGGCGGCTTATTATATGCAGGGGTCTAAATATGGATACTATCAACAGGAAAAAAATGTTGTCGGCCAAAGAGCGCGTTGAGCGTCAAATTTTAGATTTTGAGCCGCCGAAAAATGAGAATTTTAAAGACCTGAAACAACGGGCAGAGGAAATGAGAGAGGGGAAAAAATGAGCGAAGAACTAAAAAAGACGGGTGATTTATTGGATGGACTGGCGGGACAACCGCCGAAGCCGATGCCGGTGACACAAGCAGGGCTGCCGCCGCCGGTGGCGTTTGGTTTGCCGGTTGACGCGAAGGGCGTGACGTTTAACCCGGACATTCACCAAACCGACGCCGAAGGAAATCCAATCCTCGGCAGCGTGAAGCAATTCCTGTTGAAAAAAGAGGCCAAAAAATCTGCGCTTCGCCGGGTGACGGATAAAATTTCCGAGTTTTGGAACGGCGAAGAAGATCCGGAAAAGGAAATTACAGAAGTTTCGGAATTTCCGCCGTCAGATCACGAAATTGAGCAAATTCAGGCCGAAAATAACGAAAACAGAATTTCGGAACAGCCGGAAACGGCGCGAAAACCGGCGCTTTTATCGACTAGCGCGGAAAATTCTGCCGACTTATTTTTTGTCGGCGGTTCAATGCTGGTCGGTATTGAATTTTTGAATCAGCGGCAACGCTTCCACGGCCAGACAGCCGAAGTGATTGCAGAGTACGAACGGCGCACCGGCAAGCAGATGGACTTGCCGCCGGGCGTCGCGTTGGCGCTGGGGCTGGGGCGGATAGGGTACGAGATCATACAGCGCGAACCGGCTTGTAAGGCGAAGTTTGAAAACGGGGTGCGGGTAATCCGGGACAACGCCGGAAAATATATTCGCTCAAAAATTCCGGTACTGAATAAATTCCAAAAGCAGGAAATTCCGGCAGGGGGCGCAGATGCCGCAGCATAAGGGGCATTTTCTAGTTTTGGGAATTACCGGTACCGGAAAGGGCGCGCTTGTTTCGTCTGTCGCAGATCGCTACCGGGCGCGGGGTACGCCTGTTTTCCTTCTGACTAAGAAAAAAGACGAGTACCAAAATTTTCCGGCTGATTTTAAAACCTATTCAGACGAGCGGTTGCTTGTGGCCGTAGATGAGTTTCACGGCAAGCGCGGCGTTATGGTTGTTATTGACGAGGCATGGGCGTGGAAGTGGAAAGGGCTGTTAGAGGTCATTCCAAACTCTGGCCGGTCAAAGGGCTTGGAAATGTGGGTTCAAGGGCAGAGAGCCTACCAGATGCCGCCGTCGGTGCGAAATAACTGTCAAAACGTATTTTCATTTCGTCAAAACCCGGACGACAGGGAATGGCTTGTGAAAAACTACGGCACTGAATTTGACGGCGTAGATCGGCTGGAACCCGGCGAATACATTTACAAAGCCGGACTTTCTGCCGCCGTGCGCGGTCGGTCTTTCAGTCTTGAGGGTGGGGCATTTCGGAGGGCATAAAATGAAGCGCGTAAACTCTGGAACTTATCAAATACGGTTTGATCGTTTATGGGGCGCGCTGGCTGTTTGCGACGCACGCGCCGCCGGAGAGGTTTCACCCGAGCTTGTTGCCGGAATTATCGGCTGTTCTGTATGGCACGCCAGACGGTTGCTTTTCGGTCGAATTCAGAGTACGTTGCGTTCTGTTGGGAGGAAGTATGGCAAAAACATTAGTTATAAAAGCGCCTAAAGGCGCCGAGGTGGTTGTTTTGAAATCATTCAAAGATTTAACCGTTGTTGCATCGGGGAAAAGCGGCAGCGTTGTAATTAAGAGCGCTACAAAAATTTGACTATCTAGCCAAGGATATACGCATCGAAAATTGAATAAATGCCAACGTAAAAAATGTGTTTTTTTGTACATAACTCGCTGAATTTCAGCGGGTTATTTTTTTTACTTACATAAATTTCTGCATAAATGCCAATCCGCGTTTTTCGGCATCATAATTATTCCCGTAATTCTCAAAGGCTTCTGGCGCATGGTGCGACCAGGCCGGAAACAGAGAAAAGGGGAGTATATGAAAAAATTCGTGATGGACTGGCTGCCGCGGCTGGCGGTCGTTGTCGTTGGCGTGATTGTTGCACAGGAAGTTCTTCCTACTTACGCAAAAGCGCGCGCCGCTGCACTCAAAACCGTCAAAGGAGCCTAAACCATGATTCGCAACCCTGTAAAAGTTGGGTCGATCACGGCAGCCGCTTCCGGCGTGCTTGACCTGTCGATCAATGTCGGACACAAGGGAACCATTTGCGGTTTCTTTTTCCAGTGCTTCAAAAGCGATGGAGCCGAGTCACCTATCGCCAACGTCAAGACTGCGATTGATAAGATCAATCTGTCTGTGACTCACAGAACAGAAGGCGGTTCCAGCATCCTTAACGATGTGACCCCGACCTTCCTGTATTTTCGCGAACAGTTTTTCGCGGCAACGCGCGGCCTGACGAACGCAACTTCCGTCATGCATTATGACCCGTCCGCAGCTTTGCGCGGTGGGGAAGCGGCGCAGAACATTCGCAACATTGGAACGCGCGACCTGATCGACATGGTTCTCCGTGTCACGTTCGCCGGTACAATCACGAACGTGGCGCGCATCGACGTCTATTGTGACATCGACTACGGCCTGATCGCAGACCTCGGCGCTCATGTTCGCATTGCCAAGGTCACAACCCCGGTTGCAATAGCTGGCGGTGACATCGAAGTCATCAACCTTCCGCGCGTCGATTCAAAATTCGGCTACGAATGTTTGCACATTCACAGCGGCGCACTGACCGACATGACCGTGACCAAGCTCTCCTTGGTTCTCGACGGCTCCAAGTGGGAATACCGCGATGTTCCGAAAGGCATCATCGACCGGCAGCTCATTTTGGCCGACAGAACTCCGCAGACCGGCTTCACGACGCTGGACTTCGCAAAAGAAGATAATCCGGCCTACGTTCTCAGCGGCGGCATGAGCGAAATCAAGCTCATCCCGAACCTGCTGGCTGGCGGCTCGGCTGCTGCTGGAAATCTGGCCGTCTGGTACGAAGTAATCAGAAAGGGCTAGGCTATGGCCGAAACAACCATAGCGCCGGATTCGTCCGGCAATTGGTTTTCTAACCTATGGGGTGGCCTGACCGGAGCGGTGACAGGCGTTGCCAATAGTTCAGCAGCTCAAAAGCTGCTGGACGTTGGCGCAGGCTATGCCGAACAGAAGCTCGCAATCGACGCCGCCGAAAAGCAGGCCGAAGCTGCGTGGGCTTTAAAGGCTAGCAATCAAACGACGCTGCCGGGCTGGGTGATTCCTGTTGGCGTTGGTTCCGCCATTCTGCTTGTGCTGGCTTTGATTCTCAAAGGCCGGGGCAAATAACATGGCCGCGCCAGTCCCAACAAGCCTTGATTTTGCGTCGTCGTCTGCCGCCGCTGGCGGCAGGACGGGGGCGCAGACTCAAAGCTTCATCGGTTCGCCCATCAATATCATGGGCAATTCAGGCAGCGGCGGGGTTTCTCCGCTGCTGCTGTTTGCTCTGATCGCTGGCGGGGGCTGGTGGCTATGGGAACGAAAGAAGCGGAAAAAATAACCGGCGTCCCGGTGCCGTGGTTTGAAGGTGCGCGAGGAATGATAGCGCGCGCCGAACCCGGCGGGGACTCGGCTTTAGATTGGATCCAGAAATCCATTGAAGCTGGCCGGTTGTCGCTCTTTCGGGTGCGCGATGAGTGGCAGGAAATTGGAATTTTCACGGCTCGCACAGCGGAACAGTACAACGGCGAACGGCATCTTTTAATAATTCATGGCGTGTCGCTGGTGGCCGAGGATGGTTATTCGTTTCTGTTAAAGGTCGAAAACTTAGTGAAAAAAATAGCCAAAGATTGCGGTTGCTCCCGGGTCGAAATTCACACCCGGCGGCGAGGCATGGATAAAGTTTTACAGTCGCGCGGCGGCTATGAGTTTCAGGAAACAATTCTTTCGGTGAGGATCTAAAATGGGCGGCGGTTCAAGTTCAACCCAAGAGTCGGCACAAACCACGACCAACAATGACCAAGACACGACCGTTTCAGGCGGCGGGATTGGCGTTGGTTCTGACGGCATTTTTTATCAAAAAACTTCCGCCATTTCTGGCGACATTGGCGACGGTGCTGCCGCCGTATCTGGCGAAAACAATACACTGGAAAACGTCAGCGGGATAAAGGTTGGCGACAATTCCAGTTTAATCATGCGCGCAATGGACGACGCGACGGAAAGTGTTCTGGTTTCGGCTTTCAACGTAGTAGGGCAGAACGCAAATAACATGATGGCACTTGCCGCTGGGCGCAATCCCGACGCGCCGCTGGCAGATGAGTCCGGCGTGATTACCGCAGAGGCCTCGGCGAACCCGCTTAACGTATTTTTAAAAGGAACCGGCGGTAAAATTGCGGCGTCGGCGCTGATCGGCGCGCTGCTTTTCTTTGCTGTCAGGAATTGGAGACTGAAAAAATGATAAATCTGCAAATGTTACAACTGCCGCTTACGCTGTCGCCGCAGGAAGTCCGCCGGATAAACTTTACCGGCTCGTTTATTTCAATTTTGAGCAATACGACAAACATTGACCCGATCGTATGCGCCGACAACGGGACTTCGACGGCGTTAAAGGCCGGGATTGGGCTGCCTGCTGTTGAAATGTCCGCCGACATGATAACGCATACACCGGCGGTCTTTCGGTACGTTGATTTTAAAAACCCGTCCGAAACCGAAACAATGACAATCGTTTTCCTGCTGGCGCTAGGAACCGCCTTAGATACGCGCGCCGTGGTACAAGGTTATTTGCAGATGGATTTGAGCGCGCCAATTTTGGCGACGCCGGAACCGCTGGACGTACCGACTGACGACTTTGCAATTCTACCGGCAAACGCGCTTGTAAAAGAGCGCATCGTTCAAAATACCGGCGACTATCCTATTTGGTGGGGAGACGAAAACACCGACCCGGAGACAGGGCGCGGCCTAAAAATCTATCCTGACGGCTCGGCTGTCATTAACTGCTGGGGCGCGGTGTATTTTAAGGCCGAAGGAACCGAAAGCCGTCTGTCCGTTGTCAATGTTCTGAAAGCGTTTTAAATGCCTTGGAAAGCCTTCATTTTTGCGCTGTTGCTGGCTGGGGTGGCCGTCGGCCAGTCTAGTATGCAGAACGTCGCCTATAGGCCACAGCCTCGCATCGTAATCCCGAACGTCGAACCGGCGCAGATCATCGTTTCGACAAATGGAACAGTCACAGCAAACCCGGAACGGAATTTGCGGTACACCGATTTTGTGCTTTGCGCCGTCGATCAAACCGGCAGCCTGACGAACCCGGTGCTGTTTCAGTATTCGACCGTTGACACCAACGCGCAAAGCTCCGCCGTTGTCTTTTATC
>Ga0247840_10011096_pt1 | contig 11065 bp, 8 predicted proteins | sample LaCruzMarch2015__FD_192404 | JGI IMG/M metagenome (GOLD analysis project Ga0247840, IMG submission 192404) | Freshwater microbial communities from meromictic Lake La Cruz, Castile-La Mancha, Spain - LaCruzMarch2015_17m | ecosystem: Environmental > Aquatic > Freshwater > Lake | place: Spain...
GATCCGTACTCCGCGCGGCAAAACTCGTCGTGGATCTCTTCGACAGAGGCGGTCCATGCCGGGTTGGAGGCCGCATGGGCGAAAGCCTGAAACACGCTTTTGACCTCCTCCGTGCGCCAATGCAAAGCGACCACCCCTTGGCAGCCCTCCTCGAATGCGCGGCGTACGCTCTCGACCACCAGTCCGGATCGAGGTTGAAAATGCCACATCGCGGCATCCCCTTCGAGCCATGGCAGCGCCCAGACTTTGCGGGCGGCTGCAATCTTCGCGAGGATGGCGGGATTAGGCTGCGTGCCTTGATCGGGCTGCAGGCAGGAAAAGACAATATCAAGAGGAAGTCTTTTATGCAGCTCGCCGAGGCACGAAAGAAGCTGGCCTTCATTGCTCCAACCGCTGAGAACCATCGTCACGCTTGGGGCTCGCTGCTTCAAATACGCGTAGGCTTGGCGCAGGTAGGCGAGCGTCCACACTCCCCCAAAGCGATCTCGCGGCTCAAAGTCTTTCCCCTCGGAGGCAAGCATTTGGTCAAACTCCCCGCGCTCGCGAGTAAACTCCTGCCGGCCCGGCCCGGCAAGATGAACAAACTCATGCTGCCAGAACCAGATTTGATCCACCCCCGGATATGCCGAGAGAATGTCGTCAATGGCGCTCCTAAGCAGTGCGATCGCCGGAGCGCTGAAGGGATCGAGAATCCCGCTGGAATTGAGCATCGCAGCCGGTCCGACGAGGGACAGGAATTCGGGAGGATGAATCCCGAACTCGAAGCCCATGGCAAACCGGATCCCCCGTTCATGTGCCATCTCCATAACCCTCCGCATGAGCCGTTGAGCTCCCTCATAACGTTCGGATGGAGATTGTGCGCATAGCGCCGAATCAGCCCCGAAGGCCCTGGTTCCGGATGGGGGGCGGAAGAGCCTCTCCGATCCAAATGCGAAATCCTCCACAGCAAGGGGTCGGGATCCCCATCGGGCCGTGAGAGAGGTGTCGAACCTGGCCTCGGCTTTCACTCCGCGGTAGCGCAGGCACACCATTGGTTCGACATAAGAGGCGTACCGTTCCTGCCCGCCGGTATAGTTATGAAAAACGACCAGGTTCAAGCCTGCGGACTCCATCTCATCCAGATAGACACGGTAATCCTCCTCATTCCAGGCGGATGGCCCGCACAAGAAATTGTGCCAGGGGAGGGTTCCACGGATCGGAACCCCAACCTGATTCGTTTCAGTTTCTCGCATTTTTGGAAGAGGCGGGATCGGCCCATTTCACAGCCTGCTGCATTTTTGAAAACGGAATTGGCTGGAAGCCGGGAATTTCCTTGAAGACAACCGAGTCCGGGCGGAGGCTGTAGTCGCCGGCGGCCTCATTCACAAAGCCGGGGTTGGAATCGATCTCAACGTTGTGGTGGCGGTAGTCCTTGTCCGGGTAGCGGCTGGGGCCGACCCCCTCGTTGTTGCCGATGAGCGCATTATTATAAACCCGGTTGTAGAGCGGGGTGTTGGGGTCCTTGTTCACGGCGACTCCAAGATAGGTCTGGTAGAACTCGGGATACCGCGTGGAATATGGCGGCTTGGTCACGTCCACATCCTGCGTCAACATTTTCACCCCGGAGCTATATGTCGCAAGAGCCTTCTTGTAATCGCATCCGTCATTGGTCTTTACCCCCGGGTTATCAATGAAGAGGTTGTTAGCGATCACATGGTTATGTCCCTCCGTGATGCCAATCTGGGTGCGGCTCCACGGGCTCACAGTTCGGCCGATGTTGCGGACAAACACATTTCCAAAGACCTCTACCCCGTGGGTTGAATTATCCAGATAGACGGCGCAGTTCTGGGGGTTATGGTCGGCGCTGCCCCGCTCGTTGTCATGGATGTAGTTATACCGGAGCTTATTGCCAAGCATGCTGGGATTCTGGCGGGTCTCGATGACGCCGCCGTCTTTGGACGCAGTGAGTCCACGGCAGATTTCATTGTATTGCATGAGATGGTCGTTGCCGAGGAAGTAGAGAAGCCCCCCCAGGTTGTCGTGCAGGTAGTTGCCTTCGACAATATTGCCGCAGCCGTCCACCATGATCGCCTCCGAATACATGTGGATGCGGCGGTCCGTGTGATGGATGTTGGAATTGCGGACGAAGTTTTCCGCCGGGGTCAGCGTCTTGCGGTCACCGCCGCCGAGAAGCACGCCCCCGCAGCCGGTATCATAAACCGTGCAGCCATCAAGCCCGTTGCGCCGCCCGCCCTCGCGGTCGAGCGCCGTCGCGCCGGGAAGACGGACCGGAAGATTCTCCATGCCGGTGCAGAGCACATGCCGGTAGGAACCGGGCAGACGCGGCAGCGGCTTGCCGGGGCCGGCGGCCTTGGCCTCGGGCGGATAAGATAAACCCTGGGAGGATTTATCTGCAAGCCCGGTATCCCAGCCGAAGCCGATCTGAACCCCGACGATGCCGGTGTTGCGGATGGTGCAGTTCTCCAGGACATTGTCCTCGCCTCGCTCGATGTAGACGCCGCTTGTGCGCGTCGCCTCCAGCGTCAGCCCCCGCAGCCGGACATGGGAAGAGTTCTCCATTGCCACCAGCACATCGTTCAACGTGGAGACGACCACCTCCGACTTGCTGCTCCAGCCTTCCGGAGGATAGAGGGTCAGCACCCCGGTCTTGCGGTCGAGATAATATTCGCCGGGCACATCAAGCTCGTCCGGCAGATTGAAAATATAAAACAGCCCCGCCACATCCACATAGGTGGACCACAGTCCCTTGATGGGCGTGTCAAAGGTAAGGGTGCCCTTCTTGGAATCCACCGAGGCGATTTTCCGGCTCGTGAACGCATAAGCGCGGACCAATCCCCCGGCGATGTAGGCGTCATCCAGAGGGCCCCATTGGACGGCATGGGAAAGTGCCTGTTGCGGAAAGATCGCGGGGACGTCCCCCTGGTCGCCAAATCCCCACGGCTTGATAGGCACATCCTTCAGCGAAATCGTGGAATACTCCATGGGGTTGCCCTTTTCATCCTTCACGACAAGCTGAGAGGCGGCTTCGACCACGCCCAGAAATGGCGACTTTTCGTTTAGGTTGGGCCAGCGGGCCAGGGTCATTGCCTTCCCGTCAATGGAGAGCTCCATCGGCGCTGGCAGATAATGCGAGCTGGAACCGAAATCCAACGCATGGAGCGGATGCAGCTCGCCATAGTCGGTTATCCCAAGCGCCTTCAGGTCCACTTGTATCAGGTGCCGTCGGGCGCTGCGGCTCACTACACGATCCAGAAATGCTTGGTCCGTGACTGGCTTGAATGCGGAGGCGGGAATAATTTTCCCGCCTACCAGCCGCGGCGTTTCCTTTTCCCACGCCGCATAGACCACCGGTGCTCCAGGTTTCCCGGAATCGCGGGCATCGAGATCGAAGGAATGATCGCGGAGATAAACGCCCCCTCGCAGCCAGACCGTGACACCCTCTGACGGGTATTTGCCTGCGGCATTCAGCGCCCGCACGGTATCGCGGGCTTTTTCCAGCGTGGCGAACGGCTGCTCCTTGCTGCCGACGCTCGCATCGCTGCCATTGGGCGCAACAAAAAACTCGGCGGCATGAAGAGCGCTGAGAGGCAGAAGCAGCGCGATGACATGGGTGGAGAGGATGTGTTTATTCATAGAGGTTCTGACACGCAGCAAAATGAAAGAAATCTTAAATTCTCACAAGATGCCAAAGTGTGCAAGGGCATCGCATTTTGTGCCATGTTCTGATGCTGGGAATTCGTCGGCGCTGATCTGATGGCCAGCGCAGGTCGGATGGATGCCGTCCCAGATCCAGCGGCTTGCCGGTGCGCGGCCGGTCGCACGATCAAGCGCGGCCTGTAGAGGAACGAGTGCCGCCCCGAGCCCTCTCCATGGAGAGATTGTTGAACGCCCTGTGCAGGTTGCCGCTTACACCAATGCGGCAGGACACCCGAGGCGATATACCTTCTCCGCGTTGGTTTGGAAAAGTTTCCTGCGATCCAAGTCAGTGAACTCGGATGCTAGCTCATGTATCGCTTCCACCCAACGCTGGTAATCCGTCGCCAGCGTGCTCACCGGCCAGTCACCACCGAACAGCACCCGGTCAAAGCCAAACGCCTCCAGTGCGACCTCGTAATACGGCCGCAACTTCGCCGCGCTCCATGTTTCCCAGTTCGCCTCGGTCGTGAGGCCGGATATTTTGCAACTCACATTTGGCAGCTTCGCCAAATCTCTGAGTTGTGTCGCCCAAGGTTCGATGCGTCCATCGCGCACCGGGGGCTTGCCAAAATGGTCGAGGATGAATTGAACGCCTGGCAGGCGACGCGCAAGTTCAGTGACCGAGCGAAGCTGTTCGTGGCGGATGCACAGGTCGAAAGTGAATTCGAAATCGGCCAGCATTTTTACTCCGGTCACAAAGTCCGGTCGCAGGCAAAAATCCGCCTCGCCCTCGCATTGCAACAACCGGCGAACGCCTTTGACGAGCGGGCGCGAAGACAGCTTTTCCAAATCAGCCCGTGCCGCCTCGCCCTTCTCCAGGGAAGCATGGGCGACAATGCCGCAGATGCGTGGTTCATTATTCGTCAGCGTGGAAATCCAATCTACTTCATCGAGGGCTTGCGCCGCTTCACGACCGCACTCGACAAAAATCATTTTGACTAGACCGGCGCCCGCGCTTGCCGCAGAAAAATCTTCCGGCAAATAGGGGCGGTTTAATTGCGGCAAATCATCCAACCACGCATAGCGCAGCCGGTGCGGGTTCCATATATGAACGTGCGAGTCAACGATGTTCCGCATTTTAAGAGCGTTTTAGTCAATCCGCCGGTAGCCCAGTTCCGCCCCGCCGCTGACGTGCATGATATGGCCGGTGACAAAACGCGCCTTGGCGGAGAGAAGATAGACGCAGGCGTCGGCGATGACATCACCTTCCGGGCAGTAACCAAGGGGATGAATCTCGTCCAGATACCGCTCGATGGACTGAGGGTTGAGCTGGCTCCCGCACCATTGGCGGAGCATGGGCGTCCACGTGCCAGCGGGACAAACGGCGTTCACGCGGATGCCGTATTTGGCGTAATCGAGCGCCATCGATTTCGTGAGCGTGTTCATGCCGCCTTTGGTCGCGGTGTAGGCGGCGTGGATTTCCTGGCCAATGACACCGACAAGCGACGACGTGTTAAGGATGCAACCCTTGCTGGCTTTCAACGCGGCGAAGGCGTACCGAGTGGTGTAAAGGACGCTCTTAAGGTTGATGTTGAAGATCGTGTCCCACTCGTCGTCGGTGGTTTCGTGGACCGGCTTTTCGGGCGCTCCAATGCCCGCATTATTATGGATCGCGTCGAGTCTGCCAAAACGCGCCAGGGTCATTTCGATCGCCGACTTCACCTCCGTTTCCTTTGACACGTCGCAGAGGAAACCCAAGTGGTCCCCCCCCAGCTCTGCTGCGGCCTTCGTGACCGCTTCCTTACCGCGCGCGACGAGGACAACTTTCGCGCCCTCAGCGGCATAGGCCTTGGCGCAGTCAAAACCGATGCCAGTTGAGCCGCCGGTGAGGAAAATGACTTTGTCTTTTAAAAGCATATTTTCTTCGGTGCTGGTTGTTTCATTTTAAAATCCTATCGCCGCTCCGCCGTCCACCGGCAGCGTGACGCCGGTCACATAATTTGCGGCCGGCGAGCAGAGATAAACCGCCGCCCAGCCGATGTCATCGGATTGCCCCATGCGGCCCATTTGTATCCGGGAAAGCACTTTCGCCTTGCGGGCCGGGTCACCATCGAGTGCTTTTTGAGTCATCGCGCTGAAAATCCAGCCGGGGGCAATGGCGTTGACGCGCACGCCTTTGGCGGCGAGTTCCGCCGAGAGCGTAGCGACCATCCCGAAATAGGCGCTTTTCGCCGCCGCATAGGCCATGACCTGCTGCACCCCCATGAAAGCCGCCATTGAGGAGGTGAACAGAATCGCGCCCCGCCCGCGCTGAACCATTCCCGGAATCAGGACTCGCGTCAGCGCATGAGCGGCAAGGACGTGCGTATTGAAAACGGTTTGGAATTCCTCCGGCGTGGTGTCGACCGCGAATTTTTTAAGATGGATCCCCGCGTTGTTGACCAGAATGGAAACCGGGCTACCCGCGGATTTTTCGGCACGCTCCACCAGTTCGGCAAGCTCATCATAGCGCGTGATGTCCTGCGCCACAAAGAAAGCTCCCGAGCCAAATTCCGCGCACGCCGCCGTCAATTCGGCTTCGCGACGGCCCACCAGCACGACACCCGCCCCGGCTTTCACCATGCACCGCGCAATGCCCAAGCCGATGCCCGTCCCGCCGCCGGTAATGAGAGCGGTTTCGCCAGCGAGTGAAAAAGGATTCTGAGGATTTTGTCGGTTCATATTTTGTTGATGGTTTTGAGCGCCTTCATATTCGGCGTCATGCCTGCGCCCGGCGTTTCGGGGGCAACGTAAAAGCCCTCCACGATTTTCGCCGGCATTTCCATCCAGTCCCGCAACCACGGAATGTATTCGAGGAGCGAGCATGCCGGATGGGCGAAGCAAAGATGCTGATGCACCTGGCACATGTCCCCGACGTGCGGAACCACCGGCAGGCTGTTGCAATGCGCCATGTCCGCGACCTGCCAGAATTCCGTGATGCCCGCGAGCCGGACAACGTCCGGCTGGACGTAATGCACCGCGCCGGCATGGATGAAATCGCGGAAGTGCTGCGCCGTGTAAAGCTGTTCGCCGAGCGCAATCGGCGTTTCAATTGTCGCGGCCAAACGGCGATGGCCCTCCAGGTCGTCGAAATAAATTGGCTCCTCGATCCACGCAATGTCAAATTCTTTGAGACGTCCGGCGGTCTGGATTGCCTGCGGCAATGCCCAGCGCCCGTTCGCATCGGTCATGATGCGGATGTCGGGACCAAGCGCCTTGCGCACAGCCTCGACCCGGCGCAGATCCTCGCGCGGATTCGGTCCGCCGACCTTAAGTTTCACGGCGCGGTATCCTTCTTTTTCGACCAGCCGTTTGCAGTCGGACACAACGGTTTTCAGCGGCCAGTTCATCCAGCCGCCGTCTGTGTTGTAGGCTTCCACTTTTTTCCTGGACGACCCGCCGAGCAGTTTCCATAGCGGGACGCCTGCCTCCTTCGACTTCAAATCCCACAGCGCAATGTCAATCGCGCCGAGCGCCAGATGCGTGATGCCAGCCCGGCCCACCCAATAAATCTCGGACTGCTTGTGCAGTTTCTCCCAAAGCGCAAGCACTTCGCGGGGATCCTTACCGATCAACAGCGGTCCATAGCTGTGGACGATGCAGTCCACAATGAGCCGGTCGGTCGGCAGGTGCGCGTGTGTTCCAGAAAACCCGTAACCGACATGTTTGGTATCCGTGTGAATCGCCACCCCGGGCGCACCCCAGTGTGTGAGTTTATGCGTGCTGTCGGCGATGCCGCCGCGCGTGACTGGCGCGTGGAGAATGATCGGTTCGAGTTTGGTTATTTTCATTTTAGTCGAAATGGGTGGTTAAAACTTGTCGAAATCGATCATGGCTTTCACGAGTCCCCGCTCGCCGTGAATCTGTGGCAGCCGCTCCGCTGTTTCACCAAAGCCAAAGCGGTGGGTGATGAGTGGCAGCACGTCAACTTGCTTGGTTTCCATCAGCCGGATGACTTCGCGGAATGTGCCTGTCAATCCGGCACGGCTCGCGAGCAAAGTCAGTTCGCGTCGATGAAAATTCGGATCGTCGAAACTGACATCGCCGATGAACAAGCCGAGAAAGACAATCCGACCGCCATGCCCGGCAATTTGAAATGTGCCGCGCATCGAAGCGGAATTGCCCGTGGCGTCGATGACCACGGATGGCGACTGGCCGAAATGCTTTTGCAATTTCTCCGCCAGATCTTCACCGGCAAGAAAGCCTTTGCCGATCCGCATCGAGTCGCAGCCAAAACTCAAGCGATCCGGCTTGGTGTCCACGCAGGCAAGGTTTGCCCCCGCGGCCTTGGCAAAGATGGCGGCTGCGAGACCAATCGGACCGAGCCCAAGAATGACCACAGACTCGCCGTTCTTGATGGCTGCCCTCTCCACGCCATGCGCCCCGATGACGAGCGGCTCAACAAGCGCGATTTGCTCTGGCGCGAGCGATCCGCTACGATGGAGTTTGTCCACCGGGACGAGCATCACCGGCGCGTGGCCGCCATCGATATGGACGCCAAGAACTTTCAGATTCATGCAGCAGTTGGTCTTTCCCGCGCGGCAGACAGGGCAGGTGCCGCAAAAATAATAGGCTTCGACGGCGCAAAGCTCTCCCGCTGAGAGACCGCTGCCCGTTGGCGCGGAAATTACCTCGACACATAACTCGTGTCCCAACCGGCGCGGATAGCTGAAGAAGGGCTGTTTGCCGGCAAGCGCGTGAATATCCGTGCCACACACGCCACAACGCCGCACGCGCACTATGGCTTCGTCTGCGGCGGGTGCAGGCTCGGGCACGTCCACCCAGGCGAGCGATCCGGGTTGCTCGAGAATGAGTGATTTCATACGCCTATTGCTACGCCAGATCGAAGGAATGATCGCGGAGATAAACTCCCCCGCGCAGCCAGACCGTGACCCCCTCGGCGGGGTATTTGCCTGCGGCATTCAGCGCCCGCACGGTATCGCGGGCTTTTTCCAGCGTGGCGAACGGCTGCTCCTTGCTGCCGACGCTCGCATCGCTGCCATTGGGCGCAACAAAAAACTCGGCGGCATGGAGCACCCCGAGAGGCAGAAGCAGCGGGCGGAGGGAGGCGAGAAAAAGTTTCAATTCCTATTTGATCAGCAGTGAGTCGATCGAGAATGCGAGGTGGGTCGCGGCGGTGGCATTGCCGCCTCCGAAGCAGATGGTGGCCCCCTTGGAGAAGGGATCGCCGCCGGCCAGACCGAGATCCTTGGATTGCCATGAGGTTTTTGCGGTGAGATTTTGGATCTTCACCGTCCAGGTTCCCGACGGATTCATGGCGACCTCGAAGTGGTATTCGTCACCCTCGTTTGCCGGAAATCCGGTGTCCACGTATCGCGACTTGTCAAAATCAGAGCCTTTGGAGCCGTTGTAAACCAGCCAGTTTCCGGCGCCGCAACGAACCGCCCAGATGAGATGGGAATCCTGCGGGAAAAACGGCTCGGAGGAGCTTTCCGAGGGGAGATTTCCCACTCCCGTCGTCGCCGAGCAGGCGACGATAAAAAATGCCTCTTCCCACTCGAACGCCCGGGTGGAGTCGAGACGGAGATCGAATGCAAATGTGGATGGAGCCTCCAAATTATCGTAGGTGCGCACGACATACATCTGGCGGCAGGGCCATTTCGGGCTCATTTCCAAATCAACCGAGAGACAAGGCCCTCCGCCATTCAGAGCATTCTCCTCATTAACAACAACTTTGCGCCCGCAGCAACCATTCGTGGAAACGCGCCAAGAGTCCAACCAGCCCTCACCCTTCATGCCGGGAACGGCATCCACCACGTCCTGCACGCCCATCGGGTCATTCGGCCTGACCGCCTGATCGATGAGTCCGCCGCCCGTAAAGCGGGCTTCGGCCGCCGCCCAAACCGAGCCCGCGCAGCCGAGAGATGCCGCTGTAGCGGCCGATAGAAGGAATTTATGGAATCGAATCTTCATTGGTTTATTGGGTTTCTGTTGTCGAACTTTCCGTGAAGGCAATTTCTGATGCGCTCTGAATGTGGGAAAATTCCGGGGAATACACAAGACGCCAAAGTGTGCAAAGGCATCGCATTTTGTGACATTTTCTGATGTCGGAGAGCGAGTGGCGGATCTCCCCGGAAAAGGTTGCGTCATGGACCGAGAGGCGGCTCCGCTTCCTTCCTGGCACGCAGGGAGTGCGAAATCTGTTCGGCTTTGGCGCGGGCGGCCGCGTCATAATCCCAATACTCCCGCACCACAGCTTCGGTGAGCGGGTAGTCCGAACCATCGTCCCCGATTTCCCTGCGTTTATCGGCGAGCTGTTTTTTCAAGTCGGCGACAACCGTGGCGTAGGCCGGGTCGTCATAAACATTGACCAACTCCTGAGGATCTTTTTTCAAATCGTAAAGCTCCCAGCCGGGCGGCGTCCGCGGCATTTTGTCATCGCGTCCCATGCCATAATAGAAAATGAGTTTGTAATCCTTCGTGCGGAGCCCGAGGTTGCCCGGATTTTCGTGATGAACCATATGCATCCAATACCGGTAGTAGGCTGATTTTTTCCAGTCCGCCGGTTCGATGCCGGTCTCGCATATGGTTTTGAAACTGCGGCCCTGCATGGCTTCGGGGGCCTTCCCGCCGGCGAAGTCGAGAAGCGTGGCCGCGAAGTCCACGTTTTCGACGATGGCATCCGTGCGGGAGCCGGGCCTGATGGATTTCGGATATCGGATGATGAATGGCATCCGCTCGGACTCGTCATACATCCAGCGCTTGTCCATGTAATCATGCTCGCCGAGCATCATCCCCTGGTCGCTGGTGTAGATGATGATCGTGTTCTCCATCAAGCCTGCCGAACGCAGATATTCGACCAGGATCGCCAGACTGTCGTCAATGCCCTTGACGCAGCGGAGATAGCGCTTGAGATATTCGTTGTAAGCCGCGCGCTTGCGTTGCTCCTCGGTGGGCAAATCTTCAAACCCAAACTTTTTGACGTAATTAAAGCGCGGGTTTCGCGTGCCGATGGAAGTGCCGAAATAGGGCAGGAGTTCATCCTGGTGGCCCCGCGTCGCGAGGGAGCCGAAGCCGGGCTGGCTCCACAGGCTCGATGGCTCGGGGATATCGACGTCCTTCAAGTAATCCTTATAGCGCGGAGCAAACTCAAACATGTCGTGCGGCGCCTTGTTGTGATACATAAGAAAGAACGGTTTGGCCGGATCGCGCCGATCCTTCAACCAGTCCAGCACCAGATCCAATGTGATATCGGTGACATGGCCCTCCGGCTTGATGGCGTTTTCCGGCCAGGGTTTTTCGCCCCTGACGAGGAAGGTGGGATTGAAATAGGTATTGAGATTGGGGAGCACGCAGTAGTAGTCGAAGGCGCTCGGTTCGGCGCGCAGGTGCCACTTGCCGATCATCGCCGTCTGATACCCGGCTTTCC
>Ga0247840_10011099_pt1 | contig 11064 bp, 5 predicted proteins | sample LaCruzMarch2015__FD_192404 | JGI IMG/M metagenome (GOLD analysis project Ga0247840, IMG submission 192404) | Freshwater microbial communities from meromictic Lake La Cruz, Castile-La Mancha, Spain - LaCruzMarch2015_17m | ecosystem: Environmental > Aquatic > Freshwater > Lake | place: Spain...
GGGTCTTCTCAGTAATCTCCCCGAGTAAGTCATACTTGACTTGCGAAGAGGCAGAGACCGTTTCGGTATGCGTGCTCGTTTCGCTGACCTTGAATCCTGTACCCGATCTGAGGTCATCGGCGTCAAATCCGGATCGCTGCTCACCGGATTGCACGACGTACTGCATCGCAGCGACATTCAGGTGAGCGTCGAGCGTGGCGACGCACCTGTCAACGAGTTCAGCCGAATCGAACTCGACCTGGTACACGACTTTGTGGTTAATACGGCTCCAGAGTTCTTGGAACTCCTTCTTGGCGAAGTTGTCCTCGTTGATTGGGATGCGCTTTGGCTTGCGTCCGTCATCTGGCAGGGGGACGTCAGTATCAAGTGTGTCGACCAGCGGCCAGATGAAGTCCCAGACCTGCTTGAGTACATCCGAGGTTGGTTCGGCGAGGGTGCCTGCTTCTCGTGCGGCCTTATAGGTCTCGGAGATGGTGTCGTCATCGTTGATGTAGTCGTTCTTCACAAGGTACCTGTACAGCGCTGTCGCCAACGCTTCCTCAACCACCGTTTCACCTTCCTCAGTGGTGAACGTCTTGCCGACGAAGTACTTGACCGTGGCCTTGCGAGGCCGGGAGGCAAGCGAATCGGTGATCTCCCGTTGCAAGCCGGACACGAAATCCGTGTAAGACTCATCCGTGACGACGGTCAACTCGTTGATGTCGTGCACGGTGATGGGATTGTCCATCCGCTCACCGTGCTGGTCGACAGACAATCGGAGGCCGCGTCCGATCTCTTGCCGGCGTGACACGGTGTTGTCACTCTTCTTGAGCAGCCCCATCACGAATACATTGGGGTTATCCCATCCTTCGCGCAGCGCCGAGTGGGAGAAGATGAACCGCACCGGCTCGTCGAACGACAGCAGTCGCTCCTTATTGCGCAGAATCAGGTCGTAGGCGTCTACGTCGACCGATTGTCCCTTTTCGTCGCCGGTCTTCTTGACTTCACCATCGACCAGTTGTTTCGTCTTCTTGTCGATCGAGAAGTAGCCCTGATGTGTGTCCTCGACCGCAATCGATTCCAAGTGCAGTCGATACGCGTCTGACTGTGCGTCAAAGTCAAGCCGGTTCAAATCATCGGAAACAAGCGCCTGGTATTCCTCCTCGAACACACGTGCGTAGTCACCGAGAGTGTCTTCGCGCGAATAGTCGCGGTACTTGGAAACCTGGTCAATAAAGAACAGCGAGAGCACCTTGATGCCCTGGGCAAATAATTCGCGTTCCTTGTCGAGGTGGGCACGGATCACTTCCCGGATCTGAATACGGCGTTTCGCTGCATCGGTTACGTCAACTGTCACTTGCCCCGCGGAGACCACATCGCCGCTACTAAGTTCAATCACATCGCGATTGGCATCGATATCCGTTACGAAAAGGCCCTTGTAGGCCTCGATTCCACCCGATAAATCGTGAAGATTGGCACCCAAATCAAGCCGCTTCACCTGCCGCTTGATGCCACTCTTCGTCTGCACTTCCAGCTCGACCCGTGCTCGAGGCCTGGCTCCCTTCGCGATTTCGATCGCATCGAGGTAGAGGTAGGCAGTGCTGCCTGCTAAACCCTTGACCGTGATGCCACGCACAGCGATCTTCTTCACGAGCTTTTGGTTATAGGCATCGAGTGCATCAAGCCTGTGAATCTTGTTGTGCTCGACCTTGTGCGTCGCCGAATACCTCAAAACCATCAGGGCATTGAAACGGCTTAGCGCCTCGAGAGACTTCGGCGCGCCAATCTTCTGCGGCTCATCGATGATGACGATTGGCCTATTCGAACTGATCACGTCTATTGGTCGACGTGACTGAAAGTCATCAAGTACGTCGTAGATGCGCAGGTTGTCCTTGGCGGTGGCGTTGAACGCCTGGATGTTGATGATCATCACCTGGACACCGGCATCAGAGCTGAACCGCTCAAGCTCGTGCAGTTGCGAAGAGTTGTAAATGAAAGTCCGGGGCTTAGTTCCGTATGCCTGCTGGAAGTGCCCGGCGGTGATATCGAATGACTTCTGCACGCCTTCTCGAATTGCGACGTTCGGAACGACGATGATGAACTTGCTCCATCCATACTGCTTGTGCAGTTCCATGATGGTCTTGATGTAAACGTAAGTCTTACCCGTGCCGGTCTCCATCTCGATATCGAGGTTCGGAGCACCCAGCGGGGCCGCTTTGCTCTGCACAAGCTCCTTTGACAACGGCAAGTTACGACTCCGCTGCACATCCTGGATGTTTGCAAGCAACTGCGTCTGACTCAACGTGACTTCTGCATTCCTCAAGCCGGAGGCGAGACTTTCCGAAAGATCCAGTGCCGTCTGAGCAGTCGTCACCCGGCGACCTGGGTCAATGCGAAAAGACACACCATCGTCTCGCGGCTGGCCAGCAAAGCAGTCAACAACCGCACTCACGGCCTCGGTTTGGTACTGCTGAACCTTGAATTGAAACTTCATCGCGCTCAGATCGCCTTCACGTCAGTTGCAGGTGAAAGTTCGGCGAATACCTGCTCGGCATTGATGCGGTCCGCATCCGTAGCGAATCCCGCATCCAGGAACACGGCCCGCAAAGGTTTACGGCTCGCGATCTCACGCACGAGAGCCTGACTCACTTCAGGTTCAAAGCATGCGACCAGCACGCCATCCTCGACCACAAACACTTCAAGCCCGTCAATCTTATCCACCGCTATGCGCATAGTCAGCTCGAGACCCCAGTCAAGCAACACCTGGAAAAGCAAATCTTCACCTGTGCGGTCGGGCTTCACGCTGTCGGTATAGAGGTCGAGCTCGTCCTGTCCGAGTGCGTCGGGTGTGCGCAAGATGTCGGCCATGTTCGTAGTGTCGACGTATAACACCCGAAACCCTAGGTCAAGAGAATCGACAGCCAAGCCCGCCTCATCACGTATCTTGGCGCCAGACCTTTTGATTCGTTGTCTAGACAATTCCGCAATCGTGGAGTATCCCGCTTTAGCTGCGGCCGACTCCACAGAAACCTGCTCGCCAAGTTGAACCATGATGAATCTGCGGCTTCCACCATCTCGAGCGTTCAGCTGCATCACAGCTTGTGCGGTAGTCCCGGAGCCAGCAAAGAAATCCATCACTAATGCATGCTTGTCATCCGTGATTCTCAGGAGAAATTCCACCAGGCTGACTGGCTTCGGGTAGTCAAATACTCCCTGGATGCCGATGGCATCTTCGGCATTCTTCTTTCCAGTGCGAGTAACCCCAAACCGTTCATCAATCAGGAGCGATCGCGGTCGTGCGCCCTCCTGCTCATAGTTCTTCGTATAGACAAATCCACGTTCGAAGACCAGAGACGAATGCTCCTGTTCGACTTTGGTCCTTGACCAACGCCAACGTGCCACCTCCGACTTTCCATCTGGCTGTTCGGGGAAGTAGGAGGCATCGACAGCGTCCAATATTTCGAAATCGAGGGTGGGGACGTACCCTAAAGTCTTTGAGTCAAGTCTGACGAGAGAGTAGTTTCCTCGTTCATCCTTGCGGTTATATTTCGTTGAAACTGTGGCATCCGAGTCAATTCCGAAAGCGCTACTCGCGAGTGAACGTGCATAAACCAAGACGTACTCATGTTCAATAATCGCGTGGCGCGAATCGTTTTTGCCCGTTCCACCCTTTCGCCAAATAAACTGCACCACAAAGTTCTTTTCTCCGAATACTTGACCACATAGCTTGCGGAGGTTGTCCTGCTCGTTGTCGTCAATGGAGACACAAATGAAACCGTCGTCTGCCAACAAACTTCTCGAGAGTTTGAGTCGCGAGAACATCATGCTCAACCAGTCGCTATGGAAGCGACCGTTAGATTCCGTGTTGGCAACGAGTCGATTCCCGGCGTCATCAACCTGGCCTGACTTGGTCAAGTATTCGTTCGTCGTTTCCGAAAAATCATCGTTGTAGACAAAGTCGTTGCCCGTGTTGTACGGCGGGTCGATGTAGATGAGCTTGACTTTGCCTAGATAAGACTCTTGGATCAGCTTCAGAGCGTCGAGGTTGTCACCTTCGATGAAGAGATTCTGCGTCGTGTTGAAATCCACTGACTCTTCACGCACCGGGCGGAGGGTCTTGGCGATTGGCGCGTTAGCAGCGAATAGAGCCTCGCGCTTACCGGGCCAGTCCAATTGGTATCGCTCCTGCGGACCCTCGACGACGTGATCTGACAACTCCTGGCGGAGAAGTTCGAAGTCAACCACCCGAACTGGGTTGCCGTCATCATCACGGCCTTCGGTGATGACCGTGGGGAACAACTCTGCAATCTTTTCGATATTTCCTTGGGTCAGGTCGGGAGAGTGCATTTTCAACTTGTCCACGAGGCATCCTTGATCTTCGGCGTTGCAGGGTCGGTCAGTGCTTTTAGGGAAGCAAATCGGTCTCGTAACTCTCGTCGGTACTCGACTTTACGGTTGAACTGCGGTTCATTGCGTAACTTTAATTCCAGGATCGCGATCTCTCGTTCCAATTTTCTCGCAATTTCTATTCTCTCAGTCGCCTCTGACATCGCCTCGCCCGCGCGCGGGGAGATTGGCAGGATTGGCGCAAGCAGCCCCGCGTAGAGCCCAGCAAGATCCAGTGCGGTCGGCAACCTCACTCGTGGAGAATCTGAAGGTAGCCAGTCGATGGTGAAGTAGTCACTGATTCGCTGGGCAACGCCGCCTAGTTGCTTGTGAGCGGCCACCATGCGTGTCTCCATCTGCCTATTTGATTCGCGATTGAGCTCAAAAATGATAGGGAACGGAATTGCCTTGTCGATGGCCTTCAGCACGTCGTCGCTCACATCGTCGGCCTTGGCGTCGATGGTGAAGATCTGGATCTCAGGAACACTGTCATCGCCGCGAAGGTGAATAGTCCCGTCGGCGAGTTTGTAGGCCCACGTGATTCGCTGAATCTCGGCAACAAACTTCTCGCGTACAGAGGCCGCGATTGCGGCGTGTTCGTAGAACTTCGACTTAGGCACCATGCGACCGAACTTGGCAGTTGTCGGCCAACTATAAAGCGCGGCACTCATCTGACCACTTCGCTTCCCGGGTCCACGATGGCGAGGAATGCGATCAACTCGAAGTCATCTAGGCCGCTGATGACCTGCGTCAATGCAGTTGTATTTCCCGATGTAAACAGACTGTCGAGGTCGCGCTCTTCGGTGACATCGATCATCGATCGTATGGACGCCGTGAGCAAGCCGGAGTAGTGGTTCATGTCCTCGCCCTCTCGAGTGACAACATTGAAGATGCGGCACACCTCAGCGACCGGTTCGTCATGCATGCGACATCCAGCGCGTACCAGGTCAAGCAAGTATTTGACCTGAGTGTGGTCGGCAATGACATTGCCGTCGTCATCAAGGTAGACGAGGTAATACGGGTGCAGCCGATTACCTCGGTTTATGGATTCATCCGCAGCGATATTACGTAGCGCGATGATCACACCCGGCCTTAAGCCCATATCTGGGCGGGCGGGTACGACTGCGTGTAGTCCCTTCGGTGCAGCGGCGAGGTCTCCGTATGCCTTCACGTAACTCAGCAGATCCATACGAAAATCGTTGAGTCCCAGGTCAGTGATGGACACCCCTGTGCGCACGTCTTCTAGCTCGATAACTTCATCCTGGAGCTTGCGCAGTTGTTCCTTGCGAAACGCGGTGTCACTGGTTTCTTGGGTGAGCACGTTGTCATCGGCTGTCGCGGAGAGGTCAGCTATGACCATGCGATTCTCAACACGTTCCTTGAGATTGATGTACTCGTCAAGTGAGATGTCTGGCCAAAAGTTCACGAGTTGAATCTTCGCGTTGATGGAACCGATACGGTCGATACGCCCGAAGCGCTGAATGATCCGCACAGGGTTCCAGTGGATGTCGTAGTTGATGACGTAGTCACAGTCCTGGAGGTTTTGGCCCTCGCTTATGCAATCGGTACCGATAAGTACATCAATCTCACGCAGTTCCTTAGGCATCACGAGGTGGCGCGACTTGGACCGCGGCGAGAATAGCGTGAGTATCTCTTGAAATCCGAATCCCTTGCCAAGTGTGGTGCGGGGGCCACCTCGCCCGGTCACAACAGCAACCTCCAGTCCGGACTCAGCAAGTTGCGGAGCGATTTCCCGGTACAGGTAGTCGGTCGTGTCGGCAAAAGCCGAGAAGATGAGAACCTTGCGGTTGCCCGCGTTTATCGGCTTTTCGACTTTGTTTTGGATTCGAATCTTGAGTACCTGAAGTTTCAAGTCGTGTTCCGGCGTCACCACGCTTACTCCAGAGAGCAGTTCGGAGATCACTCCGGCGTCTTTCGCGAGATCATGCCTCCACGACTCAATGTCCATGTCCCCGAGCTCTATTTGCACCTTCTTGCCTACCGAGCCCGTGGTCGGGAATTCGAAGTCGTCGTCATCACTCTCGAGATCACCAATCGTGGCCGTAAGGTCCGCGATCGATTCGCTGTGGTTGTCGATAGCGAGCAGCGCTTGATCGACGGTGGACTGCAGTTTCCCAAGTGTGATGCGGAATGCCTCGACGGAGCTCTCTAATCGTTTCAGTAGATTGACCGTCATGAGCTTCTGAATGCCACGCTCACGGCCTGCAAGTGGTGGATTCGAGACTTCACCAGCGGAAGAGTTCCGGCCCCCGGCAGCATTGCCGTAGAGCATTTCGTACTTCTCTCGCCTACTCGGGAATACGTACGCCAGTGGGGTATAGACGGCCAAGGTTAGCGACGAGAGTCGTTCGAACATTTCACTGAAGGTTGGTACATCCGCAAGGTCGGTAAGTGGGGAACGCACCGACACCGGTGGCAGGCGTTCGGGGAACGCCCCTATGTCAGTCGTGTCGTAGAACGCCTGGATGTGCTTACGTGATCGCGCGATGGTCACGGCATCCAGAAGATCGAAGAAGTCAAAATCGAGCCGGGCAAGGATTGCGTCGGTTGTGCGCAGCTCAGCTGGAAGTTTCGACCACTCATTGAATGAGCGCTGGGCCTGCCGGAAGACCTCTTCGACCGTGCTAGATATTTTGAGTTTCGCGGAAAGTTGCTGAGAGTCACCTTCGTACGCGAGAGCTAGTTGGTTGCGAAGGTCAGCGAATTGATTGTTGACTGGGGTGGCCGAGAGCATGAGCACCTTCGTCTTCACACCCTGCTGGATGACTTGGCGCATGAGCCGCTGGTAGCGGGTCTCCTTCTCGGTCGTGAAATCAGCGTTGCGGAAGTTGTGCGACTCATCGATCACGACGAGGTCGTAGTTGCCCCAATTGACCCGATCGAGCGGGATACCCAGTGACTCACCTCGGGTGCGTGATAGGTCAGTGTGGGCGAGAACGTCGTAGTTGAACCGGTCGGACGCGAAGATGTTGGTCGTGAGGTTTGCGTTGTAGTTGGTCCAATTCTCAGCCAACTTCTTCGGTGCAAGTACGAGTACAGACTTGTTGCGCAGTTCGTAGTACTTGATGACCGCCAATGCGGTGAATGTTTTACCAAGTCCCACGCTGTCGGCGAGGATGCAGCCGTTATACGTCTCAAGTTTGTTGATGATTCCCGTCGCGGCGTCATGTTGGAAGTTGTAGAGGCTCTTCCAGATTGCCGTTTCCTGGTACCCGGTCAAATCGTTGGGTAAGACGTCTTCGTTGATGTCATCGAGAAACTCTGCGAAAAGGTTGTACAGGATCAGGAAGTAGATGCGTGCAGGTGAGTTTTCAGCATAGACAGCTGCGATGTGGTCAATGACAGTCTCTGTCACGTCGTCGAGCTGTTCTGGATTGTGCCAAATCTGATCAAAGAGCTGCACGTACTGGGTGGTCATCGGTGCTTCGTCGAGTTTAGTCAGCATGTTGGATACCGCATTGCCGCGTTCATAGCCCAGGTCCGCAGAGGTGAATCCCTGGAGCGGCAAGTAGACCGCCTTTTCGTCGACAATGGCGAACTGCTGCATCGGTGCACCCGTCTTGTTCGACCGGAACCGCACCTTTCTGCGGACCCAGTCGGCGCACTCACGCGCGATGGCGCGCTGGGTCATCTTGTTGCGAAGGCGAATCTCGAAGTCGGAGCCGTAGAGCGTGGACTCACCGATTCGCGCGCTCGGGATGAAAAACTCCCGGCGCTCTTTTGGGAGGCGGTCCGTAGCTGCCGCGGTCACGAAGGAGGGCGAGGTGAAGATGAACTCGAGCTCACCCACCTTCTCCAATTCACTTCGCAGCGCCTCGAAGGCGAAGATCGAAAAGGTCGACGCCGCTATCCGCAACTTTGATCCCGGTTCGATCTCTGTCTTGAGATCCTCGCCGAGCAACTCATTGACGTTATCAATGATTCTCATCTATTTGCTTCGGTTCTCGGGGGGAGCTTGGCGGGCCTGGATCCACACACTGGGACTAATGTTGAGAGGACCTCACTCAAAGAACCTCCCCCACTTGTTGTCAAAATCCCTTAGACCCCACATTCTGTCAGAGGTGACTGACCCTTAGCACGCGGTTTCGAGTTCGCCACATCCTCGCCGCTCCTCACAATCCGCGCATTCGTAAGAATTTTGGAACGATTCCGCGGGCACGTACTTGCGTGATACCGGACGCGGATGGCCGGCGAAGGGGCGATGACCTCGATAGGCACGGCCTCGGCCGAATGGCGTACCATGCCTGCACCCACAAATTCTGCCCCGGTCTCCGCTCGGCAGCCGTTAAGTCTGTCCCGCCCGGATGCCTTCCTGGATGCTGTATCCCACTTGGTGGGCCTCCCGCCCCGCAACTCGGTCGTGCTGGTGGGTCTAGCCCCAGATGAATCAGGTCCGGTGTCCAATTTGCGTTAGTCACCGATTTGACCTGCCAGCTGCCCCCCATTTATCTGCCTGGGTGAAGGTTACTTCCACGACTTACTCCTGCGAGAATAATTCACGTAAACGAGATGGAGAATTGCTTTCTTGGGCCACTTAAGCGGTAATTGACCTCTGCAACTTACATACACGGGGTCACGTATTGGGCTCGCAGCCCGAATACACCACATCCCTGTGATACTCCAAGAATGGCGTCTGCGTCTGACTGAATCCGCCGACGTTCGCGGTGGAATCGATATGCCAACGGGCCAGCACAGATGGATTGAGCTCATTCGACACAAGTATTCGCCCGGTGTTGCTGAAGGAGATGAACCCACGGTCGAACAGGTGATCAACATGCGGTGACAGCAGCAGACCGTTGGATCCGTCCAGTTTCTCTGAATTGTTCGATTTGGCCCAGGGTTTCATGTGGCTTGCACGCAGGTGCTTAACATTCGTAACTCCGGTTACCCGGCAAGCCTTTTCGATCATCCTCACATTAGCCTTGAAGATCCCCTGCCCTCGCCGGGATTTGACTAGCTGAATACCGTCAAGATCACCCTCAAGATGCTTTGCCCGGATCTCCAGTTCGATCGCGTCATCGGTCTCTTCGTCAATAACGCGGGCGAGCTGCTGTTCCAAGATGGAGACATTCTCGTTGGACAACAGGACTAGCAAATCACTTAGTTCTGTTGAAATCTCTGTCAGATATAGGTTCTGAAGCCCATCGCCATTCGCACGCAGGGGTGCGTACTTGGGAGCAAGCAGCGGGCGAATCTCAGTCATGAAGTTCTTAGGTGCAATCGGATTTGTTACGGGACTGAAGTCAACTTCAACAAACCAACCAACATCAGCCCAATTGCTGCCAGCCGTTCGGAAGTCAGGCTTCGGCGCTGTCAGAGCTGGCCGTTGCACCACCCCGATTGCCTTGATTAGGGTGTCACAGAATGAAAACACCAAGTCCCCGGGGCTGACCTGCTCCATGGTGTCGTAGTAATAGTTGCGTCTGCCATTGCTCGTCGTCTTCGGTGACCATAGAAATCCACCGGGCACCTCGTAGCGGTAAGTCTGGTTCTGATTAACCCACCAGTGCCGCATGGTTGCAGCTTAAGACCGGGAACGGGCCGATGTCGATGGAGTCTTCAAACTAGGGCCCCGCGAGCAGAACAGCTCGCGGTGCCGAGCCAAATGCCCCGAAGCGGCAACGCCTAGTCCGTACTTCTCGCACCGATGCACTGATGATGGTTGCAGCTAGTGCTCACGCACCTGGGTGCTCCGGAATCAGGTGCGTGAGCACGAGCTTCTTCTCGGTAGGTTTAACCCTCATGTGGGCTTAACTTTGCCGGCACGAAGCCGAATCTTCTGCTCCTCAGTCAATTCCGTAGCAAAATTGACGTGGTTGAATGCATATCCGATAGCCATCATCAGGTCTCTACCCACACCTCTAGCTAGCCTTTGAGGTAGCGTGTTCGGGTCCCCAACAAGCTTATAGAAATGCTCTTTCGACAAGTGGGCGTAGGGTGAAATCTGAGTCCCACATAACCATGCGTCCATCAGTGGTTCCATAACGTATGCGTTCACGCCCCGATCACACATGTCAACGTCCTTTCGTTCGTGGTTGGCTAACGAATGCAACATACTCTGGGGTGAAGTCAACACACCTCACCCACAAGCCGTACCCTTCAGGGATACGGCTTCTTCGTTCGCGTTCTTGAAACTAGCCGACGTTCTCTTCGGTTGTTCTACCTATTTAATTTCCATTTCACTTCCCTCCAATTTTCCAGCGGCGGGTGCTGCCCTAGGTGCGGGCCATCATGCACGTCATCTCATTAACTGCCAACTCGAGTGGTACTAAGAGGGCTGGGGTGACGTTGCGCTCCATGGCTATGGCAAGGCACTCTTGGTAGTAATCGAGCACTTGGTTGGCGTCTCCGTTGAACTTGCCGATCCCTTTGGCGCCGTGCACGTGTAGGTCGGTCACGATGGCCCGGGCGTTATGGACTTTGTCAGCCATCGTCACGAGCAGGTAATCCATCGGCTCGGTCTTGATGCGATCTAGGTAGATCCTCTTGCGTTCACCATAGGGGGTGACACGTTTCCACTCCTCATCGGTTGAGTCGCTGCAGGCGATCACGATATCGGTGACGCGAGGTCCAAAGCGGGCCCTGATGTCATCAGCCCGAGCCATGCCGCCGGTATCTTCAACGGCATCATGCAGCAGGCCAGCTATCGACTGGTCTTCGTCACCACCGGCCTCGATA
>Ga0247840_10011101_pt1 | contig 11062 bp, 7 predicted proteins | sample LaCruzMarch2015__FD_192404 | JGI IMG/M metagenome (GOLD analysis project Ga0247840, IMG submission 192404) | Freshwater microbial communities from meromictic Lake La Cruz, Castile-La Mancha, Spain - LaCruzMarch2015_17m | ecosystem: Environmental > Aquatic > Freshwater > Lake | place: Spain...
TAGGCAAATCATCTACTTGCGATAATCGTTCTTCAATATCTGGGCTCATGGAATGCTGCTAACAGATTACATCTCTTAGCACCACATCTTTTTACTGTTTATCGTGCAGGGGGACTGAACGGTTACCAATCGCCAATCCTCGCAATACTTTGCGTATTGCTTGCGGTTGGCCTCAATCACAAATTCCAAATATGACCCCAACCTGCTTCTCTGAGCGGATTATTACATCTTCCATAAATTCGGGAATTCTCATTCGCAATGGGTAGATCACAGCCTTGCGTCTATGCTCTTCAAGTCGATATTGGCATCCAATATACGCTCGTCTGCTGTTAGTAATTCTGCGTTGTTATTCATAGCAGTGGCTACTATGATTCTGTCTGCCGGGTCTGAGTGGAAATTGTCTATAGAAGCGGCCCTAATACCTGCAAGACCATCTACGGGTAGCTCGCGGAGACCACCTGATAGGAGTTCGCTTCTCCAGAGGCTGATTCCGATTGATATTTCAACACGCCCCTTCTTGGCCAACATAGCAGTCTCCCAGAAAGAGATAGCACTTACTGCCAAATCGCCTCGCTTATGACTCAGCTCTATAATTTGTCTTGATTGTTCGCCCAACTTGGGGTTGCCCTCATCCAGCCAAATCAAGACATGCGTATCGATCAGAATCACAGATCGTCACCCCAGATTGTCTCGAGCGGGGATATTACATCGTCGGTGCTGCGTATTTTTCCAGCATGCAAGCCGAATAAGGACTGTCCAGTTTGGTGAAGCGGAACAATTCTGACAACTGGCTGGTTGTTTTTAGTTATTATTACCTCATCTCCAGTTTTGGCGACCTCATCCATAACTCGCAGGCAAGTAGCTTTAAACTCTGATGCTTTCATCTGTCTCATAGGGGCATCTCTCCACCATAAAAGGTCGCTGACCATGGTCACCACTATGGTCATCTTGTGCGGTGGTGTAATCAAAGTCAAGAGTTGCGGAGAAATCGATTTGCACCCAAGCAGCCAAGTAAAAACGACATGGAACCTTTTTGGCAGATCCTCTCTCTTCGATTTCAGGCAAACAACTCTCGAAGATCGTCCCCAGTTAGTGAGACTGCTTCTGCAGCTTCGGAGAGGATTGACTCTGCTAGTTTTGCTTTGCGCTTTTGTATCTCGAGGACTCTTTCTTCTATCGTGCCTTCGGCAATAAGCCTGGTGATGACGACTGGTCTTTCTTGACCAATGCGGTGGGCCCTGTCTGCGGCTTGACGTTCTACCGCAGGGTTCCACCAGGTGTCCATGAAGAATACGTAGTCAGCAGCGGTAAGCGTTAGTCCAACTCCACCTGCTTTTAGCGAGAGCAACATAACCGGCGGGCCGTCTTTTGCCTGGAAAGAATGGACCACATCTTCTCTATTAGGAGTGCTGCCGTCTAGTCGGGCATAGCTGATATTTCGTTCTGTTAGCTTTGGGCCTATGAGGTCGAGCAGGGATGTCCACTGTGAGAAAATCAAAGCTCTGTGCCCTTCTTCTATCACTGTCGTTAGAGACTCAAGCAACAAATCAGTTTTGGAGGAGAGTGCGCTTTTACTGTCAGGGACAAGAGCGCTGTGGCAGCACGCTTGTCTTAATCGAAGTAGTGCTTCTAGAGCGCCAAAGAGACTTTGCCCTTTGTCCAATCGGCTCAGCACTTCATGCCGAGTCCCTGCATAGATCGCGTTGTATAGTTCGCGCTCCTCTTGTGAGAGTTCACATTTGAGAATGAGCTCTGTCCTTGGAGGTAAGTCTTTGGCGACGTCTTCTTTCATGCGGCGCAATATGAAAGGCTTTACAGAGCGCTTCAACTTTTCCCTGACTACCGCGTTGCCTTGTGCAATTGGCTGGCCGAAGCGAATACCAAATTCGTTTCTCGATCCGAGCAAACCCCTATTGGCTACATGGAACTGACTCCATAAATCGGTGAGGCTATTTTCAATCGGTGTTCCACTCAGGCAAAGAGCAAAGTCTGCTTTTATACGATAACAAGACTGAGCCATCTGGCTGTCAGGGTTTTTTATCGTCTGTGCTTCATCGAGGATAAAATTCGCCCAGGAAATGTTGGCCAGAATGTCTTGATCGAGTCTCAATATTGCGTAAGAAGTGAGTGTTATGTCCGCCCTCTGATTTATAGTTCTGCTCGGCCCATGGTAGAGGTTTATGCTAAGACCCGGGCGGAACTTCTCTGACTGCTCTCTCCAGCTGTGAAGAACACTTGTGGGGGCGACTACTAGAGTAGGTCCATCGACGATACATAGTGCTTGTAGAGTTTTTCCCAACCCCATATCGTCGGCCAGCACGGCTCCGAAGCCACATTTCTTCAAAAACGAAAGCCAGTCGATCCCTTGTTTTTGATAAGACCTAAGCTCGGCTCTGAGATCTTTCGGAAGATCGCAAGAGGGTATACCTCTGAAATCTTCAAGCGCCTCTTTCATCTCTTTGAGGTTGCGGTCGTAGGAAACACCACAATCATCCAGCAATGAGATGGCCTCAAATGTTAAGCTCCTAGGCAGCGCCTTCCCCGAGGTTCTTTGTGCAAGCAGTGCTTTTACGCGCTCTGCATAAAGATCAAGCCAGTCATCTGGGAGAGAGACCCAACCGCAATTCTCTCCAGCATAGAGAGCTGAGCGACCTTCCTGCCATGCTTGGATCACTTCTTGACCAGACACGACCCCCAAAACTCCAGACTCTCCTGTTTCACTCGGGCTAATCGCAAATTCCAGAGAGAGATTCCCTCCATCAAATTGAAGTTGGGGACTCAGGCGTGCCCTAATTAAGAAATCGTTTGCCCCACTTCCTCTGCAATCAAAGGCCCGCAGCTTTGCCCTCATGGCCAGAGCATCTTCTCCTGAAAAAGCTCTTAGGGTTGAAATCTCTAATCCGAGTTCTCGGCGGCATTCTTCCGCGAGGAGTTTCTCTGTATGAATATCGCGCTTTGGCAGACGGCGAGGAAGGAGCTGAGATAGGCCAGAGCGGTTTACCTCCGCTATAGGCTCTTGCCCGTAGACTATTCGAGGTAGGACGCAGAGCGTTTGCCCTAGGGAATCCAAGTCAAAGAGCAGACGGACTTGCGAGACCTCGGCCCTTGGCAATTGCTCACTGCAGGCCACGAGTAGATTCTCCGTTTCGAGCTCAGGCACGATTTGTGAGACAAGTCTCACGACTTCGTCTGGACCAAAATACGTTCCACCGGCTCTGACGAGTTGCTCCAAATGTGGGGCCAGTGAGCAAAACCGAGCAGCATGGAGAGTCTCACCTTTTAGCACTGCCCCGTTTTCGAAGACCTTGTCTGCACCTTCTTGCAATACTCTGCGCAAGCGGAATCCCGATCCTTGTGCGACGATCTCTAGGCCGAGCACAACGGCTTCTGCGCTCACGGCTATTGTTGCCATGTCAAAGAACACGCGGCCCGAGCTAAGTCGTGAGAGAATGCCAAGCAGCGCCGTTATGGTTTGCGGGAGTAGAGTCGGGCCTGTTGAGCCAGAGAGGATCTTGTCTACTGCTAGATCCTCCGTATCTATTTCCGGTTGTTCAAATTCCACGCGCCCAGCTTTAATACCGGCAAGCAAATGAGGCAGTGGCCCCCTGACTGCCCTCTGGGCGCTATTAGACTTAAGAAAGCGAAGCAAGGTGAGCTGACTATCCTGTGAGCTGAAATGATAGATCAACTTCGGCCGTTCTTGTCGACCGCCTTCTGGCTCTTGTTCTGTTTTTGATAAGACCTTGCCGTGCTTGAGTGCAATGATTGCTGAGGCGACATTAGGGCAGGGGTCTTCTGGATTGTCTAAGTCGCAATGCCAGGCTAGTTCCTTTGGCCAGAAACTCACCTTGGCTGCCACAGCTCTGCCGGGAACTAAGACTTTTAGGATGACCAGATCCTCACTTTCGCTCTCTAAGTAGATCCCCGCACTGCGCGAAAGCTCGACACCACGAGACCAAACTTCTGGACTTGCTGACTCTCGGACTTGGTTGAGCAGAGATTGGAGGATGGTTGGAGAGATCATGACTCTTTGCCGGATGCTTCGGACTTAAGGCTTCGAGACAGGGACCTCTTTTTTTATTCGAGGCGTAGCTGCTCTGGCAGCATTTCTTGCGATGTGGTCGTCTTCTTCGGACAGACCGAGCCGAATGCGAACATCGCTGACATAGCTGCTCTCAAGTTTTCCTACTTTTCCATCGGTAAGAACTACGCGCCAAAGAAGATACATCGCATAAATGCAGGACTCTCTCGCATAAGCGTCTCGAATGATTTTAATGAATGGATCAGGAAGCAGTGTTTTCTCCATCAGCGCATAAGCCTCTTTAATGAGAGCCCTAGTTGAGTCCTCATCGAGACCAAAGGTTTCGCTAAGAAGTGAGATGACTAGTAGAACCTCCTCAGGGCCAAAGTCCCCATCGCGGCTAGATGCTTTGAGAAGAAGGGCCGCGAGAGCTTCTTGAACTAGTCTCGAAGCGGGTTGCGCATTAGCCATGTGAGTGAGCTTATTTTCTAGCATTGGCACAGACACCATATCGCAAAGTCAAACATACTGTATGAGCTAGTTGACGAACCCCAACTCATTGGCCGGAGTCCTGCAATCCATAGCTGTTCCACGCGCTCTGTGATCGGCAATCTCAGCATTTATACCGACCATGCGCCCTAGCAGGAACATCGAGAAAACTATGTCCTTCATGTCAGCTTCAGAGACTAGCTTCTGCTTAAAGCTCTTCCAGAACAGTTCCAGAGAGACAGAGGCAATCACGGCATCTATGTTCACACAAAAGACATTGTTAGTAACACCGATCCTGTGCATCTCGACGACTAGATGGTGGTAGAACTCTAAGAAGGGGTTTAGCATACCATTCTTCTTCAGCAATGCTCTAACGTAATCTTCTCTAGGGTCTATATTTACAGGCTTTCCTTTAAATACAGGGTGGTTCGTGCATGGGATTTTCCTGTAGTCAAGCAAGCCCTCTGCCTTGGCTTGCTTCTTATACTGAGCGTAGTTGGCAGCAGCACCCTTGGCCAGCTCAGCAAGAGAAGAGTCCAAAGTCTCATGGCTCTCTTTGTAAGGGTCGTAGTCCCCAAGCTCATCTACCAAGAACTGCACGGCTTCATAACCATTGCCGCCATGAGCATATCCTGTGTTGCTCATGAATCCAGCAAAAGCAGTAGAGATGTGGTTCTGGGCGCTCACACTCTCTTTCGCCCCTTTGGCGCTTATAGTCCCAGGGCCGTTCGTAATGGTCAGGTTTAGCAGTGAGTTCAGCGCAAACAACTCTTGCTCTGTGTGGTCTCGATCAAAGAGCAGAGCGAACAAAGTTCCCGTGTAGTCACCTTTTAATACATCTAGCTTCTTGAGTGAACTGAGTTGTTTGAAGTGGCGGTTCTTATTTGGGTTAGTGCAGGACGTGGCCGCGATTATACCGTTTACCGCCAGATAGACGCCCATCTCTTCAGCTTGCTGCCGAGTTATCTGTTTCTCAGTAAGAGACTTCCAAGCCATTCCGAGAAGTATAGCGGAGAGCATTAGGTAGAGGGGATCGCCTCTGCCTTTGTCGTCTTTGTGCATCTCATTGTAGCTGGCGGCAAAGCGAGTAAATATATTTTCCTGCCCATGCCGCTTTAGAAGTCTCCCAAAAAATATGGCCAGCTCATCATGTCCAGGTGGGATCTTTTCTTCTTGGGCGAATTGTGTGGATTGTTTGAGCTTGCGATCAATGAGAGCCGTTCTAATGTCGAGCTTTCGGCCTATATCCACAAAGAACAAGTCGATCAAGGCCGAAGTGTTTTTACGGAAGGCCTCAAACATAGGATTGTTGCCAGCAACAAGCACACCTGCACTCACGTATGCGTTAGGTGAGGCACCCTGAGACCTCGATTGCTGGGCTATGTCAGAGTATTTCATGCCAGCGTGGACAAACCAGTTCAACACAGGAGCTATGATTTTCAACTGATGAAGGTCGGGAAGAGTCTTTGTGATCGAGAAAATAGAGACTTCGGCAAACGGATACTTAACCAAGTTGAGAATAGACTCTCCGTGTAGCTCCGCAACTTGTGTCTTTGGCGACATGAGGGAAGCCCCAGATTTGTTGCGCATGTTTTGTCGTATGAATTGGGCTCCGACTTGGCGGTTGGCTTTTTCGATCTCATCGTCATAAGGATGGACCGCCTTAACTGCGTCCAGCGCTAGAGATGAGGGCAGGGGTATGTCCTGTTCATTTACGAACCAGGGCTTGAGACTGAGATCCCCCAAGGGCTCAAAATCTACGGTATGGCCGCAGATCTTCGTCACTTCCCTTACAGCGAGAGGGACGTCCTGTATGTTTGCAACGCGCACTCCTCTTTCTGAAACTTGAGGTCGTGCAGGGTTGAAAACACCGACACCGAAATAGGAATCGAACCAGCGCTCTTTGCTCTCAGCATCATCACCAGAGCCGCCCAAAGCACCGGCATGGCCGACTGCGCGTTTTAAGTTCTTTTTCCAGCGTCCTGTAACTACCGCCACAATGGGCTTGGTCAGTTGATAGCGACCCTCCTGGATCCAATCCAGCGCTTGCTTTTCGTAATACCCACCTGGTTCTATGTAGCAGAGGATGACCTTTGTTCGCGGGTCATTCTCTGCGGCATATAAAAACTCAGGGAGGGCAAAGTGTATGTAGAGGTCTTTGCCTGAACTGAGAATAGTTGATGTGCCAAACCCAGCCGTTTTCAAATACTCCGCAAGCGTCGTGCCGAAATTACCCGAGTTGCTGTATATTGCCACGCTCCCTTGTTTTAGGGTCTCGCCAGGGCGATCTCCTCCAAGAGCACCGCCGACTCTGACCTGATCCCACGTATTGGCCACGCCCAAGGAATTGGCCCCGATAACGTCGACGCGCGCGTTCTGGCATCCCCAACGAATATAGCGAGAATCTCTTACTGAAACCTTTTCGGTGACAATGACGATCCTTTGTAAGCCTGGATTTCCGGCGCACAGCTCTGACACCGCATGAGATACAGCTGCTGGCGGGAGATAAATCACCCCGACATCGAATTCATGGCCGGAGCGGATAACATCCTCAACACTACCGTAGACGGGGATGTCTCCGATCGGTGTTTCCAAAGCTGCCCCACCGCGACCGTACTGAACACCGGCTACTACATTTGCGCCACTATAGACATGAGAGACCGGTGTGACCTTTGAGCTCTCACCGCCTAAGATGTTCATCACACAAACACGAGAGTGTTTGTTCACTATGTCGTGTAAAGAGTCGACACCAACGTAATATGGAAACGGTCCGTCTTGCCTCTTGCGCATGATTATTTTCCCAATTCTAAAGTGATAAGAGTGGATTCTCGACTGTCGTATTTATGCTTTCCATGACACGCGGATCACAGCAGCCCTCGTGTTATGCAGCCACTTCCTTTTTCTTCTCCTCCAGCCATCGATCGAGTTCCAGAGTGTATTGGAGAACTGCGACCATAGAGCTGTCAAAACCGAATATGCGGTATGGAATCCTGAGATTGTCCATGATGTCCCGTGCGTAAACCATCCCCTTGATGAGGTTTGGTCCACCGCGCCCTATAACGACCTGAACTTTGGGGTTGAGGGCGATGTGGTCTTTGAGGGAATCAAAGAGACCTTTGAATGTGACGAATATGTCTGTGTTGTTCGCCTTGCCGCCTACGAGCAGAATTACGTTGGACTGCTTGAGCCAGTATTTGAAGGCGATGTCGGCTATCGCCTTCATCTTCTCATATGGGGGATTACCTCCGAAGTCAGAAGAAAAGATAGCTCGATCACCGAGTATCTCCGTAGATGCGCTGTTGGCCCCTCCGCCAAACATGAACGGCAAAACCGTGCCTTCAGTATTTAGCTCGGCGACGTCACTTTGACCTTGGTATGTGCGGAGCAGGTTAACTTCTGTTTCAAATGGCGTGACCTCAGCGCTGAATATTTCGGGAGGGAAACCGAGGCGCTTCCAACTGGGGTTGTCTTGATCGAATCCGACCTTTATATCGCAAGCAACCGGAATGTAACGCCCACCTATTTTCTGCATCCGAATAGGGTTGATCTCCAAGGTCGTCATTCCGTAGCTGTCATAGAGAACCCACAACTTCGGCAAGTTCTGGACAAGGGGGCTTACGAACTCGGGCGGGCAGCCCAAGCTGTTTAGGGCATTTATGATATGGAAACTTTTAACGCCGGTAATAGGATTAAAGGGGATAACCCTTTTTCTTTCCGCAGGGACTTCCTCTACATCTACGCCGCCTTCCAAGATCAAAGTCATGACTGAAAGTCTGTATTCTGTAGAGGCCGAGATGCTGACGTATAACTCGGCTTCAGAAGCGACGAAGCCTTCAAAAGTAACCCCATTGGACTGGACAGTGATGTCTCCAACTCTGTGCTTTACAAAGAAGAGCTCTTTCTTCGCCTCCATCGCCTCATGGGCGTTTTTGACGATCCTTATGAGGCCTGCTTTACCCTTCTTTCCAATACCACCTGTAAAACATGGCTTGACCACACATCGGCCACCGTGGGCAGCAATAAGGTCAGTCACATCACTCATCAAGGCTTCCTCGGTGAGCACCTGGGCCACAGGAAACTCAACTAGATCGAGAACTCTCTTGCCATATTTTAAGCCAGCAAGCTCCATGCTCCTCCTTAAATACAGAATCACCTTGCCCAACAAATCGCGCGCGTTAGATGCGACTCGACTTGAACCACAATTACGTCAGGGGCGACTCTATACCATGTCTATAAGTTTTGCCAAAGACGTGGACCCGGGTCTTCATTGGGGGTCTTTGTGATTGTGTTTTAAGAGGCTAGTGTGTTGCCTCGAGTTTTGTTGCCCTTACAAAAACCGGCTTCATTTAGCTGAGGATGCTTTTAACAACTCTTTCCCGTGCACAAGAAACGAATGCCATTGGCCATCATGTATACCGTCACCGACTATATCCCAGTTTTTATTAACATGGTTTGCTTGTAACAGGTCCCACCCGGAATTTTTGCCGACGAGATCGTTGATGTCGAGCATTCCATAATCGGGATGGTAAATAAAAGCCCTTCGATTCTCATCCTGGTCATTGAGACGAGGAGAGTAATTGTCCCACAAGTACCCAACAACAACACCATCGTCGTTAATATGCAGTGGAGTGCTCATGAGTGCGGGTCCGCCATCAATGTTTGCGCGATTGTCTATACTTGTCAGAACTGAAGACGCAGGGTTAAACAGCGCCAGTTTGCCATTGTAAGATCCAGCGATAATACGAGAGTTGTTGATTGCTCCTGGCAGGAACGCATCAACCCCCATGGTTTCATACATATTCCCTGTGCCTGGTGGAAGTTTTACGACGGCCCCGGTGTCTGCAAGTTTTAAGCTATAATCATAAGGAAAATCTTCAGCGCCAAAACCTGTCTGTTTGTAACCCACGACATCTCCCAAATCGTTAATAAGCAGGGGATTAAATCCTTGCTCGAGTGAAGCTCTTTCGTAATACGTTTTAGTCCCTGCTCTAGAGATCCAACAATCCCTGTAAGCTCTATCTACTATAGAATCACAGCCAATCACTTCTGCTTTGTTGTTGAAGCTAGCTATGTACGACACAGGACCGAACGATATGTTACCGGTAGTGTTGATTACGCAATCTGAATCTTCGTGAAATCCATCGGATATCTCTTTAGATCCTGATATCAGTATGTCCCCGTCATCGTTGATATCAACAATAGTCCCTCTGGTAATTGCCTGTTTAGTAATGGCCTGAACATCAATTTCCTTGATTCCATCTCTGGAATTCCAGATAAAGTTTCTATCCGTGGGGTGGTTAAATGCTGTTCCGACTACTGTTCCGTAATCATTGATCGCAGAAGCAGTGCTTAAGGAATAGTCCCCAGAAGGGCTAATATCAACTATTGTTGAGGCCGATTGGCTATCAGAACCACCACCACAACTCACCTGGGAAAAAGCGCATAAAACTATAATAACCAACCCAACTGCATATCTTATATTCATAGTTCACCATCTGAATTAGGCACCCAATTGTACCACGATCTACCAATCCTCCCTCATGTAGGTCGGTAGCCTGGTGGGCATTATGCCCAGCCTTAGTTGCCGAGTCAAGACATTTGCCATTCCCTGCTCAGTCTGGTTTTGTTTTTCCTGGTACGGCCTTAGTCTCCAATCCGCTGTGAAATAGTCAGATCCCAACGGATAGTTATATCTAGGCTTGAATCTGTTCTAGTAAATCGGCAAACGTGAAGACCCCCGTTATCTTTGTTTCCAAATGCTCTCTTTCTTCTAATCCGCCGTATACGACAACGTTGTGAAGGAGGGGGCTTTGGATATTTTGTTGAAGTAGCTTAGGCCGTCCAAGTATACCCATCGCGAATGAGAATTCCCGAATTTATGGAAGTAACTTTCAAAGATGGCCTTAACCTGCTTCCAGAAAACGGGAATTTTCATTCGTGATGGGTATAAGAGCTTGAGAAGGTTTCTCCAGCAAAATTACAAAATTGTAGGGTAGGCTCGTGAGCCGCCCGTTGCTCAAGATTGCGATCCCGCCCACACTTAATGAGTAGTTACTTTATTTTTGGTGCCAGGCGCGTCATTTGAAGTCTCAAGAGTAGGAACCGTGGCTGTGATTGCGGGTTGTATGGACAAAACCATTATGGTTTTGCAAGATGTGCCAACCGCGAGGTGTCGTGACCAGCGATTTGCATCCGCAAGTCTTCGCGCCAACGTGCATTCGGGGTCATCGGCTATTGGTGACCGCAACGCTTACTTCTTATTTGTTAGACAGCAAGGGTGATTATGAGCTGTTATAGATGCGGATCAGACACCGGCGAGAGTTTGGGTTTGTGTTCGGAATGCAGAAAGACCATAGAGAAATCTATGAGTGCGGGAATCCCTAGGAATCAATCATCTTTGCCTCGAATTCGTGGAGGAGCTGCGCGGTTTTTGGCTTTCACAATAATCGCGCTGGCTGTGTTTTTCATAATTAGAGATCGTGTCGCACTCAAGACTTTGGAGCCATTTGTGGTCTACGACTATCAGGGCTACGCCAGCAAGCCATGCGCCTC
>Ga0247840_10011102_pt1 | contig 11060 bp, 5 predicted proteins | sample LaCruzMarch2015__FD_192404 | JGI IMG/M metagenome (GOLD analysis project Ga0247840, IMG submission 192404) | Freshwater microbial communities from meromictic Lake La Cruz, Castile-La Mancha, Spain - LaCruzMarch2015_17m | ecosystem: Environmental > Aquatic > Freshwater > Lake | place: Spain...
TATAAATAATGATAAAAATACTTCAGATGTTCTTGATACTTTAAATATTACTGAATTTAAAGGAGATGAACCTGTAAAACAAACAGGAGGTAAAAAAAAAATTCCATTACTAGGTGGTTACAAAGTTAATTATAATTATGATTCTGATATTAGTGAAAATGGAATTGTGGGTTTTGAAAATAAAACCGGAAGAAAAAGATATACAAAATATGATTTATTTAAAATATTAAAAAATTTAGATATAGATACAGAAGTTGAACAAGTAGGAGGAGGAGATGTAGATGGTGATGTTAATGGTGATGTTAATACTGAATCATCATTAAATGATGATAAATCAATGGAACACATAAAAAATATTATTTTAAAAGAATTAGAAACTTTAAAAAATAATAAATCACAACAATTAGGTGGTACTGGGTGTGGTTGTGATGGTTCTAAAGATAAAAAATCATCACATAAAATGTCTTCTAAAATAAATTATAACAATATAATTGTAGATGGTAATTATGATAAACAAGTTGGAGGTACAGTAATAATAGATGCCAGTTCCAGTTCTAGTTCATCAGATTCTTCATCAGAAACTTCATCATCTGAAATTGGTAAATCTAAATCTAAATCCAAATCCAAATCTAAATCCACTAAATATGCTAAAAGACAAGAATCTTCAGAAAGTTCACATTTTATAATTGAAACATCAGAATCAGGAAATGGTAAAAATGAATCAGATGGGGATAAACAAACTTCAAACGGTGAAGAATCAGAAGAAGGTTTAAGTATTTTTCCTTTTAATTCCTCAGATGTTAAATCAAGTCTTTCAATCAAAAATTATAGAATGTTAAGAAGAAAAATATAAAAACTAATTTTTTAATTGTCTAACCATTTATTATATATTAATTGTTAATGATTGTTTTATATTTGTTTTTGTTTTGATTTTATTTATTAATCTATCTTCTGAATCATGATTATCATTTATTTCATTTGTATTTGCTGATTTAGTTCTTTTAACAATTTTTTCTGTACCAAGATTTGTGTTTGTTTTTTCAATAACTTTATCAGAGTTTGAATTATTATCATCACAATTAACTAATGTACAATTATTTTTATCATCAATATATTCATTTACTGGAGTTGTTTTATTTCTTCTATTAATTTCTTTATTAATATAATTTTCAAATATTTTTTCTGGATTTGTAGCAATATGTTCCAAAAATTGAATTGATGGTTTCATTATTTGATTAGTAATATAAAACAAATAATCTAATTCTATTTTTTGTTCAGAAACAAATTTTGGATCTTCAATTCTATCTGCTTGTAATTTAACTTTTACTTTTGGTATGATATATACATATGGTATTCTATCATTTGATTCTGGTTTGTTTCCTGGATTTCTTTTTGCCATGCGTTGACAAAGTGTGACATGTGCTAATGGACATTTGACATCTTCCCAATACCAAGAACCTTTTTGTCCAGATTCTCCTTCTTCATTATCAGTTATTTTAGTTCCTTTATATCTTGCTCTTAAAGTTTTTGTAATGATATATTTATCTATTGGATAATGTCCTTGAAGAATACGTTTCATAAGCATTCTTGTATAATTTATAGCACCTTTATTTCTGTTAACTACATCTGTATCTCCAAATTTTCCATTCAGAATATAATCTACAATACCTCCAACAACTATTTTAACAATTTTAGCATTATCTCTTCTTTTAAGTACTATACCCATTGATTTTTGTTTAAATGATTCAAAATCTGTTTCATATAAATTACCTGTATATCTTTTCTTGGTAAGAATAATAAATGGCCAAAAAGTTTTTTCATATTCAAGGTCTTCAGGTTCAGGTAAAATCTTTCCAATGACTTCCCCGGCCAAAATACCTAATTCAATACTTACTCGCAAACAAGCCTTGTTGGTCATAATTTGTTTTGTTTTAATGTTATGAATTTTTGGACTAAAAAACACCGAATCAGTATTTTTAACAATTAAGGAACCAATACCAGCATGAAAATGCCCGACATCCGTTTCCAAATCATACACATAATCATCAATAAAACCCAAATCATTAATTTCAAGTATTTTATCAAAATCATCATAATTCATGGGTCTAATTTTTTGGCTTTGTACAATAATACTTTTTTGACTTTTTTGACCTTTTTGACCTTTTTGATCTTCAATAAAATTAACGATATAAATTTTAACATAATATCCACAAGATCTACAAGCATAATATATGTCCAATGCTTTTGTCAAATTAGAATAGTCAAAATTAAAATTAATTGTTCCTTTAGAATCCGGATAATTGCCATAATTATTGATATAATCGTTAATGAATTCTCTAGGTTCAAATCCATATATTTTTTTAAAACCTTCAAATTCTCTATTATGTAATAATTTTGTACCAATAACACAATCAGTTGGTTTAAGTTGATTTCCATTCAAGTCTAAAAGTGAGTGATCTGATGTAACTTTAACATAAGCTTGATGTGTTATTATTTCATATATTTTTTTATTTGTTTTATGTTTTATTATTCTTTTAATATTAGCCCATCCTTTATCTGTCCATACTTTATAATTAATATTTGAATCTTGTTGTTTATCACTTAATCCAGAAATATCTGATTTAAATTCATCATAATTTTTCCATAAACATCCTATTTCTTCAATTTTTTTAGTTTCAATTTGATTTGTAGAATTCAATAAAAGAATTGGTGTATCTGGTGTGACTGAATCACCATATATCACTTGTGGTTTTATTTTATAATTTGTGGATAATAATTGATTTGTTCTTGAATAAAAATAATCTATGTAATCCATCATAACTTCACGTTTTGCTTTAGGCTCTACAAATTTATGTGGAGGAACATCTTTAAAAAGGTCTTTCATAAATTTATAATAACCATCTTTATCATTGAGGGCTAAATTAATAATTTCACCAAAAGTTCCTTCAATAAAATCTCTTGCTAATTCTAACATTTTTCTACCTGTTGCAGTTGTTGATGCAGCCAATTCTTTCATATAAATAGGTGATGTTGGTGCCCCTACTTGTCCATATAAACTATTGGCTGTAATTTTATAAGCTAATTGAAGTCCATCGTAAATAGCAGCCAAAAAATAATTACCTGTAGCTTCTGCGACAGCCATTAATTTCTTGGTTTCCTTGCGTTTTTTAAGTAATTCTTCTAAAATTTGACACAATACACCTTTAGTACCATCTTTCTTTTTAGCAAATCTACAAGTTGTGGTGGTTCCATCAGAATTATTATAAACAGCTTCCTTATATTCAAAATCAGGTAAGTTATCATAAGCAGGATTATTAACATAACATTCATGTGAAATATTCATATAAATCATAGAACTTGGATATAAACTTGCATAATCTAACACTGGTATTGGTTCATAATGAATTCCCTTAACGGGATCAAATACGGTTGCTCCTTCATAACCTACATTTTCTTCTTCCTCATCTGAATCTGAATCACCACATAGTTTTTTGTAATTTTTATGTGGATGAGCGGGATCAAATGCTTCTGGTTCTTTACCTTTACTTTTTTTATTATCATCAGGTGTTTTTTTTGGTATCAAAAACCCTAATTCTCTACATTTTTTGGATACAAGTGAAAAAATTTTAACACCTTGACCTCTCATAAAAATATAACTCAGGGGAACATTACATACATTAGCCATACCTATATTATTATTTAGTACTTGTAATTTTTCCATCAACTTTGTAACAAGTACACAATCCATAATACAATATTTTGCAATAATTCCTCTATCATCATCGGAACCTTTATATAATCTGAATAAATCTTTGGGTGAAATATCATCTTTAGCATGTGCCCAGAATATTTTATTTCCCCTTATCGGAATAATTGATTCATTATATTTAATATCTATCCATGATAATTCTGTTTTATCTGATTTATTATCTTTATCTTTATCTTCAAGTTCTTTTTTATCTGCATATCCATCTATGTAAAAATATAATTTTGATTTTGTTTTTTTAATTACATTTTTCCACATTGGTTCATTACCTTCTTCAATTTCAAATATATCTTCAGGAATTTTTCCATCTAATGTTAATTTATATAACGATTTTGGCTTTTTAAAAATATAATTATCATAATATTCATATTTTTCTATATTACTTATTAATTCATTTATTTCTTCTAATTCTATCTTTTTTAATTCTGTTATTTTGTATTTGACATCATGTTTATTTTCATTTAAACCATCATCCCATGTTATATTAATATAATCATCGGTTTTAATCCCATAAACACTTGAAGTATATATTATTGATTTATTTACATCTTCCATAATTTCACACATAATCATTTTTTCTTTAATGTATGTTGATGCCACAAAATCTAATTTATAAGAATCTAATTTAGATTCTCTCTGACGTTCTTTCATCATATCAATAATAATTCTACCTTCCATTTCAAAAAATTTTAATATATTATCACCTAAAGCGGAACTTGATAACATTTTTTCTTTAAATTCTGATTTAACGTCACATAATCTTGACAATTCTGAGAATTTATCTAAAATTTTTAATTTTCTTGCTCGATCATAAATATATTGAAAATCAAAACCATTTATATTCCAACCTGTTATAATATCAGGATCCATTTTTTGAATTAATTTTGTCCATGCTAGTAATACTTGTTTTTCTGTTTTAAAAGATTGTATTTCAACATCTTCTAATCCTTTTACTTTATTACAACCACCTAAAGTTATTATAGATTTAGCAAATGGTTCAGATTCACCATAATATGAAAATACAGTTCCTATTTGAATAATTGGATCTCCCGGTTTTTTTTCATCAGATAATTTTTCATTATCATTTGGATCTATTGCTTGTGGAAAATTACCACTCCAACTCATACATTCAATATCCCATGATGCTATTACAAATTTTTGCATTGATGTTGATTCATATGATTCTAAATTTTTCCAATCTGTTTCAATTGATATCCCACAATGACTATAATCTTGAGCAAGTGTTTCATATTTTGAAATTTTTACCCATCCACAAGCATTTAATTTACGTATGTGCATACATCTTATAAAAGGTTCAATATTAGATTCATAAAGTTCTAGTCTTATTGGATATTTTGATAATAAACTATTTGATATTTTATTTCTTGATATCCAATTTTCAAATGTTTTATATGTACGCATATTATAAAATATTAGTCTAACAAATTTAAAATCTTTATATGCTGTAAAACCATACAAATCTTTTCTCATTACTACATCATACGATTTAAAACCTTTTAAAAGTTTTGGATTTATTTTTGATTTCATTGTATTTATTAATGTTCTAATCTTTGTTTCTGTCCAATCTTTTGGAATTTTAACATAAAAGAATGGTGTGTATTTATTTACATTTACTAATATAGATTTATTATCTTGAGTTCTTCCATAAAGTCTTATTTCATAACTATCAATTGTATCTTCTTTATCATCACCATATAATTCTTTTTCTAGTTCATTATCCGAATTTAATTCTCCCGAATTATCTGAATTATTTATTTTTTTTTTTTCATTGTATTGAATCCAATCAATAATTTGAAATATAATAGGTTCCATAATATAATAAATATAAATATTTTATCTATATTATATGATATAATCAATTTTTTTAGTTAAAACATGTTAATTTTAAAATATATTTAATAATAACTTAAAAATATAATTATTGTATATATATTAATTATGGATTTGACTATTAGTAATCCAAATATATTTACTTATGATATACTCAATAAATATATTAAAGATAAAATAAATTATGAATATTTTAAAAATTTATGTTTAACGGATGATAATTATTATATAAATATCATAAATAATATTAATGAAAATAATTATTTTAATGATGAAAAAATAATTAATGATGATGATAATAATTATGATGATAACAATAATAATATAGACAATGATTTTAATAATTCAAATAATGATGAAGAAGATGTATGGGAAACAGTAATCAATGATGATAAATTTTACATCAATAATAAAATTGCCAGAATATTTCCTGTATTAAAAAATTTCAATAATTTTTCTAAAATAAAAATTGATGATGATTCTTTTTGTTATATTACAATAAGAGAAATTGCAGAAATTATTTCAAAAATTATTTGTTATCATTTATTAGAATATAATTTAAATCCACAAAAATCAACAATCATTGATTATACTGCAGGTGTTGGTGGAAATATATTATCTTTCGGTAAATATTTTAAATATATTTATGCTATTGAATTAGATGAATTAAGAGCAGATTATCTTAAAAATAATATTGGAGTTTATGGATTTAAAAATATAACTGTTGTAAACAAGTGTGCAATTGAATTTAATAATACAGATTTTATTACATTAAACCCAAATGTTGTTTTTGTTGATCCACCATGGGGTGGTTCAAATTATAAAAACAATGAAAATTTAACTTTAAGTTTAGGAAATGTTCAAATGGAAGAATTAGTTGTAGATATTGTTAAAAAAATTTCAGAACATTATACTAAAATAGTTGAATTAAATCCTAAAGAAAAAAATAATAATTACAATAATAAATTTATTATTTTAAAATTACCTAAAAATTATAATATTGAACATTTTTATAACCATATCCAATCTAATAATAATTTCCCTAATTATAATATTTTTTTATATTTGTATATTTTAAATAAAATGGTTGTAATTGTATGTGAAATTCAATATAAATTTTATTAATTTTTTTATAATTTATTATTTATTGAGTTCCATTTCATACATTAATATATAAGCGCTTGATGTATCTATTGTTTCAGATTTATGTCTTCCAACACGAGAATCATCAAAATGATACCAAGTTAGATTATCTACTAATGATACACAATCTGCAGTATAATGCCCTCCTCCTAAACTTCCCATATGATTTGAAATACCTTTTAATCTATATTTGTAAATCAATGAATTATCTGTTTTCATTGAATTATCACAATATTCAGATAAATCAATTGTATTTGGTATTTCAATTTCTTGATTATTTTTCCATACTCTTCCATTTGGTAAATTATTAAATCTACATAATTGAATATATAATAACATACCAGGTCTCCAAATTTGTTTTTGTTTTATTGTTTTTTTATTAGAACAAATTTCACATTTTCTTTCTATTTGTTCAGACTTCACATAATCCTTAAAACATTCTTCTAATGTTGGTTTTACATTTAAACTTAAAATTGTATTAAATTCATATTTATAAACACTATTAGCACATTCAACACATGTAAATGTACTTACATCAAATGTTAATAAATTAAAAATCATTGGATTATATCCTGTAGTTGAAGTATCCAATGAATTTTTTCTTTTATTACCGAATACTTTAATCATATCTCTTAATCCCATAAATTTATAAATTGTTTCTTTATTTTGCTCCTTATATATATTTAATTCAATTAAATGTTTCTTTCTTTCTTCTTTATCTTCTGTTTTACTTATTTTATTTCTAATTTTATCAATAATACTCATATATTCTTTTATTGAGTTGGGTATATTGTTTATTACTGGTTCTGAATCAATACCTGTTTCTTCAATTAAAATATCAATTATACCTATTAATAATTCATGAGAATCTTGTTGACCGAATCCTCTCAACGATGGAATTTTTCTATCGATTTCTCTTTTTATTCCGGTTGGTGTTATACAACTTGAACCTTGATATATTATGGTATTAACTAATTCTGCTAATTTAACTGTTAATGTATTTTCTGTATAATTTGTTAAATCATTTAAATTTATTTTTATTTCAGTATTTGTATTTAATTTACATTTAGTTCTTATTATATCAGCTATTCTTTCTAAAGAACATATTTTTAAAAACTTTATGAATGGAGCATTTATTTTATCATTCAGAATCAGGTCTACAAATGTTAATTTCTCAGAACTAGTTTCTGCTTCAGCAATAATTGTAAATGGATTTGTTTCACACAAAAGAAAATTTGTTAATGTTCTTGAATGTATTAAAAGTTGAAGAATAGAATTCATATAGCAAGTATTACCCATATTTTTAAAACCACATAATCCAATCTTTTCATTTTTAAATTCATTTAATTCTTTAGGTGTGTTTAATATATTATTATCAGATTCCATATTATATTGTATATATTTGTATATATATATATATGTATATATTAAATGATTTAACATTTATTTATTAAATCAATTTTTATTTTAATATCAAATATTATTATATATTAAAAACATTTATCATTCCATGAGTTTAATAATAGATTTTTCAAATATCAAAATAGCAAATCCTGATAATACTTATATTGTTAATGAATTTATTAGATATTATGATTGGATATATTCAAATTATTCTCAATCTCTAAAATCACCAAAAGAAAATTATTATAAATTATTAGTTATAAAAAAAACAATTGATATTATAGCTAAATTAAAAAAAAAAATTATTTCTGGTTCACAATTGACAAATATTAAAGGTATTGGAGATAAAACTATTGCTAGAATTAATGAAATTATTGATACAGGACGGTTGAGTGAAATTAAACAAGGACAAATACAAATAGAATCTATTAAGGAATTGAGTTCTATTTATGGAATTGGTCCAGTAAAAGCATCAGAATTCTATTCAAAATATAAAATAACAAATTTAAAAGAATTAGTCAAAGCATATAAACAAGGTATAATTGAACTAACAGATCAAATGAAATTAGGTATCAAATATAAAAATAATTTGGTAGAAAAAATACCTCGTATTCTAATTGCTAGATTAGATATATTTGTTCATGACAAATTACAAAAAATAAATAAAGATTTTATTAGTATTGTATGTGGTAGTTATCGTAGAGGTAAACAATATTCATCAGATGTTGATATTTTAATAACTAATAAAAAACTTAAATCAAAAGAAGATACTGGTAAATATCTTCAATCAGTTATTGATAATTTAAAAAAATATTTTATTGTAGATTCTCTTACAACTTCATATAATACACATTTTCAAGGATTTGCTTCATTTAAATTAATTCCCAATTTACCCTCTGATTATGAAAAAAAAGAATTTAATGTTAAATATAATGTTATTAGATTAGATATTATACTTGTTCCTATTCAGTTTTTTTATCCTGCTTTATTACATTTTACAGGTTCAGGTGATTTTAATCAAAAATTAAGATTACACGCTAAATCATTAGGATATAAGTTAAGTGAATATGGGCTTATTAAAACAGATAAAACAGGTAAAGAAGTTTATTTAGAAGCAAAATCAGAAAAAGATATATTTGATTTATTATTACTTAAATATGTCTCACCTGAAAATAGATGAATTATTTGATTTAGATCATACATATAATAATTTTATTATACTTTTTTTACTATTTACGACACAATTAGTTCCAGAAACAAAATCAAAATCAACAATCATACATAATTCTTCTCCATCTTCTGCAGAATATAAAATTGTATTTGAAATTATTATACGATTATCTATTTTATTATAAGTAGCTAAATCAAATAAATTTTTGGTACCTTTAATAATTCTAATTTTTGAATCAATTGTATTTCTAATTCCAACAGCAACAGAACAAATAATTGAATCAATTGGTGTATAATCTAATTCTAATTGAAGAGTATAATTAATAATAACATTTGATTTAATTAATTTGATGAATGGAACTATATTTTGATTACCAGATTTAGTATCTGAATCATATTCATTTGGATTATCATCAAATTTAAGTCCAATGTATTTTTTTGTTGAATAAGCTTCTTTAGGAAAATGAATTCTATATGATACAAGTGTAGACTTGGAAATATTGTGATATAAATTTTTATTTAAATTCAAATTATTTATTTTATTTTTTTTTTTTTCATCTACTGATATCTATTTGATAATATAATTTTTTATATTCAGTCATGGTTAGAAAAATTAATTTATATATATTAATAATTGTTAAAAATTTATTGTTAAAAAAATATTAACAAAATAATTCTAATTCTTTGTTTATTGATTGTATAAGTTTATCTTGATAATTTGTATCGAGATCATTTTGATAACTCAAACTTGGATCTAGTCCAAATTTTTTTATAATTTCATTTTTTTTTGAATCTAGATATTTGGCATAAAATCTTATAAATAAAATATATTTGTTTGTTTTGTTAATGTCAAAATCTATATTAAAATCTTTGTCAAATTTATTTATAATATACCAATTAATAAAATCAATTGGATTTATATTAATTTTATTTTTAAATAATTCCATTTTAATATCTATATATAGAAAAGACCAAGCTAAACAAAAACCCATCGGATCTCCATAATTTTTATTATATTTAGCAAATTCGTCTGATCTCGATTGAAATCCTGGATATGGTTGTGAAAATACAAATTTATATCCTAAAGGTGTTGCAATACGTGTTTGAATCATATTATTTATTTCTACAGAATTAGCAAAAATCATTTCTCCATATGGTTCGAATCTTTCAATAATTTTATTGACATTATCTACTATTATTACATTAGAATGTCTTACTGATACATTATTATTTAGATAAACTGATAATTTAATATATAAAAAATTTACTGATTTATTTTTTTGTATACTTGTAAATAAATTTGGATCAATCCAATAATTATATTTATTTTTCCAAATAACTAAATGAGGACAAAATTTAGTAAAATTTATAAAAAATAATTTAATATATCCAGTTAAACTTTTTTCATTATTTGATATTTCAATTAATTCTGACGAATAATTTATTTGTTCATTTGACAATTCAAATGATGGTATTTTTATTATGTTTTTATATTTATCTATTATATATATTGTATATAACATATTATGTATAATATTTGAAGTAAATATACCTATATCAGATTTAATTAATTTGTCTTTTATATCTATTTTTGAATGAATTTTTAAAAAAATATCTTTATTAACAATTTGTTTGGAAAAATATTTTTTAATTATTGAAACATTTTTTTTATTATATTTATTATCAATTAAATTAAACAAAGTTTTACCATATATATCCTGTTCAT
>Ga0247840_10011103_pt1 | contig 11059 bp, 11 predicted proteins | sample LaCruzMarch2015__FD_192404 | JGI IMG/M metagenome (GOLD analysis project Ga0247840, IMG submission 192404) | Freshwater microbial communities from meromictic Lake La Cruz, Castile-La Mancha, Spain - LaCruzMarch2015_17m | ecosystem: Environmental > Aquatic > Freshwater > Lake | place: Spain...
GCCCAGACACTGTTGTTAAGCTGGATCAGTACATTTACTGCGCCGGAGTTATCGGTCGCTTTACCAGTTACGGTCACAGCCGAGTTGGTCAGGCGGGCTCCCGTCAGCGGAGTGCTGAGCGTTAAGAGCGGTTTCTGGATATCTTTAAAACTAGCAGTGTAAACATTGGACTGTGGCAATAAGGTGATCAGCACAGTAATTGTCCGGGATACGTTTGTATCTCCGTCATTCCATCTATCAAACTTCCACCCGGCAGGAACCGTTGCAGCAATTTTAACTTTTTGGCCGTTGGTGTAGGTGCCGCTGCCGGTTCCGCCATTAACAGTGAGGGTGCAATAGATGGCTTTATACGTCGCAGTGAGAGAAATATTCGTGGCGGGCATTGTTACAATAGTCGGCGAAGAAGTAGCGCTTGTCACATACTGGGTCGCCCCTGTCCACCGGTCAAAGGTCTTTCCAAGCAGCAAGTCGGCTGTAATTATTACCTGCGACCCGTTGGTGTACGACCCGCCGCCGGTTCCGCCAACAACTGTGAGTACCGAAACAGGAATAACCCTGCTCCCAGTTCCCGAGACACTGATCGTGTTCGCCCCGCCCGTCTTGTCCGAGCTCACTGTCAACGTCCCGCTGTAATTCGTCGCCGCCATCGGTGCGAACGTCACCACCACGTTCGTCGAGGCTCCCGCTCCGATCGTCCCGCTCCACGCTCCGCTAAATCCGGATGGATAGGTAAGGTTCGTTACCGTCAGTGTCGTGTTCCCACTATTGCTGAGAGTCAGCGTGCGGTTCGACGTGCTGCCCACCTGCACACTGCCGTACGCCAGACTCCCGCTCAGCCCAATCACTTTGGTCGGCACCGCTGTGCCCGTACCCGAGACATTGATCGTGTTCGTGCCGGCCGTCTTGTCCGCGTTGACCGTCACCGTTCCGCTGTAATTCGTCGCCGCCACCGGCGCAAACGTCACCGTCACGTTGGTCGATCCGCCGGCGGCGATGCTGCCGCTCCACGCTCCGCTGAAGCCCGTGGGACAGCTGATGCTCATGACCGTCAGCGCCGTGTTCCCGCTATTGCTGAGCGTCAGCGTGCGGTTCGACGTGCTACCCACCTGCACACTGCCGTACGCCAGACTCCCGCTCAGCCCAATCACTTTGGTCGGCACCGCTGTGCCCGTACCCGAGGCGCTGAGGTTATCGGTGCCGCCGGTCTCATCCGCATTGACCGTCACCGTTCCGCTGTAATTCGTCGCCGCCACCGGCGCAAACGTCACCGTCACGTTGGTCGATCCGCCAGCGGCGATGCTGCCGCTCCACGCTCCGCTGAAGCCCGTGGGATAGCTGATGCTCGTTACCGTCAGTGCCGTGTTCCCGCTGTTGCTGATTGTCAGCGTGCGGTTCGACGTGCTGCCCACCTGCACACTGCCGTACGCCAGACTCCCGCTCAGCCCGATGATCCGCGTCGGATCGAGAGTCCAGTTCGCGTACAACGTCTGCGGCCCCGAAAGGCTGACGGGCGTACCGGAGGTTATCTGCGTTCCCGCCCCGTTCGCCAGCGTCCACCACCCGGCAAACGTGTATCCCGTTCGCGTCGTGGTCGCCAGCACCCCGTAGGTCAACCCGTTCGTCACAGTGATTGTTGTCGGACTCGGTGTCGTGCCGCTCTGCGCGTCGAACGTCACTGTGTTGAAAAGAACGGTCGTCGTTGTTGGGCCGATAACAGCCGAGTTTGTGCTAATCCCACCACTGTTTTGCGAGCGTAGCCGATACCAGTAGTTACTGCCTGCCGCGAGGCCTGTTACTGAATACGTCGTCACGTTGCCGACCACCCGATTGTTAAACCCGCTTACAAATGCGGTGAAACTGCTGTCTGACGCCACATCGAGGAAATAGTTCGTTGTTCCAGTAGCGGTGTTCCAGTTAGCACTAAAACTTGTTGTGCCGACATTTGTCGCCGCGAGCATTACCGGCGCAGCCGGTATAGTCCAAAACGTGCCGTCCAATGAATACGCTTTGCCGACCGAGTTGCTCGCCCAGCCGCGATAGTAAATCAGCGTACCGGGAGTCATGCCGGTTCTGACGTGCGAGAAGGCTCCGTCACCAGTTCCTCCTTCCGCCAACTCATTACCTGTCGGACTGGCTGAAATGCCCCAGACCGTGCCGCGAGACTGAATCACCGCGCCGCCGTTGGTCGTAATATTTGCGCCCAGTGTCGCTCCGGTGTTAGTGATGGCTGTTGTTGTTGGACTCGTCAGTGTCGGTGGATTCGTTGTCACGCTCGCTATGAGAAGCTGGTTCGAAGTGAGCGCCGAATCGGAGAACCGCACTTCATCGATTAGTCCGTCAAAGCCCCCATAGGTTGGAGATTGCCCAATCGTTGGCGCCTCTTGTGGGCTGAGGCAGTAATAAATACTCAAGGTGTGGATGGAAGAAAGCAACGATCCGTTATCCGTCAGGTTCTTTTGATAAAACGTTACCTGCGCGCCGCTGCCAGTGTATTTAAATACTACGGCGACGTAGTAGTCCTTTCCTGCCGTAGGCGCTGCAATAGATGCGCCTGTCTCGCTTTCCGTGATATAACCGCCACCTGCATTCCCTATCCAGAGTAAGCGTAGACGCATAGTCTCTGATACATATAAGCCGAAGGGGATTTTGCCGTCTGTTTTACGTGTAAAGAAAATAGGACCGCCACCTCCGGAAGGATAATTAACCAGAGCTTCAATAGTGAACGATAACGGAGCAAATGCAGCATTGAAAGGCACTGTGAATGAATCGACCGGAGACTCCAATCGTGTGAACCATGCGGCACCTGCGTTGGTTGCCCCTGTTAGTGGTATAGAGTGAGGGAAAGCCGACCCTGAACCTGTAACTGGGAGAACGTACTCGTCGTTTGCATTATTGCCGCCCTCATTGGTAAGATTAAAAGGGCCCGAGGAATGACCGCCTGTGTCATTTAAGAATGCACCGTTTTCGAACCGCCAATAGCCAACCGTTGCCGCGGACGCTGGCAGATAGAGTGAAAAGACTGCACCACACACCAACGCAACAACTTTAATCCCCATGACAAAGCCTCTTCGAGACACCGAATGTCTGCCCTCGGCAGTTACCGTGGTCGTGGCGGCAATTCCAATCCGTGAGAACAGATTAATAACTTTCATTTTTATCCCTTTGTAAAATCGCCTCAGCTCGCCTCGCAAACCCATACATCTGCAACAACTTTCTTTTATTGCCCCGCCACAGTGCTACAAATCCGGCCAGCCCCGAGTAGGGCTCCAGTTTCTAGGTTAGGATTTAAGCGAAGTCAACTCTTCAACCAACCCGCCATCGGGCAATGTTAAACGGTCTAGATTGTTGAGCCGCCGGCACCGGGGTGTTGAATAATTTTACCGCAGCATTAGTCAGCGGACACTGAATTTTAAGAATTTTATCCCAATCTTGCGGCACGCATCAGAGCAGCCTTGCAGTGTGTTCGCGCGGCGAACTTTGTTGCATGGCGGAGGAGGGGGTTGCCGCTCACTTCGTTCACTGCCGCCGTTCGGCGGCCCGGCTCGGCCTGCGTCCTTGGCACGAACCCCTTGGGGGTTCTCATCCCCCCAAGAAAAAACACCAATCGGTTAGGGTTGGTGTTTTAAAGTTGGCGGAGGGGGGGGGGATTCGAACCCCCGGAACAGAATCCCCCTAATCCTGCGAATAATTATCGCGTAATACCAACGCTTTATAACTTCGACGATATTATTTATCGTCCGCGTCATTGTAACCCTCATTGTAACCTGATAGGCTGAAGCCCATCAAAAAAAGAGGATTATATGGCCAGCATTCGCAAATCAACTAAGTCCCGTAACTGGATCGCCTGCTATACCGATGAAACCGGAAAGCAACGTCAGCGCAGCACCGGCGAAACGGATCGGCGCAAGGCTCTTCGCATGGCGTTCGATTACGAAGAAGGTTACCGGAAAATGAAAACCGAGGCGCAGGCTCGTCGGGTACTGTCGGATATTTACGAACAAGTCCACGGCGAAAATTTACAGAGCGCCTCCATGGTAAACTTTTTTGCCACATGGCTCTTACAAAAACGCAACGAGGTGACTCCCGGAACCTTTGATCGCTATGAAAATGCCATAAAAGGTTTTATCGGCTTTCTAGGCATTCGCAGTGAACGGGAACTCTCTTTCCTGCGGGTGCAGGATATTGTCGATTACAGAACCAAGCAGGCGGCAAAAAGCACGGCCTCAACAGCCAATATCAATTTGAAAATCATTCGCAGTGCTTTGCAGGATGCCATTCGGCAGGAATTGATTGAAAGGAACCCTGCGACACTTGTTCAAATTCTAAAACGGAAAAATAAAAACGTCCGCCGTGCCTTTACCCTTCCGGAACTGCGCCTCGTTCTTGAAAATGCACATGGCGAATGGCGCGGCATGGTGCTCATGGGGCTTTATACCGGCCAGCGCATGGGTGACATTGCAAAAATATGCTGGAACAATATCGACCTGCAACGCGAAGAACTGCGCCTCGTTTCTCAAAAGACAGGCCGCAACATGATCGTTCCGCTGGCCGCACCGGTCATCAAGTGGCTTATGAAAAATGCCAATCAGGATGATCCGGCGGCTCCAGTTTTTCCGGAGTGTTACGATACTTACCATCGTCACGGGCGGGTTGCTTACCTATCCGGCCAGTTTTACAATATCATGATGGCGGCAGGACTGGCAGAAAAGCGTGACCACAAGCCTAAGGCCAACGGCAAGGGGCGCGAGGCAGAGCGAGCATCAAGCCCGCTGTCTTTTCATTGCCTGCGGCATACCGCAACCAGCCTTTTGAAAAATGCCGGAGTTTCCGAGGCGGTCGCCATGGACATTATCGGACATGACAGTAAGCTCATTTCGCAGAACTACACCCATATTGAAGAGTCAACCAAACGCAAGGCACTTGCCAAGCTGCCGGACATAACGAGGAAATCAAATGGCTGAAACAAAAAAGAAGCTGGCGGAAAAGGAATGGAATTTTTCAAAGCTTAGCCCTGAACAGGTGCCGTATGCATTTTTTTACGAGTACTCCCGCCAGTCGGATAAGATCAAGGAATTGATCAAAGTGTATAGGGAGTTGATACCTTATCTTGACGAAGAGGCTCCAGGAGAAGGCTGGTTTTTTTCTATTGAAACAACGCGCGACCTTACCATCGACCAAAAAGACGAAATACGGAGTAAAACCGAACTATTCACGGAAAATGAATATCTTTTTTTGATTCGTTGGCTTGGTCGCTGTGAAAAGTTTCCCGACACACCCTTTCTCGAATTGAAGGAAGAAGATTATCGCAATGGCCCTGATGTAGCATTTAATGCCCGGCTATTTCCAGTTAATGGGCAAGGGTTTTCCGAAATAGAATCTTGTTGGATCAAAGATTTTCAAGAAAACACATTTCGTGTAGACCCCTATCATGTTCGGTACAAACTTCCTCCCGTCGCTGGGCGTGGGCCTTCGGGTGAGCATGTAAGTGCGCATCTCATACGGATTGATTGGTGGAAAAGTAACAATGAACTTCAGGCGGAATTTGCCGAATGGGTTGAAGCTTGCCGACAATATATCAAGGTTGAACCCGTCAAAACGGGTGCGCGTGGAATTTTAAATCAACCATTGGATTTACCCAAAGAATGTAAAAAAATGAGCACAGCACTCGCCCATTTAGGGTCATTACGTTGCCTTAAAGCCACTGGCAGTTGGGAAAAGTATCTGACTGTATACCACACGGATAAATCAGATCGTCGGTATTTAGAAAAAGATGTGAGTGCCGCCCGAAAAGTCATTTCTTGGTTGGAAAAAAAAGTCCAACCCTACCCCCGGCGTATTCCGAGTTATCCAATTTACGCCCCCGGTGTAGACAGCATCTAAAAAAATAGTCCGGCCCCAAGCCTATTGCTTTTTTGTTTTTATGCACCCGCATGAAAACACAAAGCATGATTCAAAACGAAGCGGCTGTCTTAACTGCGCACAGCAACGAGCGGCCTGAATGGGTGCGCTTACCTAAGCCCGGCCAACGCTGCCCCCATACGGGACTTTCCAGAACAACTCTTAATGAGCTGGTCGTCCCTTGCGTAGTAAATAATTTTTTGCCGCCGGTAAAAAGTGCGGTCATTAAAAAACGCGGGGCTATGCGCGGCATCCGTCTGATTTCTTATGACAGCCTCACGGCCTATCTTGGAAACCTCTGCGAGTCACAAACGACGGGAGGTGTCCTATGATGCAGCTTTTGAAAAAGCGGTCTGAGACAGCTCTTTCCGATAAGACGGCAGAAGACGTAATCGCTTCTGGAAAGGCGGCATCGGTATGAGCCGAACAGACCGCAATCCAACTCCCAAAGACGCGCAAGCCATGGAGACAATTCAGAGTCCCGCCTCGCAGATTGCCTCGATGGCGGCGTCTCCGGCTGCTGAGCAGCTTTCTTTGTTTTCACACAAGCAGGAAAAGTTTCCTGCAACGGTCGCTTTGCCGGATGAAGTCCGGGGTGAAGTGCGCCGTGTAGAAATACCGGACTGGTTGAAAGTGAGATACAAAAGATGAAGGTTAAAATTCAGGTTATCGGAGTGGATAAATACAACGGCAAGCACGGAGTGGGTCATACGCTGTGCTGCTTCGATCAGGATACGGACACCCGGTTGAGCAATTCGTTCGACTATAACGTCAGCGAACTTGACCGGGACACCTTCGGTGATCCGGAGCAGCTCAAGAACCAAATCATCGAAGTGGGCATCGTAGAACTGACGCCCGGCTTCGGTGGCCGCATCAGAACGCGGGGGCGGATTCTGTCGGTTCCGAAAAAAGGGTAATCCATAAAATCATCCCCTCCTGAAAATGGAGGGGCGGTGTTTTCAATGGTCTGACCGCAACTCAGACAACGGGGTATAGAAATGGAAATTCCAGAAATACATGCCATGAGCCGGGTGAACTGGCAGTTTTTCGGCACGCTCACTTTTAAAAAGGAGCGAGTGCCGACTGCCGTCCGGATCAAACTGTGGTTTGCTTTGGCGAGAGCCTTGGCAAAATGGTATGGCGTGTATTTCCCAAATCTTCTCTGGGTGCTTCGTACTGAGCAGGGCGAAGTGACAGGGCGTACCCATTTTCACTGCTTAATCGGCGGTCTCCCCGAGACGGCTGTACGGGATGCAAAGGTGATTAAGCGCGAAAACGGCACATGGGATGTAAACAATCCCACCTGCCACGCGCTGCAAGCCAAATGGGGGCGGTTAGGCCTCCATGATGATGATCCGCAGAACAGGATCGCCCGTTTCAGCTTGTACGACGCACGCCTCAATGGTGCGGGGTACCTATGTAAGAGTCTTGGGGTCGATGATTCGCGTCTCACAAAGGATATTTATGAGACGGGGAAATTCGACTGGGGAGACAACGAGCTCACGCTGTCCGACTCGGTGATTAAAGTAGCGAGAACTTACCTGCGTTGAAGTCTGCAAGTAGACGCACAAGGCAAAGCGAAATAAGAACCGGGGCGATTGAGACAGAGAGTCGTTGAGCAGCAGGGGCGGAACTTTCCGACTGCTGAAATGTGATTCGACCCTCGCGGGCGAAAACCGTGAAGACTCGTAAGAGGCTCACGGTTCGCCCGCCAGGGCGACATCTTGTAAGGAGAATTGTGTCCTGACCTCACAGTGCAGCCTTGGGATATATGCGAATGGTGTGGTTACGTATCAAAGAGTGCGTCAAGTTCGTCTTGATTCGTGGTGTAGTGCGGGTCGGATTCCCATTGGACGGCGGCGGGATTGAGATCAAAGAAGGTTGCGACTTTCTTTTTTGCTGCTTCGGAGCGCAATAGTTTTTTGTCCATGTATATGACTGCTGTCTTGGTCGCCAGATGCCAGACCAGTCGTCCACGCGGAACAGATTCATAACCCGCGCAATCCGCCCTCAGCACAGCAAATGCAGGTTCGCGCTCCCAAAGGGTCACATGCTGATCCGGACTGTCGATCCATCCGTTGGCTAGAACGCCTTCGCTGCTATCGCGGGCCTTGCCGATCACCTTGCCTTTGTAGACCCAGAAAATTCCTACTTTTGCCATACACCTATTCCACCTTCCACGATTCGCCGTCCTTGTGAGTTTCCACATTTTCAAACAGCTCCTTGTATCGCTCGGGTTCAAAGCTGTGGATCGGAACCAGTTTTCCGGGCTTCAGGGCGGCGGCGAATTTCTTTAAGTCATCAGGACTGGCGTGTCCCGAGGTGTGGATATCGCATTTCTGAATTTTATGCCGGGCCAGCCAAGCTCTTACTTTTTTAAACGAGTCGCGTTCCCAATACCCGTCCCATTGTGAATAGATGTACAAGGCGTCGTTCAAACAATGGGCTCTCCCGAAATCCCAGCAATGCAGCGAACGAAAGAGAACGGCGGCTTTCTCTGGAGCCTCCTGAATATGTTCGATGAAAATCCGGTGTTTGGAGTGGTCTTTCAGTAAACCAAACCAAGCGTTATCTTTGATTTGCTCCCGCTGGCGTTGAGGAATAAACAGGGCAATATTCGGCCAGTAGGATTTTGGAATACTTTCTTTGCCAGTGGCTTCCAGTACGACGGCGGCGTAGAGGTCGATGACCAGTGTGCGGCCGGTTTGCTTACAGGCTTTGAAAATAGACACGACGCGGTCTATGTTCTGCGCGGAACATTGAACCAGAGCCAGACCTTTTGTGTCGGAAAACGCCCTTACGAATTGGGCTTCGAGTTCCTGTTCTGTCGGGAACGATTCTCCGTCCTTGATCCGCCCAATGCAGGTGCCTTCCAGCAACAGCACGTCAATGTCTTTGGGCGGATGGTGGAGCATCTTTTCAAACAAGGATCCTTTTCGGCCGTGTGCCCGGAAATCGCCACTGTAGAATACCCGCTTTCCGTCTGCTTCGATCAGTAACGCATAAGAATCATACGCGGAGTGATCCACAAGGTACGGCGTAACGGTGAACGGCCCGATCTGGATCGGCTTTTCAGATTCAAAAGTCCAGCCAGCCGGTGGCGGAGGTGCCTTATCGCGCATGAATGGCGCTGCCGCAGTCAGAATCCGGTACGCGGCAGCGCCCATTCCGGTCTTGATGGTGGGGGCGACCTCTGCCAATAGTCCGAAGTGATCTTGATGCGGATGGGAAATCAGAATGCCCAGCAGGGAGGAATCCTTGCCGTCCAGTCCGGAAACCTTGGGCAAGAATTGACGGGGATCGCCTTCGGCGTCCAGCGGCAGGCCAAGATCAATCAGCAGCCGCTTGCCCTGACTTTCGACCTCAACACAGCTGCCGCCGATTTCTTTACTGCCGCGATGGATGGTGAGGTTCATTTTAACTTATTAGCTTGTGCCCAAACTATCTGCTTCTGCCCATTTGTAGACAGGTGATCTGGCAAAGACAAATATTTTACGGGCAGATTTAATTCGTTTTTGATGGAGTCGAGTTTCGCGCATTCAACATTCCAGCTACCTTTTGCTCTCCAACGGCTCCAATAGGTTTGATTTGCGGCAACAGCCAGAACAACCTCATCTGGGTTTTTGCATTGCGTCCAGTTCCAATCGCCTTTTCTGTTTTTGTGCCTAACCTTGCCCGACTCGAGAGCATCTGCATTTCGTAAAATGTGAAAGTAATAAATCAGAAGTTCAAAAAGCGCATAGACGGGGCGATTCGATTCCGATGTGGCATTCGGGTTGGCATATTTTAATTCACACAACACGATCTTACCGTCATCAACGCGGCCCAATATATCTAGGGAGCTGCGACTTGAAGAGCTGCCAAAAACAACTGGAAGTTCGATGTCGAGCCAGGTGACAACACCTACATCGGTCAGAGTCGACTTTTCGGAGGAAATAATTGCACGTTGAAATACATCTTCCGGATTCGATTCTTGAGGAATATTTTCTGTGTAATTCTCCATGCGGGTTCCGTTTTCTTCGCCCATTCGGTCGAGCAGTTCACACAGGTGGCTTAATGCTTTTGGGGCAGTAATGTTTTTCCTCATCAGGCTCCGAAGCTTTTCCTTGTATTCCTCAGCACTCATACTTTTTCCTCCAGCTCATGTTCAATCATGTCTCCGCTTTCCGCCTCAGAGTTCCAGGCCTTTTCTAAAGCCGACTTCTCATCCGCGGTAGGTAGGACATGCCAGAAAACCGTCATGTCGCCCTTGTGGTCACGGATACAGGAGATTTTTCTGAGCAGGTCATACTCCCCTGTGCTGTCGGCAACGGCTCGCAGATAGCCAACGACACGATGGAGGCGGAAGCTTCGCCAATCTTGATCGTCCCGTATCCATTCCAGTCCAATTTTATTACCGCCGTAGATGTTGTCCACGTGGCAGCCGTGCTGTCTAAATTCTTCATCCGTAATCATCATTTTTCCTTTTCCAGTTCTCGAAATCAAAACTACTGCGGGAAGAACCGGACGCAAGCTGAGTTTAATTTTTTAATTACAGCGTCTTTTGCATCAAAAGGTTACGAGAGTTGAGAATGGCGAATCGCTGGCGGTAAAGAGGGACTCACGACGCGATTTTTCCGGGCTTCAGCTCATATTCAACAGATCGTCCGGCACCAACCGATTGAATAATATCCAGCTCCTCCAGCAGTTTGAAATCCTTGCGGGCGGTTTCATCCGCGCATTTGTTGAGCTTGCAGTAGATCCTCGTGGAGAGCCGTTGATCGTTTTTGAGGAGCCAGCGCAATGCGGAGGTCTGTCTGCGATTGAGCCGGGTTCGGGTTTGCTTATCGAGCAGGTCGCCAAGGCAGGATGCGTTGATCGGCCCCTTGGTCAGGTCATGACTCGCCGAAGTGATTTGCCGAAGAACCGTTTCCAGAAAGTAAGTCACAAAAACCGTGGCATCCAGATATTCCGATTCTGCCGCCTGAATGGCCTGATAGTAGGCCGCACGACTGTTGAATACTGCTTGGGAAATTGAAAACAGCCGGACACAGTCAAAGCCGCACCTTGAAAGAGAGCGCTTTTTACGGCGAGGAGAAAACCTCTTTGGCCTTTGTCATCACAATCATGAACATGATCCTGCATGGCATTGAAGAGCCGAACATTATCCACACCAGCACGC
>Ga0247840_10011104_pt1 | contig 11059 bp, 10 predicted proteins | sample LaCruzMarch2015__FD_192404 | JGI IMG/M metagenome (GOLD analysis project Ga0247840, IMG submission 192404) | Freshwater microbial communities from meromictic Lake La Cruz, Castile-La Mancha, Spain - LaCruzMarch2015_17m | ecosystem: Environmental > Aquatic > Freshwater > Lake | place: Spain...
TGGTCTTGTAGAAGAATGGATTGCCAAATGTAGCAGCCAAATCTCGCTGACTGGTCATTAAATAAACACGGTTAGCATTTGCTGCCAATGTTCCTGGTGCAACGCCAACTCCGGCGGCACTGGTTTTGTTCTGTGCTGTTGCAATTAAAATATATGGTACTGAATTGGTAGCAGCAGGGATATATTGACTTTCGTCAATGATCGTTACTTCTACGCCTGGGGATACTAATGCCATGGTTAAATCCTTTTTCTAAGTTACCAATATTTAGCACCTATGCAGAAAAACTGCGATCATTACGCCCTTTGCCAAAGGTTTTCATACTAAATACACCATGGAAAGACCTTTATGTCCTGCTTGCAATCAAAGATTGTGTGCTGTCAACTACTACCGTGATGGCGTGCCACACTATAGAAGAAGATGTGAATACTGTATTAAGAAACAGCGTCGTATTAAGCCGCCTGTGGCACGGTGGCAATCGGCTGGATATAAGAAAAAAGCCATATGTGATAGATGTGGCTTTAAATCAAAGTATTCGGCTCAGACTCTAGTGTATCATGTTGATGGTAACTTACACAACGCCAGCATCAACAATCTAAAAACTGTGTGTCAAAACTGTGTTGTAGAAATCAAAAAGTCTGGGTCAACTTGGACTCCAGGAGATTTGTTGCCAGACCTATAACTTGTGCATACAAGTCATCAAAACTACTATTATTGTCAAGTACAGCATCAAACTTGGTACCAATCCAGGCTGTTTCGCTTGGGTGAATCTTTAGTTTTTCCAGTTGTTGTCGGCTCAATGACCATGTTGCATTTCCATCAGGCCCGCGATTTGCACTGAGTGCTGCTTCATACCAGTCAGGTTCAGGACCACGCACAATGCGCACCACAATGCCACCAGCTGCCTTGATTGATTGAATTTCGTTAGGGAAACGACAATCACTAATGACAATGTCGTCCTTACTGTTACGCAGTTTGTTCTCCAAGCTGGCAATCCAGATATCATCATGGAATGATCGGCGGCATACTTCAGTGCCCCAGTATTGTAGCACCCAGCGTGGAGTAAGATTGGGCATGTTCAAGCGGTCGGCCCACCATGTATCCACCTGTTCGCGCCACTCACGTGCTTGTGTTGTGCGGCCTTCCAGCATGGTTCTATCCCAACCGAACACCTGGGCCACTGCATCTTTTAAACTGTTGGCAAACGATTCTCTGCGGAATCCGTGTACGTTAACAAGATAGTCAGCAGCAGTGTCTTTCCCGGAACCAATAAAACCGCAAATTCCAATGATCATTTCAGTGCCTTTATGTTAAGATGTTGCAGAGTTTGCTGTAGCATGCCGATCTGCCTACGACAGTCTTCTAGTGCATGGTGTGTAGTGGGCGGAACAGGTAGATCGGGCCACAGGCTAAACACTGTACGACTGTCGCGAACCTGGTAGTATTTCCAAGGCAAGGGCTTGTTGTAGCTTTTGTACGCATGCTCAAGAATATTCATGTCGTATGTAGGACCTTGCGCCCATATCAAGTTAGAATGCCAGATCAACCGGCCCAGTTCATCCAGTGCTTGATCCAATGGAATACGGCCTTGTTCGCCAAATGCTTCTTCTCTGGCATGTGCAGGCTGCGTGGCCCACCACTCAATTGTGCCATCGTCTATGGCACGAGTTTCTTGACTTTCCAAAGTAATTCTTGCATAGTAATGCCGGTCGTAGTGCCCTGACCCAAACGGATCAAATGCTTGAGCAGCAATGGTAAGAATACAGGTATCCGGGCCAGTTGCTAGCCCTTCTAGATCGATCATTAAGTGTGCCATGTGTTATTGTAACATAACACATGTCGACGTGCAATCTTTATGTTAGCCAATTACCCACGAAAGTGGTTGTGATCCATCAACATAATTTTTAAGATCATCCAGTAATTTGTCCATTTGTGCTTGTGCTTCTGATTTCATTGCAGTACCATTTAATGATGATCCGCCCTGTGGACCAGCCAGAGTGGCAAACTTCTCACGGGCTTCACCAATGATCATCTTGCAGTTGGCCACCATGTAGTCACGGATCCATTGACTGATTTGAAAGTCACTCAGCAGGTTGAACTCGGGTTTTAAATTGTAGGTCCATAACAACACATTTTCGCCAGTGCCTTTTGGGTCGCGGATAATCTGCAATTTCTTAGTAACTGGATTCCAAGTAAAGTTCATGTAGCCGCCAAACATACGTGCGGCCAGTTCAACATACTGACTGTAGAAGTCGTAGGTGGCCAGGCCGCCGGCCACATTGAAGTTCATTAGGTAAACGTTGACACTGGCTTGACTAAACGGATCAAAGTTTGACGAAAACGGTCCGGCTGCATCGCCAAACGTTCTACGGAAAATCTGACGAACCTGTATGGTTTCCTGAGGCAAGGTGTAGATGTTTACATCCTTGACCAACTCCATAAAGGTGTAACTTTCTTCGTACGCACCCTGAGCACGTTGTCGATACACACCAATTGTTCGTTGATATGCGGCTTCGTAATGCTCTGCATCTAATTCGATATCAATAATCTGTGCGGCCAGTTGTAACTGCACATATTCGATGAGATTTTGCTTCAGCGTGTCTAGACTTGATTGTTCTTCAATGGCCATAGTATGGAACTCCGTTCCATTTTATTTACCAGCTTTTAAGGATGATCAAGTTCTCTGTGCCACGTCCGTTAAACGCGGTTTCTGTTGTGGTCAAGTCCTTGTAGATCTTCCTTGCGGCCGGCTTGCCTGCGGCACCCATGGCTTTGAGCACCTCTGCAGGCTTACGCACGGTTTTTTGCTGGCTTTCTGCTGTGCTGTAGCCAATGACAGAGTTTGACTTTACAGTAAATGCCTGTGCATAACTGTCCGCAACCAGGTGAATCAACTTGCGTTTCTTGGTATCATACAACCAGGCTTCGGCCTTGTCCACTAGGCTTGCGGCAGGCAGTCCTTTGAGCTTGAGCTCTGCAAATTCCGTAATACACTTGAACTTTGCGGCACGTTTCTCAGGCGGCACTGCCTTGACCTTACGCGGCTTGCGTTCGACCTTTTTAATCTGCTGATACGCACCGCAGTCGGAAATTACCAATTCGCAGAACTTTACACAGTTCCGTAATTGTACTTTGGAAAGAAATCCATAGCCTTGCACTAGATCCGGTGTTTTATCTTCCACTACCTGCTCAAACTCCACTAGCTTTCGTTGCCAGATCTGTTTGATGTCATTGATCATTTGCGGAGCAATGTTCATCGAACGCATGAGAGACACTGGCTTGTAGTCGGCATTCAACTTGGCACCACTTGTAATAAACTCGTCAAACATGCCTTCCATCTCACCTGCACATTCGGTTACCTTTTCACGCAGACGGTCTTGGATTGTGATCTTTGGCACTGCGTCTTCGACAACCGCTACCTGTTCCACTACTTCGTCCGGTTTGGCTTCTAAAATCTCAGCCAGTAGGCTGTCTAGTTTGGACTGTTCCGTCTCTGTCAGTTCCAGTCCCACCATACTCATGCGGCACAACCAACCTGTGGTCAGGCGAATTGAACTGTCAGGAATGCGTTTAAGGGTACGCACGTCTGCTTTACGACCATGCGTTTCTAGATAATTTACAATCATCTCACGTGCATCTTTCTTGCCGTAAAAATAGTTGTACCAGGAGAACGCATGGCTGAGGGCACTGATACGATTGTCAACTGGCTGAGTTTTCCACGTGGGTTCCATGCCCATGGCATTGGTATCTGCACTGCGTGGGTTTAAAGGGTTAACGGGTTTTGTTGCAATCATGTTAGTCCTTACTTAGTTTTGGGCAGGTGTTTTACAGCGTCAAAAAGTTTAGCGGCACGTTTAACGTCAAAATTTTTGTGCTTGTACATCCAGGCCTTTTTGCGTTCTGCCACTTCCAGGGCTTCTGCCAGTTTCCACTTGGTATTGAAGTCCACTGTCATTATAATGCGGCTCATGTCCACAATATCCAATGCATACTCCACCCATTTTTCTGTGGCTTTTACCTTGTCATAGGGCTGTATAAAACCCTTGCCTTTTGGGCCTGTGTACTTTGTTAAAAAGTTAGCGGCTTTCATATTTGCTCCTGTATTGAACAAGCATGTATTATAGCAGGGATTGAGTTTGTTGTCAATCCCTGCTATCGGTGTTGTTTTTAGAACACAGTGCCGCGAAACTGCTCGTAATCGTAGAATGCTACTAAAGTATTATCTCGGAAGTAAACTGTGATACCGCCCAAATCCTCGCGGGCATCCCATGCTGTCTGTTCCAAAATAACATTGGTTGCACGTACCTCAAGCTCGTCCATTAAGTCGTCGCCTGTGTCCCTGTAGCTTTGCAGGGCTTCTGCCTCATAATCTAAAGTGTATACTTCAGTATTATTAATTTGTGCGCTTTGTGCATTTGTAAGCATGGTGACTCCAGTTGTTGTTAAGCCCTAATTATAGCAGTTTGAAAATATTCAGTCAACCAGCACCATAAATAACGTATGCCAAGACTTAGCCTATATCGCCCCAATCGCACTGCCGACTACAAGTTTCTGGACAGAACCATTGCAGAAATGTACACTGTTGGTGGCCTAGACATATACATCCACAAGTACATGGGTCCAGCCACAGGCGACCCTGGCGATGCAGATGCTACTTTACCTGTTTACGACACTCAAAATCCCTTGTTCATCGAAGACCTACTGTTGCTAGAAAACCGTGATCGTCAATACGATCCAGATGTGTATGTACAACGTGGTGTGTACCGTGTGGCCGACATTGATTTTGATCTTACACAGTTTGGCCTGTTCCTAAACAACGATACCTTGTTCATTACATTCCATTACAATGACATGATTGACACTCTAGGCCGAAAGCTCATGACAGGTGATGTGATTGAAATTCCCAATTTAAAAGATTATCATCCGCTAGACAAGAGTTTAGCCAAAGCATTACCTCGTTGGTATGTTATTCAAGATGCGGCGTTTGCGTCAGAAGGTTTCAGTCAGACTTGGTTGCCGCACCTGTGGCGGGTCAAAGCCACTCCAATGGTCAATGCTCAAGAATACAACAGTATTACCAAGCAGGCATTTGAACCCAATAACCTTTGGGATCCGGGCAACTATTATCCTGCCGGTACTATTGTGAACAATGGTGACAAGTACTATACTGCTACCGGCAACGTGCCACCGGGCACAGATATAACCAATACCACTTACTGGACAGAAAAGACACCAGACACCATTGCAGAAAAAACTTCTACTCGCACAAAAGACCTAGCACTAAACGATGCAATTTTAGTGCAAGCAGATGTAGAAGTTCCACTGACTGGGTATGACACTGTGAAGTTTTATATTCTTCCCACCACAGAAGACGGACAGCCAGCACAGTCAGGTCTAACTGCAGATCAAACACCGCCCACTGTAGACGGTACTCAAGGTGGCCAAGGTCTTACTCCAAACTCAGATGGCTACACAATTGGCTACTTGACCGGAGATGGCATTGCTCCAAACGGATTACCTGTGACTCCAGGAGTTAGTTTTCCAGCAATGCCTGCAATTGGCGACTATGCACTACGATTAGATTATTTTCCAAATCGCCTGTTTCGTTATAATGGTGCAACATGGATCAAAATTGAAGACAGTGTTCGTATTAAACCTGTGTTTGAATCTGAAGGACCAGCAGCCTCACAGCGAGCCAGCTTTGTCAACAACAGAAACACAGTGCAAACCACGGATCGCGGTGCTATTCCAAGTCGTCAGAGTCTCAGTGACATACTCAAGCCCAACGCAGACAATGGTGGTTAACCAACAATGACAACAGAGAATTCAGCCGCAAATCCAATGTTCTTTTACGACGAACAAATACGTCGCTTCTTGCTACAGTTCACCCGTATCTTTTCAAACTTTCAAGTAGAATACGGGCGCAACGAAGAAGGCACAGCACATACTCTAGTACGTGTGCCCATTAGATATGGTGATTCCAGCCGGCAGGTGCAGACCATCATGCAGAACAACTCTGCTGGTTTTATGACATCGGTGCCAATGATGAGTTTTTATATTTCTGGATTTGACTATGATCGTCCTAGAATGCAAGAACCCTACTATGTTAGCAATATTGCTGTGCGCCAACGCACATACGATGATGTCACTGACACTTACGAAACCACACAGGGTAATGCGTTTACTATTGAACGACTGATGCCTGTGCCTTATAAACTAACACTTAAACTGGACCTGTGGACCAGTAACACCAATCAAAAGATGCAGTTGTTGGAACAGATTGTGGTGTTGTTTAACCCTGCGTTGGAAATTCAAAGCACAGACAACTATCTTGACTGGACCAGTTTGAGTATTGTTGAGTTAGAATCAACACAATGGACCAGTCGATCAGTGCCAGTCGGAACTGAAGATCCAATTGATATTTGCACAATGACATTTACTCTGCCAATTTGGATTAGTAGTCCAGCCAAGGTTAAGAAATTGGGTGTGATTGAGCGTATTATCAACAACATATACGATGCCAATGGTGATGCTTCAAATGCAGTGCTAAACAACGACCTGTTGCTGGGTACACGCAGGATAATTACGCCATGGGAGTATCAGACCTTGTTGATCGGCAACAAGCTACAGGTGTTACGTCCCAATGCTGTAGTAAACGAACCCAATGCCAGTTTGACGCCGCAAGATAACCCATCAAGTAATTTGTTGTGGGCTGCTGTGGTTGGCGCTTACGGAGTGTTGCGCCCGGGCATTAGTCAGATCTTTTTAGAACAACCTGATGGCACAGAAGTTGCCGGAACTGTGTCGTATGATCCCACCGACGACCGATTTATGCTGTATAATATAGACGAAGACACTATGCCGCAAAACACCTTGTCACCTGTGCGATCGGTAATTGACCCACTTCGCAGTGGACCTGGTGTTGGATTGCCAGAGCCTGTAGAAGGTCAGCGTTACTTGTTGACCGACAACACTGGCAGTGACAGTAGCTATGCCGAGGCATGGCAAGGAACACTGGGACAACCATTGATTGCCAAACAAAATGACATTATTGAATATGTAGATAATCGATGGCAAGTAGTATTTGAAAATACCTCCAGCCCTGATAACACACAATATGTAACCAACATAACCACCGGAATTCAATACCGATGGACAGGCACAACATGGATCAAAAGCTATCAAGGACTGTATCCAGGAGGCCAATGGAGAATAGTACTGTGACGGCTGTAGGTGTTTGGTTCTACAGTGTCAGCACACAACGGTATCTTTACCTGTTGCGCAATGACTCACGTCATCCAGACTCATGGGGATTGCCCGGGGGCAAGATTGACTCTGGCGAAACACTGATTGAAGCAATGACACGCGAGTGTACAGAAGAATTAGGCAGTATGCCCGAATATCTACGATTGGTGCCCATTGAAAAATTCACCAGCAGCGACGGTGGGTTTGCCTATCATACATTCTTTTGCAGTGTGGCACAGGAGTTTGCTCCGGTACTGAATGATGAACACATTGGATGGGCCTGGATTGCATCGGGCACATGGCCAAGACCCATGCATCCGGGGCTATGGTCAACTGTGAACTTTGATGCTGTTCGCGACAAAATGGCCACTGTGGAACACAGTGTTCAGATATCGCAGTGACTTATAAATGGACGAATGTCCATGCAAGATACATTGGCATTCATGCGCCACGATTTGGGCACATTTGATTTTTCTCCAATGAATATGAACTTAACAGCAGGATATGCCATCAGCACGCCGTTAACATGTGCAGACCATGCACTCACTGTGCCAACTGTGTCATTGCTGTACCCTAGTGCATAAATTTCTTTGTGGCCGTCAAATGCTGCCATCCACAACACCATTGCTTCGATTGCTATGATTGTGTTGTAAGGGATCAGATAAAATTGTCCCGGATGAATCAAACAATTTCTTGTACTGGCATACACAATATTTTCATTTACATAATCAGATTCAATCAGTTCATTGATAACAGTTTTGTCAAACTCAACTGCAAAATCTAACTTCATTTCTTTGGCAATGGTGCCGGTTCCGTATGTCTGCAACTTTTTTGATTTGAGCAGGCCACCTTTGTGTCGCTGTAGTCTTGTGTAATCGAACAGATCTCGGTGTACATTGCTGCCAATACAGGCAGCACGTCCACTGGTGTGCAGATTGATAATTGGATTAGGCACCCACTCTCTGTTCTGAATTTTTTTACCACCACTCCATCGGCTTTCGGTGATTACAAATTCACCTTCGTAGTCTGTTCTGTATCTTTCATGTATCATCTTAGATTTTTCATTTAACTGCATGTAAAAAGATAGGGCCCGAAGACCCTATCTTGTTTGCTTACTTATTGATTAGTTGCGACCAATTACAACTTCAATTGTGCCTTCAGCACCGTCAAAGTTCTCCAGGGCCTTGCCAATGATACTGCCTGCACGAGCTGAGTTGTCCACTTGGGCTGCACCGTTGCCGGTTGCCACCATCATGTCACCTTTAGCAACTGGTCCAATGACTCTGCATGGTACGCGACCTTGTAGTGCTACCATTGCCACGTGTTCAGCAGTTAGTCCAGCATTCATGATGTAACTTGGGTTAGTACTTACAACGCCTGCTACACGAGTTGAACCTGCTTCTGTAGACAATGTGACTTCTTTATCACCACCAAACTCTAACACAGTACCTGGTGCATACTCTGCGTCTGCTTCATACTTCTCTGCCAAGTCAGCGTATTGCGCACTTGTTGCTTTGGCAAACACAGTGTCGAAGAACACACTAGAACTACCAATGTTACCCACACCAGTGCCCTGACTGTTAACAATGCCGCCACCAGTTGTGATTGCACCACTTACTGCCAAACTAGTCAATGTACCAACACTTGTAATGTTAGTTTGACTTGCTGTTGTTAATGTACCGGTGATATTGGTACCTGACACGTTACCACTGGAAATGTTACCAGTTACAGCCAATGCAGTTAATGTACCAACACTTGTAATGTTAGTTTGACTTGCTGTTGTTAATGTACCGGTGATATTGGTACCTGACACGTTACCACTGGAAATGTTACCAGTTACAGCCAATGCAGTTAATGTACCAACACTGGTAATATTGCCTTGTGTGGCTGTGGTCACTGTGCCTGCTGTGGTAGCATTGGTAGCACTTGCCACTGTGCCTGTGACATTGGCACCAGGTATTGATGTCAATCCAGCACCTGATCCATTGAACTGACTACCAGTTAAGATGTTGCCAGTTGAACTGATAGTGCCGCCTGTTACAACATTGCCCACAGTAGCAGTACCTGTAGAACTAATTGCTCCACTTGTAACCAAATTGCCACCAGTTACGGTGCCGTCTGCACTCACAGTGCCAGTTACGTTGACACCAGCAGTTGTAAACACTGCCACATTACTTGTGCCGCCAATTGTGATGTTGGCATTGCCACTGGCTGATTGTATATCAAAGCTGGTTGTGCCGTTTTGTATACGATCGCCTAGAATGTTGCCAGTCAGTGTTGCATTACCACTCACAGTCAAGTTACCTTGGATATCTACCAAGCCAGGGCTTACTGTTAATATAGTACTGCCGGCAACTACTGTTGCTACGTTACCATTTACAGATACAACATCAACTTTAGAAGTACCAGAACTGATTGTGTTGCCGCTCACGTTCAAGTTGGTTAGTCCACTACCGTCACCAACAAATACGCCAGGGCCGGAAACTACCAAGTTACCTGTGACCAGAATGTTGGCAGAACTTTCGCTTGTGTCAATTATTGCATTGCCGGCAGCATTTCGGATCTCAGTAACACTGGTTGTGGTAGTAAACATACGCACGTCAATCACGTCACCTGCGGCAGGTGCTTCAGTGAATGTCAATGTTGTTCCCACTATCGCGTATGCTGTGGTTGGAAGCTGTTGAACACCGTTGATTGCAACAACAGAACCAGCTGTTGTGGACTCTTGTGACAGAGTAAACGCAATGGTTGAGCCGTCACCGTTGAACTGGTTATCAGCAATAACTGTGAATGCCGGAGTACCAACTTCTTCCCATCCGTTATTCTGAGTAAATTGCTCAAGTGTATCAAATGATGTGTTGTAACGCAACATACCAACAACACCAGTGGCTGGACGTTGTGATGTGTTACCAACCGGTGGCAATATTGAGTTAGTAGAGTTAAGAGCCAGTATAGCACCAGTGGTCTGTACACTGCTGCCAATGCTGATTGTGTTTGTTCCAGCATCTACAAACAACAAGTTAGCAACAGCGTTACCATTCACAGCAAAGTTTACATCGGCCTGTGCAGAGTTGATGTTGACAATGCCATTGGTGTCAGTGATGTCATCACCTGATATTACAATGTTACCAAAATTACCAGAAGTTGCAATCACATTGCCTGCATTGACGTTTCCAGTTGCACTGATCAATCCACCTGTTAAGACATTGCCGCCGGTTACATTGCCACTAGCACTCACAGTGGTAGCCGCAACATTACCAACAAATGTTACACCAGTTACGTTACCACCTGCACTTACATTGCCGCTTGCAGAAATATCTACACCGGAAATTGTGTTAGCACTTGTGATTGTACCAGTTGCGCTGATTAAACCACCTGTTAAGACATTGCCGCCGGTTACATTGCCAGTAGCACTTACAGTACCACCAGTTGCAACATTACCACTAGTTACTGTGCCGTTTGCACTCACAGTACCAGTTACATCTACACCACCTGTGGTAAACACTACCACATTACTTGTGCCGTTGATTGTGATATTGGCATTGCCGCTTGGAGCAGTTGTAACATTGGTGTTACCATTTATCAATGCTATAGCACTATCAGCATTAACACCGAGCAATTGTGAACCGTTACCAAGGAAGTAACTACCTACATTGGCAGTGATGTTGCCCACAGCACTGACTGTGCCACCAGTTGCAACATTACCAAATGTACCTGTGCCAGTGGCACTTACTTCGCCGCCTGTTAAGACATTACCGCCTGTGACTGTTCCTGTAGAACTGATAGTGCCGCCCGTTTCCAAATTACCAACAGTGG
>Ga0247840_10011107_pt1 | contig 11053 bp, 10 predicted proteins | sample LaCruzMarch2015__FD_192404 | JGI IMG/M metagenome (GOLD analysis project Ga0247840, IMG submission 192404) | Freshwater microbial communities from meromictic Lake La Cruz, Castile-La Mancha, Spain - LaCruzMarch2015_17m | ecosystem: Environmental > Aquatic > Freshwater > Lake | place: Spain...
CCAAAAATGTTTGGGATTGAAGATATCAGACCGGAAGTATCTGCCCTGGGGGACAAAGAGATGATCTTCCCTGTGGAAAAGTTTGGCGTTAAAATAATGTCGATCGGTTTCTTTGTAGCACCAAACCAATCGCTGATCTGGCGTGGCCCAATGGCGGCAAATGCCCTCACCCAGCTTTTTGAAAATACCCAGTGGGGCGAGATTGATTACATGATCATCGATTTTCCTCCCAGTACCGGAGATATTCAACTTACTACCGTTCAAAAACTCAACCTTGCCGGAGCTATTATTGTAACCACTCCTCAGGAAATTGCTTTGAACGATGTGCGCAAGGCTGCATCCATGTTTGTGAACAAGGATATCAATGTCCCGATTCTGGGGATTGTTGAAAACATGTCCTGGTTCACGCCTTCAAAACATCCTGACGAAAAGTATTTCATTTTTGGGCAAGGGAGTGGAGAAAAGATGGCTGCCGAATATAATTCACAGCTAATTGGACAAATTCCGCTTGTCATGGAGGTTGGTGAAGCAGCCGACCATGGAAAAAGTATCTTCAGCCAGGGGAATAAAACAGTTATTGAATCCTTTGAAAAGATTGCAGTCAAACTGATATCAGCGACAATTTTTTAATTTCGTGGAAAAACCTATGATGAAAAATAGGTTCTTCCTAATCCTAAACCTAACCACCCTCCTGCTTTGCAGTTCAATGATGTATGGTCAAAATTCGCTAACCGGGCATGTAAAGGATAAGGAGACTGGAGAATCACTTCCAGGTGCAGCAGTTTTTATTCCTGATCTCAAAGCTGGTACCTCCACTGATAACGACGGCATATATAAATTTCATAATCTTCCAGGTTCATCCATGGTGGTACAGGTGAGTTTCCTGGGTTATAAAGCTGAAATTGTCACCCTGGACATGTCAAAAGTGCATTCCCATGATTTTCAGCTAACCCCTTCAGCAATCGAAGCAAAGGAAGTTGTGATAACAGGAAATGCCTTGTCATCCGACAACGACCGCAGCAGCTTCTCCATCACTCCAATCAATAAAGATCAATTATTGACGGTCCCATCCACTAACCTGATCAATTCTATCTCTTCAATACCAGGCGTTTCAGAAATCACAACGGGAGGAGAGATATCAAAACCGGTCATCCGCGGATTAGGATATAACCGTATCGTCACGCTGAACGAAGGAGTGCGGCAGGAAGGGAATCAATGGGGTGATGAACATGGCATCGAGATCGACCAGTTTTCAGTCGACCGGATTGAAGTCCTGAAAGGTCCGGCCAGCTTGTTTTACGGTTCGGATGCAATGGGAGGTGTTATTAACATTCTGGAGCAAACCCCTGCAAAAACGGGTTCCATCTGCGGGGAATGGGTTTCCCAGTTTTCGACCAATGACCGGCTATTCAGTAACTCGGCCATGGTGGAAGGAAATCAGGATGGCTGGATATGGAGGGCAAGGGGAACCTATAAAACAGCAAGTTCTTATCATACACCCGCCGAATGGGTTTATAATTCGGGTTTTAATGAGAAAAATTGATCCCTGATGGCAGGAGTGATAAAAAAGTGGGGATACTCCCATCTGCATTTCAGTTCTTTCAATGCTAAAATCGGGATGGTTGACGGAACGCGTGATTCTGCAACAAATCAGTTCATTGATTACCAGGGAAATATTGTTTCTGAAGAAATGGCTAAGAGCCGTTCGCTCAATGTTCCTTTTCAAGAGGTTAGTCACAACAAGATATCATCGGTAACAAACCTGCTTATCAGGGATAACCAGATTAGTATCAGTCTTGGTTACCAGTGGAACCATAGGAAAGAATTCGGGGAAACGCCTGATACTCCCGGATTGTTTTTCCATCTGGATACATGGACCTACGATCTCCGCTATACCAGGCTAGTGGCGAAATCACTTGAACTTGTTGGAGGGGTTTCAGGCATGACGCAAATCAATCGTAATCATGGCACAGAATACCTGATACCTGATTACGACCTCCAGGACTTCGGAGGGTTTGTATATGCCAAAAAAACCTGGGAAAGATTCACCCTTAATCTCGGAGTACGATATGATTACAGGTCTGTGAAAGGATATCCCTTGTACCTCGACACGCTTGGATATCCTGCTCCTTCGGGAGATACACTCTTTCAGGCATTCAGCAGGGATTTCTCCGCTTTCACAGGATCAACAGGGATGACATTCAGACTGAACAAATCAATCAATTTCAAATTCAATGTCGGAAGGGGATTTCGCGCTCCGAATATATCTGAATTAAGTGCCAATGGCCTTCATGAAGGTACATTCAGGTATGAAATAGGAAACCCTGAGCTGAATCCGGAGACAAGCCTGCAAATAGACGGTGAAATTGCATGGGATAATAAATTTCTGAATATGGCATTTAACGGGTTTTATAATATGATCAATAACTTCATTTATTACAGGAACATCGATGATGAGAAAAAGGAAGTGAATGGAGTATGGTATCCTGTTGATGCCCTGCATTTTGATAATAACATTGATTATGTGTGGGGTGATAACCTTTCCTCTGGTGTCCCTCTTCCTTTTATTCCGGCTCTCCATCTGACAGACCAGGTAAAATGGACTTTTAAAACAAAGAAAACCAGTGCTATGAAAAATCCTTACATTCAACTTGAGTTGGAGACCCATTTTTATCAGGGCAGGATTGATGTTTTTGAAACCGCCACGCCGGGATATGTTTTACTTAATTGTAGCCTGGGTTCCAAATTAAGGGTACAAAAACAGCTATGGACGTGGTATGTCAGTGGGATAAATTTACTCGACACAAAATATTACGATCATCTCAGCAGACTGAATGAAGTGGGCGTTTATAACCTGGGCCGCAGGATCACCTTCGGTTTGGTAATTCCTTTTGGTGTTTATAACAGAGATGGGGATGAATACTAAATTAAATTTGAATCCCCTGAGCACCGCTTAAGGTAGCTTTTTTATTTTCAGGGGAACAGGGATCAAATCATCATCGCACGAGGCAAAGACAAAGTCAGCCTCTATCGCTTTTTCCCTGTATTCCGAATACATTTCTTCGGAGAATACCTCTATCTTGATATACAATTTAATATTCCCTGCTTTTGCTATGGTGCCATTTATTTCTACGATCGAATTGGGCAAAATTGGTTTCAGAAAACGTATATGCTCAATTTTTACCGTGATCATCCGCTGCCGTGAATACCTTGTTGCAGTGATAAAAGCAACTTCATCAAGCCATTGCATCGCCTCCCCGCCGAAAAATGTCCCGTTCGAATTCAGGTGTTTTGGGAAAACAACACGGTATTGCTGTGTTGAAGGGTTCGCATTTACGAGATTGGGTTTCATTGAATTATTTTTTGCAAATTTAACACATTGCGAACATATGTTCACTAAATTTGCAGAAAAAAACAATGGACCTAAAAAATGCTGGTTTCGACACCAAACTCATTCATGCCGGGGAAATCGATGATCAATTCGGTAGTGCAACTGTTCCCATTTATCAAACCTCAACCTTTCGCTTTAAAAGCGCTCAGCATGGAGCTGATTGCTTCTCAGGTGCCAGTGATGGTTATATTTATACGAGGATCGCAAATCCTACCATCCATGCTCTGGAAGAAAATATTGCCACCCTTGAAAACGGATACGGCGGCATAGCTACCGGCTCAGGAATGGGCGCCATTACCACTGTTTATATGGCCCTGCTAAATGGAGGAGATCATATTATCAGCACCGATGCAGTATATGGACCGGCAAGAGGTGTACTGGAGCAGGATTTTGGCCGGTTTCATGTTGAAGCCTCCTTTGTCAATACCGCTGATATTCAAGAAATTAAAAAAGCAATACGGCCGAACAGCAAGGTGCTTTACATTGAAACACCCGCAAATCCCACGATGGAGATCACCGACATTACCGCTTGTGCCAAAATCGCAGCAGAGCATAACCTGGTATTGGTTGTGGATAATACCTTTTCCACCCCCTACCTGCAAAAACCCCTGGATCTTGGAGCAGACGTCGTGCTTCATTCGGTTACGAAGTTCATCAATGGCCATGCTGATATCGTTGGTGGAATTATCGTCACTAAAGAAGCTGTTCTGTACAAGAAAATCAGGCACTGCATGGTGTATATGGGTTGCAATATGGATCCCCACCAGGCATACCTGGTATTACGCGGGGTGAAAACCCTGTCATTGCGCGTTGACCGGAACCAGGAAAATGCAGTTAAAGTTGCTGATTTTCTTGAAAATCACCCGAAGGTCGCATGGATCAAATATCCAGGGTTAAAATCGCACCCACAGTATGAATTGGCAAAGCGACAAATGATGGGCGCCGGTTCCATGATCAGTTTCGGGCTGACCGGTGGTTTTGAAGCGGGTAAAAAGCTGATGGATAATGTTCATCTTGCTGTTCTGGCCGTATCACTGGGTGGCGTTGAAACACTGATCCAGCATCCTGCCTCTATGACCCATGCCGGTGTATCAAAGGAAAACAAAGAGCAGGCAGGTATCACCGACGATCTGGTAAGGTTCTCCGTGGGAATCGAAAATGCCGAGGACATCATTGGCGACTTAAGGCAGGCCTTGGAAAGAGTATGATAAAGTCAATCTTGTAAAATAATCCTACATATGAAGGATTATTCATTGTCTTTTTATATTAAGGTGGCGAGCACTTTATTCACTTGTTGGCCAATTATGCTCCACGCGCAGGAAACCCTTAATCAGGACACATTACAACTGAATGAGGTAGAAGTTTATGGCAAATCCGTAAACTTCTACCCCATCAAGGTCATCCCTGCTAAAACCTTTCAATTTGAGGCGATCAGGGACATCGGCGATTTCCTTCGCCAGGAACCCAACGTCTCAGGGATCCGCAAGGGCGGTGTCGGCATTGATCCGGTTGTAAGGGGATTCAAATACAATCAGGTGACCGTTCTATTGAACAGTGGCGTTAAAATCGAAGGGGGTTGTCCGAACCGCATGGACCCGGTGGCTTCTCATGTGGAGAGCGAAAATATCAGAAAAATTGAAATCATCAAAGGACCCTATGTTCTGAAATATGGTCCGGTACTGGGGGCCTTAATCAACCTGGAGACTGAATTACCTCACCCCTACTCGAAACCGGAGATCCATGGAGAGGTGTTGTATGGATTTGAAACAAACTGGAATGGGCAGAGGGAACATATTGCTCTTGAAGGTGGGAATGATAAAGTTTTTTTTAATGCCAGTGGCGGTTTCAAGGGCTATGGCAGTTACACAGGAGGGAATGACATCCAGTATAACACCTCCTTTCAAAAACTTTATGGCACAGCCGGTGCTGGCATTGTCCTAAACAAAAACCATCAGATCATCCTCAGTTATTCCTATGATCAGGGAAAAAACATCCTCTACCCTGCCCTGCCCATGGATGAGCGGCTTGACCAAACCCATGTCGGATCGTTCAACTACACCGGGCGAAATCTTGGTAAAATATGGCAATCAGTGGAATTCCAGGGATATTTTTCTTCTGTTCATCATGTGATGGACAATCTTGACAGGCCGACCGCTAAGACCATGCAGGCTGTTACCACTGTGGATGCATGGAATGGAGGGGGAAAACTCACCGGAAACCTGCAGAAAGGCCTCCATAAATTCCTGGTCGGGCTCGATTTTGAACATGTTTATAAGGACGGGGACAAGCAGATGACCATGAAGATGATCATGGATGGAGACACCTTCATTTCTGTCAAACACGCAAATGTATGGCTGAAGGCTCTGGTTAACAATACCGGAGCCTTTGCTGAATATAAGATTCCTTTTAAAAAACTTGATTTCACTGCAGCCTTAAGGCTTGACTATAATCAGGCAACATCGGGCGATACCTTCAGGTTGGTCAAGAACGGAATCGCCTATTTTGACGATCTGAATTCAATTTTTCTCAATGTAAGCTTCAGTCTGGGTATGAAAAAGCAACTTGTTTCATGGCTATTTTTCAGTGCCTCACTTGGCAAGGGAACCCGAAGTCCCTCTATACTGGAACGCTTTATCAAGCTCATGCCGGTTCAATATGATTCTTATGATTACCTGGGGAATCCTCAGCTAAAACCAGAAAACAATTACCAGGCCGATGCATCCTTTGATTTCATGGATCCAAACCTTGGCAGTTTATCGGTAGGCGGATTCTTTTCGCTGGTCACAGATTATATCATTGGAAAGATAGTACCGCCATCTGTAATCAAACCATCAACCCAGGGCGCTCCGGGTGTTAAACAATTCTCTAATACTGACAAGGTTTATCTTACAGGCTTTGAAGTATCGTATCAATCTCCGACTGCAAAGAAATGGGGTTTGCTGGCCATGGTAGCTGCAACCTACGGAACCGAACCTGAAGCAGTGAAATACATTGTTTCGGACGGACAAGTTGTGGGAGAAGAGACAGTGAAGAATGATCCGTTACCCGAAATCCCACCCCTTGAAGGCACCGTGAAGTTTTCCTATAAATTATTCAGGGGTAAACTCATTCCCAATGCATCTGTCAGACTTGTAAGTGAGCAAAACCGCGCTTCACAATCATATGGCGAATCAAAAACGCCTGGGTTTATAACGGCTGCGGCATCGGTTAGTTATGCACCCTGCAGGTTTGCCTCATTCGTTGCCGGCGTCGAAAATTTGTTTGATACGCCCTATTATGAGCATCTCAACCGGAGAATTGTCGGCAGTACAGAGCGGTTGTATGAACAAGGCCGGGTTTTCTACTTTACTATGATTTTTAAATTCTGATGATCATGAAAGAAAATTGGCAGTTATGGATCAGAACCATTTCCCTGATGATGCTTATGAGCTATGTGTCCGCATGTAAGCAGAATGATAAAACCACTCCCGAAGCGCCTTCCGGAAAAGTGATTTTTTTAATCAACCATCAGGTTGAGGGTCAACAATTAAAAGAAAATGAACTGATTTATATCAATGCCGCCGGAAATGAATACCTGATCACCGAAGTAAAATACTTTATCTCTGATATTACTTTTTATCGTAATAATGGCTCAATAAAAGTAATCCAGGATTGGAAGGATATTTTTTACGTGGATGAAAATATCCCGGAGACAAAAACAATCCGGTTCTTTGATCAAATCCCGGCAGGAACATATGATTCAATAAGCTTCATCTTTGGCATTTCTGAACTGAAAAACAAATCCTATATGTTTGTGAACCCGCCCGAGGTGGATATGTTCTGGCCTGAAGTCCTCGGAGGAGGTTATCATTATATGATGATCAATGGAAAATGGAAGGATACAACAGGCTTCATACAACCGTTTAACTTTCATCTCGGGATTGGCCAACTCTACCACGGAAATACGACCAACGTAGATTCAATCTATGCTTTCGTTCAGAATTATTTCACGGTTCATTTGCCGGGTTCCTCATTCACTTTGAATAACCAGGATACACTGACCTTTCTGCTTTCAATGAACATCGAAAACTGGTTTAACAACCCGCATGTATATGACCATAATCATTGGGGCGGTGCCATTATGCAGAACCAACCCGGCATGCAAATGGTAAAGGATAACGGATGGGATGTGTTTTCGATTAAACCTCCGGCCGGAAATTAAGAGGCCTGTTTGTTAAAGGCATAATGATAAATAATTACCGGTTCGCTGTCAATAAAAAAACGGGATATTCTTTGATTTGCGCAGTAGTAATTTCTTTACGTATAACAAAACAAGGTGCAATTTTTATCTCATGGAAACCCTGCTGATGAAGAATTGAGGTTAACTCTTTTGGTTCAAATCCTCTATGTACATTCATATCCCCGTCATGAAACGAGCCATCCTCTTTGTACAGGTCGGCAATGGCCAAAATTCCACCTGGATTTAGAATATGATAGAATTTCTGTATGATGGCATTGATATCCTTAATGTGATGGAGCACCATCTGGCTGTATATGATATCGAAATTGATTCCAAAATAGTCCTCCTTTTCTAGATTAATGAACCGTGTTTTGAATTTTAAATGGTCATCTCTCTCCATCTTTTGTTCAGCCATTTTCAGCATTTCCCGGGAGCTGTCCATTAAGGTAATTTCCGAAAACCGGTCTTTCAGATAAAAACTGAGTAATCCGGTACCTGCACCAAATTCCAGGGCTTTCATATTTGGTTTGAACGGAATCAGTTTCTGCAGTTGATCTGCAATCGCCATAGTACGCGCAAGATGCATCTTGTTCTTATCCCAATCTTGTGCCTTTTGATCGAATTCATTCATGATATCAAATTTTAGGTAAGTTTATGGAAATGGAATTTATGAATGTCCACCAATAATAATACGCATGATTTTCAGATTCAGCACGAAGAATCTGACAACCTGCCAGGGAAAAAACTTGCGCCAAAATCTTGTTGACCCGGTTGGATAAGGTGGATTTGTGAGTTCTTTTGGTCCGGGAGTAATGTGTTTTTCTTGCATGATAGTTTTTGTTAGACTGGAATGTTTTTCAAAATTAGGCTTAAAGAACGTTACTATTCAGGGATTAAAAACCAAAATGGTTTTGCTTTAGCTTTATAGATAAACAGGTAATGAAGCAGCAATTTAACCCAATGGCCTGCCAGCCCCGGCTCTCCAATGGTATAGTTCAGATCCCGCCCCCAATCCGGATATCGTTTAAAATCAGGGACGATCGGGAAAACGGTCATGGATGCTGCCATTCCATCTCGTATCCCATAACCTGAGGAGATGATGCAGGCTGCACCCATCCTGGCCATCGAGGCTTTATGCGGCGAATCCTTACGGTTATTTTTTATCCGGTTGATGATGTTCAGTGCAACAATTTTCCCGATAACGCCCGAAGGCATTCCGGTCCTTGGAGCCGTCGGGAAGATTGCCAGGCCACTCTTGCTGCTTCTTGGTTGGGAAATCGGATGAGGTACAGCGAAGGCAATGCCAGCAGCAAAAATATTAGGGTAAGCCGGACATTCATAGGTCGAAGGCCAGTCATCCGCACTCCATTCTGCATAAGGGCGGCTGGTATAATCAGCATCCACCTTCATAAATCCGCTTGGAGCAAAAAGTTTTGAAGTAATATCTTCACCCTTGTGGTCAAAGGCCTTCATCCCGGCACCTGCGAAGGATGGAATCAGCATGGCAAAATCAAATTCCTTGACATGCTGTTCCCCATCGAGCGTCTCATAATGAGCCTTGCCCTCCTCTACCCTGATAACACCTGCTTTGGTGATCCATTGGATGCCATATTCAGCAAGTGTTGATTCGGCAAAAACCCTGGTTGAGGTAACATACCCGCCTTTTTTAATAAAAGCACCTCCCATCCCGAAATCACCTACCTCATTTTCATTGGTGATCCAGGTGATCTCGGCCATATGATTCAATTTGCGTTTTGATATTTCAAATGCAACGTTCAGCGCATATTCAAAAGCAGCACCCTGGCACGTGGCTGTCGGATGTCCCGTTCCGATCAGGAACCGCTGCTTTTCTCCCCTGGCCATTTTATCCAGCGATTTTTGCAGATTCAGCCAGGACTCCTCTGCATGCGGATACGTACATACAGAATTGGTAAACCCTTTTGGTCCCAACCCCTCGGTGGCTGCAAAGTTTAATTTCGGACCCGTGGCATTCACCAGGTAGTCGAATTCAACTTTCCCCCGCTGCCCTGAGTTATCTCCATTGGTATATTCAAACTCCACAAAAGGGATTTCGCTGCCTGGTTCTCCTTCAGGATGAATGGATGTTGCTTTACCCTGGATAAACTGAATCCCCTTTCGGCGATAAACCGGTTCCAGCGGGAAAGATACCTGTTTGGCTGTCATCTGACCAATGCCCACCCAGATATTTGAGGGTATCCACTGGTATCGGTCATGTGGGCTCACAACGATTACCTGGTGGTCTCGGCCGAGTTTGTGCTTTAAAAGTAAAGAGGCAGTATGGCCTGCAATACCTGCCCCAAGTACGACAATTTTTTTCATCTGGTTTATATTAATTGATTTCAATGCGGGATGTACGGTTATCACTTCAAATTTAGCAATGATTTCATTAGAAACCAACTTATTTCATTTAGTGAAAATTGCAATTGAACTCATAGTCCGGCAAACCAGCCTTCATTGTGAAAATCTGTTCCGATTCATTAGGATCAGGGAAAATAATAGTGATATTTAAGCGATTTATTAAAAGTATTTCATAATTTTGCATTTGAAGGGGATACAACATCAGGAAACGATTTGGCAAAAAGATCCTGGAGTTCGTAAGCGATGGGGTCATCTTTGAAGATAATTCAAAATTGGATTCCGATTTTACGATGTTTATTGCGGCCGGAACAGGGCCTTCAGTTCTGAAAAATTCCGATCTGCCCCTCTCTGATGCCGGGTTTATTAAAATTGATAACTATGGGCAGGTGAAAGGATATGCAAATGTTTTTGCCATTGGAGACATTGCCGCCCTCGAGGGGCCCGAATGGATTGCCAAACAAGGGCATATTGCCGAACTGATGGGCCGTAATGCGGCCTATAATATAGTGGAAATAGAAAAAGGGAGCACCAGGCGCAAAGGGTATCAGGAGCATCTGAACATTCTGTGTGTCATGGATACCGGCAACGGAGCAGCTTTTGTTTTTCGAAACGGCACAAAGGCGTTTATGATCCCCATGCCTGTTGTTGGGCATTGGATGAAAAAAGGCTGGGGTGTCTATTCCAGGCTGTCAAAAACAGGCCAGTTCCCGCGATTGCCAGGATTATAAATAAAGTAATACCACCAAAATGCGACAAACCTTAAAAATACTTGTTGATAAAAGAATCATGATCCTTGCGGTGCTGGGCATTGGTCTTTATTTTGCTATTTCCTACTTTCACATTTCGCTTTGGTTCGTGCTTCTGGCAGGGACATTGCTCGGTCTGGTGTTCGGGAAAGTGTTTTGCCGGTGGGTGTGCCCGATGGGTTTAATCATGGAACTTATCATGAGCATGAGTCCTGAGGGTAAGATTCGCCAGATGTATCAATATCATAAAGTGGGATGCCCCATTGCCTGGATTTCCGGCTGGTTAAACAGGTTCTCACTGTTTAAGATAAGACTCAA
>Ga0247840_10011109_pt1 | contig 11053 bp, 11 predicted proteins | sample LaCruzMarch2015__FD_192404 | JGI IMG/M metagenome (GOLD analysis project Ga0247840, IMG submission 192404) | Freshwater microbial communities from meromictic Lake La Cruz, Castile-La Mancha, Spain - LaCruzMarch2015_17m | ecosystem: Environmental > Aquatic > Freshwater > Lake | place: Spain...
TCGGCATGCAGAAAGCTGTCGATGATTTCGAGTGCCGGCGGAGCAGCTACGACTCCCGCCCCCAGCCCTCGCCGACGGACATACAGATCGCACAGTGCCAGCAGATCTTCTCGGTTCACGGCCCGGCCTCCTCAAACAGGCGTCGATATGTGCCGTCGCGGAATGATGCTTCCGCCGTCCGGCTCGTCGCATTCTGTACGACGCATGTGAGAAAACGGTTCAATCCCCCGATCCGACCATGAAATCTTCCCGTTTCGGCGCCCGCATGGCCCACCAGTAGGACGTCGCAAAGCTCGGCCAAATCACGTGATGGCGGCCGCTTTCGTGGACGTACCAACTCCGGCACGGGAGTTGCCACACGCTCCCATCGCTCTTCCACACGCTCTGGTCGAATTTCCGCTGGAGGCGCTCGTTAAAGGCACGCTGCACGTTGTCGCGGACCTCGACTGAGGCAGTGCGGGAGGGGGCGCGGTGCGTGCCGTCAACGCGTGGACTGTCGATCCAGTGGAGGCACTGGAGGATATACCGCACCTGAGCCTCGATCATGAACAACACCGAATTGTGCCCAAGGGCCGTGTTGGGACCCATCAACAGGAACAGGTTGGGGTAGCCGGCGACGGCAACGCCTTGAAAGGCCTGGGGACCGGAACGCCACTCTTCCGCCAAGACGCGCCCATCCCGGCCCTCGATATGGATGCTGGCCGAGATGTCGAACGGTTTGAAGCCTGTGGCGGCGATGATCACGTCGAGCGGCCGCTCGCGTCCGTCGGCGGTCACGATCCCGGCGGGCCGCACCGCTACGATCGGCTCCGTGACGAGTTCGACGTTGTCGCGGTTGAAGGTCGGATAGAAGTCGTCCGAAAGCAGCACGCGCTTGCAGCCCATGGTGTACATCGGGGTCAGCTTGTCACGAACGTGGCGATCCTTTACGACGCTGGCGAGAAACCGGGCCGACTGCTTCTGCCCCCGGCCCATGAGTTTTGGCTTCACGGTGAAGCCGAGGGCGATCGACTCGGCCCGCCAATAGTGCGCGATGCGCGACAGACGTTGCAGGCACGGCAGCCACACGAATGCCTTTCGTTTCCAGGCGGGAATGACCCGATCCTTGCGGGGCAGCACCCAGGGCGGGGATCGCTGGAAGACCGTGAGCGACTTCACGACGGGCGCGATTGCGGGGATCACCTGGATGGCGCTCGCTCCCGTGCCGATCACGCCGACGCGGCGCCCGACGAGATCGACGTCGTGCTTCCATCGCGAGGTGTGAAACACGCTTCCCGCGAACGACTCGAGGCCTTCGATCACCGGCATCTTGGGCACGTGAAGCGCACCAGTTGCCGCGATCACCACGCGGCCATTGAATTGCCTTCCGTCGGCGGCAGAAAGCCGCCACAGGCCGGCTGAGCCATCCCAGACTGCCCGCGTGACCACCGTGTTGAAGCGGATGTGTCGCTCGATATCGTGTCGTGAGGCAAGGCGGTGAAGGTAGGCCAGGATGTCGGGCTGCGAGGCGTAGGTGTGCTGCCAGCCGGGATGCTGGGCGAAGGAAAACGAATACAGCTGCGCAGGGAGGTCACAGGCACACCCCGGGTAGGTATTGTCACGCCACGTCCCGCCAGGCGTGGGCGACTTCTCGAGGATGATGAAATTCCGCCGTCCCGACTCGAGGAGTTTGATGGCTGCGCAGATCCCACCGAATCCGGCACCCAGGATGACCACGTCAGAGTGTGTCGGACTACCCTGCATTTTCCCCAGTCTGCCAGGCCGACCTCGAGCGCTGAAAGACCACATTTTGAAATTGAAACACTGGACCGAATCTGAGATTAAATGTGCATAGCGTTCCCGGGCTCGTTCCGAAGAATGATTCATCATGAGTCTCCTGCACTCGGCTATCCCGACTATCGAGCCTGTGGCTCCCAGCCCACGGCCGAGGTTTTCGGTGATGGTGCCGACTTACAGGCCGGGGGAGATGCTGCACCGGACGCTCGCATCGGTCCTCGGGCAGGCAGGGCCCAGCCCCGAAATGCAGATCGCCGTCGTCGATGACGGCTCCGATCGGGCCGTCCTCGAGCGGCTCGTGCGCTCGGCCGATCCCGAAGGCCGGGTCGAGATCCACGCGGGGGGCGAGCATCTCGGCCTGAGCGGCAACTGGAATCGCGCGATCGGGCTTGCCCGCGGGCATCTCGTGCACCTCCTGCACCAAGACGACTGCATCCTGCCGGGCTTCTACGAGCGGATGGAGCGGGCGTTCCTGCGGGCTCCTCTGATCGGGATGGCATTTTGCCCCAGTCGCATCGTCGATGGGCAGGATCGGCTCATCAAGTGCACGTGGCGTCAGCGGCTGTGGCCGGGCGTGATTTCCAACTGGCTGCCGAGGATTGCCATCCGTCAACGCATCCAGACGCCCGCCGTGGTCGTCGCCCGCACGACCTACGAACTGCTCGGCGGCTACAGGAGCGATCTGTGCCACACCCTCGACTGGGAGATGTGGGTGCGCATCGCCGCCCGGATGCCTGTGTGGCACGAGACGCGGCCGCTGGCCGTGTATCGCCGCCACGAGGCGAGTGAATCGTCGCGTCTGCTCGCGCAGGGGATGGTCTGGCCCGATCTCGTGCACGCCATTCAGATCAATGCCGAGTCGTTCACGGCCCAGGAACGAAGCGTGTTCGTCGCCCGCAGTGCCCGCTGGTACGCCGGCTCGGCCCTGCGGACTGTGGAAAAGCAGCTGCATCGTGCGGATGCCGCCGCCGCCCGCATCACGCTGGACCACGCTCGTCGGCTGCTCGAATGCATCGGCGACGTCCGGCTGCGGAGCGATATCGAGGGGCATGTCGCCGTGCTCGACCGCCGCATCGAATCGCTCGCGGCGGCCTAGCCAGGCATCTGTTGAATCCGCCGCGCAGCTCGTCGATCGGTTCATCTCCCGGCCGAACGAGCGCTATGACTTCCGCAGTTGGCGAGCGAGAAAAATTTCCGGGACTCGATATCGCATGAATTACGAGGAGTTGTGTGCTCGTTCGTCTGATATCAATGAACACCTTCCAACTCTCAAGCTGCTAGCCTCTCTCTGCACATCGGTCGTGGAATGCGGAGTTCGCGAGGTTGTCAGTTCGCATGCCTTCATCGCAGGTCTCCCTCCAACAGGGATGCTCACGATGATAGATCCCTATCGGTCAGAGAGAGTCGCCGCGTTTTTACGTACGACGCCCCAGGCAACGTTCGTTCAGGCGTCCGACCTCGAGTGTTCGCTCGTAGAGACAGATCTTCTTTTCAGGTTCTTCCGGGATTTCAGTGGCAAGGTAGGTGAGGCCTGAGGTCGAGCCGTCCGCAATAGAAGAGGATACGAGTGCGGTAGTTCCCGAAGGAACGGAACCCGCGGGCCGCGTACTTCAGAGCCTGAATGACGCTATTGAAGCCCTCACTGGTGGCATTGGTGATGCGGTAGAGGAAGTAGCTCAGGAGGTTGGGCAGATGTCGCTTGAGCATCTTTGCCACCCTGACGATCGGCCGAAGACGACACCGCACGCCCCATGCATACCACTGGTCGAAGAACTCCTTGGCACTCGTGGAGTAGACGTACTGCCAGAACCAGCGGAACTCTTCTTTGATCGCCCATGCTCTGGCTGTCTTCAGTCCGTTATGCCTGATCGCCTCGAAGCGTCGCCGCTGCTGCGAAGACAGATTCGACTTGTTGAAGAGCCAGAGCTGCCGTGTTCCTTTGAGGCGGTCATCGTCCTCGGCTTGGAGGGCCTTGTTCTCGGCCCGTCGGACCTGATCGACCGCCTCTCCGAGATGCTTGGCGACGTGAAACTTGTCGTGCACCAACTCGGCGTTCGGAAGCTGCTGCGCCACAGCATTGGCATAGGCTGGAAGCATGTCGGCGGCGACCGCCCGAACCTCCTGTCGCTGCTCAACCGTTAGCGTCTGGAGGACGGCCTCGGCAGCCGCCTGGGTGCGTTCCGGGACCACGTCAAGAACACGGGAACCATTGAGATCAGTGAGAACGGTGATGTAGTCATGCCCCCTCTTGAAGCTCTTCTCGTCGATACCCAGGTGGGGAATGTGCGTCGTCTCCCGACGCTCCAAGCCCCTTGCGACCGCGCGATCCATGATGGATTGCACGGCATCCCAGGAGAGGCCGAGCAGGGCGGCCGCGGCATTCACGGTGCGGCAGGCTTGCAGGACTTCGATCGCGAAGGCTTCGAAGAGGAGGGTGAATCTGGAGTGCTTGCCTGCCCATGGCGGCACGATGGTCTTGACGCCATGCTCCCCACACCGGCTCCGGGGAAGGCGGGCGACCAGCTCCGTCGTGAACTGCATCGTGTCCAGATGCCGCCAGCGCCGCTCGTCGGCATGATCGGCGAGGCCGCAGGCCTCGCCGCATTCGGGGCAGAACACGCCAGAACCGACGTGCGACAGCCGGATCTCGACTCGTCGATCTTCGATCTGGAGGTCGACAGACTCCACCCGCCAGGAGTCATTGAGGCCAAGCAAACGGGCATAATGCGATGAGAGTGTTTCCATCTCGGCACTCTACCGAATCGTCGCGTCCCTCAAACTGGCCAGTTCAAGCCACGGAAATCCCCGAAGAACCTCTTTTCATTGACACGTGGCATGTCTACGGACATCTCAAACGAGAACTTGCGCGGTGGCATTCGTCCGTCCGCAAATACATTGCACTTCATGACACAGAAATTGACGGACTTCGCGGAGAAACCCTTCGGAATAAGTGGAATCCCACGCAACAATCGTTCGAAACGGGAATTCCCGTCGATGAAATCACGAAAGGACTTCAGCCTGCGATCGCAGAGTTTCTTGCAGACCATCCTGAATGGACGATGCTTGCACACTATCGGAATAATAATGGGCTTACCATTTTGGCAAGAGTGCGCGTCGAGGAACGGTGACCTGCCCTGACGCCGCCCCCAACGTGGTGCCAGTCGGGCTGTTTGCCATGCAGGACGATAGCCGTGCATCGTGCCCGCCGCGTGAAAAACTGCACTACGCCCGGCTGGACTCGAACCAGCGGGCTGTGTTTACGCAAAGCCTCGGCATCGTGCCTCGCTTTGCTTGGCCGACCTGCGTCGGCCCTCGATGGGCGGGCATCGTGCCCGCCGCGTAAAAAAAACCAATACGCCCGGCTGGACTCGAACCAGCGACCCTGGGATTAGAAATCCCATGCTCTATCCACCTGAGCTACGGGCGCGTTTTCTCGACGTATTTTTACCACGGTGGCGGGGGGAGCGAAAAAGGGGCCAGCTTCAGACCTGACAACCGGGCAGCTTGTGCCGCGGGTCTTCGGGGCTGAGAAAACATCCAGTCCTAAGAGTGGTCCCTGCGTTTTCCGTGTGAATGGATTGCGTGAACCGGCGCAGGTGGCGAATCGATGGGCTCGGTATTCAAGTTCTTGCCCGCGGCCTCATTGGATCTTCAGATGCTCAATTGCAGCGATCTGCTCTGATTATGTGCCCCAGGAAGCCGTTCTGTGACTGGGTGCGGGCGGTCGATGACGACGACCTCCAGCACCTTGAAATTGTTGAAGACGTCGGCAGGAGCAGCTTCGGCCACTTTTGTGACCTATGGTTTGCCTGCAGCCATTTCGGGCTGTTCAGGAGCGTCACAAAAATGTTTGAAACGATCGCCCTTTGGGTGGTGCTCGTGCTGTTCGCGTTCGGCATATGGCTGATCGTGGGAGCCGTCTGGGGAATGGCAACCGATTCGAGTGCCCGCCGCAGCCGTCGATAATGGCGATGGGCGTCGCCCCGCCGATCCGCCGGGCGCGAGATCTATTCAGGTAGGTTCGAGCGCCTCGATCACGGCGGTCATCGCCGCTATGTCAGCTGGCGAAACGGCGTCGATGCGCCGTGTCGCTGGATCGACGCACGTCATTCTCAGGAGATCGGCATCCAGGGCGGCCAGGCCGCGATAGCGCCTGACCACGATGCCTTCGCGGCTCCGATGCCGATCGACGACCGCGGCAAGCTCCGGCTCCGAGAAGGCCAGCAGAAGTTCGCCCGCCACCACCACCTCGCCCCAGGGCGGCCGCACGATGCCGACCCGCCCGGTGTCGAGGAGAGGCCGCATGAACCGTTCGAAAAACAGGAGCACGAGATAGCCACAATGAATGCCGTCGGCGTCGGGGTCGGTGAGCACGAGCACCCGCTCATACCGCGACCGATGCGGCTCGCAGTGAGGCTCGACGCCGATTCCGATCGCCGCGGCGAGCGGGCCGAAGAATGGGTGGTCGGCCACCTTGGCGGACGACGCGCGCGACGCGTTCAACGGCTTCCCCTGCATGGGCAGCACGGCCTGGCGGCGGGCGTCGCGCACGCGGGCCACGGCCGCAGCAGCGGAGTCGCCTTCCACGAGGAACAATTCGGCCCCGGATCCGGCTCCGTGGTCTGCACAGTCGACCAGCTTCGCGGGGGAGCCGTAACGATCCTGAAGCACGCGTGCCATGGGGCTATCCGAGCGGATGATCCTCGCGGCAGGGCGCATCTCGCCCAGGTTCGCCAGCATGAAGGAGCCCTGGGCGTGTGCTGGCATGGCAGCACACGCACGGTTGCCTTTCGGCAAGCGAGCACCTAGATTTTGCCCTGAACGGGGGGGCGCTGCCACCCCGCGCATCTCACGGAGGGGAATTCATGAACATGATCGATCAAGATCGCCTCAACACGCTCAAGTCGCTCGCGCCGCTCGAGGCCATTCGCGCCTGGCTCGGCGAAACGGTCGGGCCTGGTGACAGAACCGCGCTTGCCATTGCGATCCAACGCGACCGGCGAATCGAACTCGACGACGATGAGATCGCCTATCTCGTCGAGGACGGCATCGAATGTGGCCTCGACGCCCGGGCCGTGCTCGAACGGCTGCTGACCGCGGGCGATGGTGTGCAGCCGCGGGGTGACGCGGGCCTCCCGGCCCGCTGAGCCGTACGGACGAAGTGTCCTGAGCGAGCGCTGGCCGTGGCTCGCGGATCGGACCGCTTCCGCGGGCGGGGCTTGCCCATGCGGCGGGCGCGTGGAATCGTTGCTTCGTTCGGAAGACGAGCTGCTGGACGATCCGCGCCTTCGCGCGGGAATTCCGGCGAAGCGTAGGCCGAGGAAATTCCTCACCCTACGCAGGTGCCGTGATGATCGTCTTCGCTACGGGTATCGTTTCCGAAGTCGTCTGGTCTGAGGCGACCATCCATGAGCCGGGCGGGCACCCGCCGGCCGGATCGCCGCCCCGCGTCCTGACCACGCTCGTGCTCACCGGCCACGAACCGTTGCGGGAGCGACTGCGGGCTGTCGTCGTCGGCCGGGGGGGCATGTGCCGCGCGCCGGCGTCGGTTGCCGCTGCCTGGCGGGCGGCCAATGCCGATCACTCGCTCGTGTTCGTCGATGTTGCCCGCCCGCTTGACGGCCGCGCCGACGAGGCTCGGGCGATCGCCGAAACGCTCACCGTCCGCAAGGGCGTGCTCGTGGCCGTGTGCGGCCGGCCAGCGGGCTCCGCGGACCTGCCCCCGGGCGGCGATGACGAGGAGTGTTGGGCCCGCCAGTTGGGAGCCTTCGTCTACCTGCCCGGGGTGGGAAGTGATGCGGGGATCGCGTTGCTCGTCGACGAGGCACGCCGAATCGTGCGGGGCGGAACGTAGACCGTGGCGGTGCGGGACGTAGCGATGAACCCGGAACATTGCCCGGGGCCGAACCATGGGGTATGTCTAACCGTAGAGCGTGTACCTCAAGCACGTGAACGGAGGCCGGTCCCCCATGACGTCGCGATCCACAGCCCGCGGCATGTCGCTCCGGTCGCTCGAGATGCTCGAGCCCCGGCTGGCGCTCGCTGTGACGGTCGTGAGCCCGCTGGCCGATATCACGGCCCCGGCCTCCGCCACGTCCCAGACGATCAGCGTCGCCGGGCGGTTCAACGACACCGCCGTCACCGGCTCGGTGGTGCAGTTTGCTACGAATGCCGTCTCTCCGAACGATCGGTTCTTCGTGGAGTTGTTTGACCAGGCAGGCTCGAGCCGCACGCGTACCACGCCGCTGACGGTCGCCAACTTTCTGGGCTACGTCGATCGCGGCGACTACACCAACACGATCATTCACCGCAGCGCGCGGACGCTCACGAACGATCCGTTCGTGGTGCAGGGGGGAGGCTTTCGGGTGCCCACCGTCGCCTCGAACCTGCCGGGTGGTGTCCCGCCGACGATCGCGGCGCGGCCCCCGGTGGCGAATGAACCAGGCAACACGAACGTCCGTGGCACGATCGCGATGGCCAAGGTTGGCAGTGATCCCAACAGTGCCACGAATCAGTGGTTCTTCAATCTGGGCGACAACTCCGCGAATCTCGACGCACAGAACGGCGGCTTTACGACATTTGGCCGCGTGCTGGGCGGGGGCATGACAGCGGTCGATGCCATGGCGGCCGTGCCCACGTATGACTTCGGGCCGCCGTTCGACGACCTGCCTCTGCGCAACGCACCTGCATCGCTTCCGGACGGCTACGTCGTGCAGCCATCGCAGTACGTGACGCTGCCGTCGATTCGCCGCGTTGGTGAGCTGGTCTACACCGTGACCAGCAGCGCCCCCACGCTCGTCACGGCCACGTTTCCCGCCGGTGCGGGAAGCACCGACCTCAGGCTCGAGCATGCCGCCGGACGGTTCGGCTCCGCGGTGATCACGGTGCGGGCGGCGTCGGTCTTCGATCCGACCGACTTCAAGGAAGATCAGTTCACCGTCGTCCGGGAAGCACCGCCGTTTCGGCCCTTGTTCGCCGTCGGGGCCGAGATCGGACCGGCCAGCGTTCCGGCGGTGCGGCTCGTCGATTCGGCGACGGGCGTGGTGCTCGCTCAGGCGACGGCATTCGAGCCCGCGTTTCGCGGCGGCGTGCGGGTGGCGCTCGGCGATGTCGACGCTGACGGCACCGCCGAACTGATCGCCGGGTCGGGCCCGGGCCGCGTGGGCGAGATTCGCGTCTTTCGCCAGCAGACGTCGGGCAGCACGATCATTCTCACGGAGATGCCGGCCTATCGGACGTTCCCCTTCGGCACCGCCTACACCGGCGGCGTCGAGATTTCCGTGGGCGAACTCGACGGCGACGGTCGCGAAGACCTCGTCGCCGCGATGTCGCGCGGGGCTGGGACCGTCAGCGCCTTCCGCTCGGTGAACGCGGCCGATCCGATCGAGAACACACCGTACCGGACGTTCACCCCATTCTCTGCCCGATTCGATGGCGGAGCGACGGTGACCGTGGCTGATATCGGCACGTTCAGCCAAGGCAGGCTCACGAACGCTGCGGTCGCCGACGGCCGCATGGAGATCGTCGTCGGCAGCGGCGCCGGCGTGCGGTCGACCGTGCTCGTCTACGACGTGTCGGCGACGCCGCGCGTGGTGACCACGATCCTCCCCTTTCCGGCCCAGCAGGTGGGCGGAGTGTCGGTGTCGGCCGGCCGGCTGAACGCCGACACGATCGACGACATCATCGTGGCGTCGGGGCGGGGGGGCAGGTCGCTCACGCGCATCTACAACGGTCGGGTTGATCAGACCGCGCCCGCGACGCTCGTGTCGGCGGCGGCATTCGCAGCCCTGGCACGCCCGAATGCGCCGGTGTTCATGGCCCCGATCGACCTCGATGGCGATGGCCGGATCGACCGGCTCTACGGCACGCAGGGCGATGCCGGCGGCAGCCAGGGCGTGCTGCATGTCTCGACGAGCGGCGCCCGGGTCGGGGCCTTCGGCAGCCTCCAGGGGCCGTTTCGCATCGCGGCATTTCGGCGCCTGCCACGCGCGTGAGCCGGTGCCCACGTGAGCCTTCCGCGGCCGGGCCGCGGCCTCACCACCGTGCCTCGAGCCCGAGAGTGGCGCCCTGGAGCCACACGGTCTTCTCGCCGATGACGGTCGTGCCCGCGAGCGTGTCGGTGGAGAAGTCGAATTGGTCAGGCGCGAGGGCCACGCCCGTGAGCCAGAGCATCGTGTAGCCGGCGCGGATCGCCCACACGTCGTCGATGCGTCGGACCACCGCCACGTTCCAGTCGAAGATGCCGCCCACGTCGGCCGCCGACGCTCCGCGGGCCGTGCGGTATTGCTCGCCTGAAAAGGCGTCGATGACGGGCGCCTGCGACTGCGAGAGCGCCACGCCGGCCAGTGCCGCCTTGCCTTGCCCCTCGAGTGCCCAGCGGTCCCACTCGATCCGGCCGCGGACGCCAAGCTGGCCGCCGAACAGGTTCGAGGTCGACCGCACACCATACTGGCTGACACCCGAGCCTGGGGTGGTGAGGGCGATCGTGGCCTGCTCTTCGAGGCCCGCCCAGCGGAAGCCGGCGAGCCAGTCGATCGTGGCGACGTGCGGCACGCGATCAGCCTCGTAGCCATTCACCCGCGGCTGGTGCACATGCTCGCTCGTCGTGAGCAGGTTCGCTTCGGCGCCATTGATGAAAGAGCCATACGATATGCGCGCGAGTGATGCACCGCTCAAGCTCGCCACCTTAGCGGAGAGCGGCGGCGCGATCTCGAGATTCCCGGCTCCCGTGGCGGAGGCGTCGGCCGACATGCCGTAGATGCCGAGGTAGCCGAGTTCCCAGCCGCGCTCACCGCAGCCGTGACGCCCGACGAAGGCTCGCACGCCTCCGGCCACCGGAAACCGCAGGTCGCTCGTGCCGATCGCCGGCTGCTGCGTGTCGCCATCGAAGACGAGGCCGCGCTCGTTCGTGTCGTTGTCGCGCTGGAGAAAAAGCGCGTCGACCACGGCGTAGGGTTCCGAGGCGTTCGCGCGGCCACCGGCCGAGAGCGGCGCCACGAGCGCCGTTCCGATCACAACCACAGCCACTGTCGCTCGCGCGATTGCCCGCATCCCCCCTCCACGCGGCCCTGCCGCCGCAACCCGCACGAGAGGTTTTTTCGGCACGACCGCTCCGACCGGATGAGCTTTCGTGGCGGCGGCCAGCGACGCGGGGGGTTGGGCGATCAAGCGAAGCCAGGCAGGCCGACTTGACGCTGTTCCGACGCTCCGGCGAGACTCCTCGGCCATGGCACACGATCATTCGCACCCGACTCCGCAGCAGCGGCTCATCGACCTC
>Ga0247840_10011110_pt1 | contig 11051 bp, 9 predicted proteins | sample LaCruzMarch2015__FD_192404 | JGI IMG/M metagenome (GOLD analysis project Ga0247840, IMG submission 192404) | Freshwater microbial communities from meromictic Lake La Cruz, Castile-La Mancha, Spain - LaCruzMarch2015_17m | ecosystem: Environmental > Aquatic > Freshwater > Lake | place: Spain...
GAGGTGGCAGTGGCGAGAGGCAAGAAGGATTACGATAAGAGAGACACCATTGCCAAGAAGGATGCGGATCGCAGGATGGCGCATCAGATGAAGGATTCCCGTCGTGGGGAATAAATAATTTTGGGGGTGTAAAGGTTTCGACGGGGGTGTTGAAGCCGGAGAAGCGAGCCGTTGTCACCGAGTCAACGTTAAAAGCGGTACCTTAAAGATAAACGCAAAAAATAATTACGCATTAGCTGCTTAGTTAGCAGCTCGTCCCCTAGGATTCACCTGTAGGTTTTAGCCAGGGCGTCAAATATACAGGAAAACTCCGTGTGAGCTCCTAGTAGCACGGGGGAATAATAGGATAGCTGAAAGTTAAGCCTGCTGACGGGCGTCTCAAGAAGCGAAATAAATAAATCATCAGCTGCGCTCGGAGAAACTCCCGTGAATGTGCTTTCGGACGTGGGTTCGATTAGTAAATGGTCGCCTTGCAGTGTGAACTGCAAGTGACAATCCGGCTTGATCGGTGAAACCGTAACGTGAAGACGACGGCGATGCCGAGGAGTATGTGAAGCGATTCAACAGCTCTGTATCGACTTATAGGCATCCGATGTGGATGTACTAGGATGGAAGCTTCAAACTATATTACAGCTTTCATAATACGCCGGGGGACTTCTATAAAGAAGTTCAAGACATAGTCAGCACCATTGGAGACAATGGAGAAATGTGTCCCACCACCTTCACCACAAGTTAAAAGCCGCCTTTGTACTGATAATTTTCAGGCATAGGCGGCTTTTTAAAATTAGATTTGATAAAATGTTTTTATAAACTCATCTTTGGAAATAAGTTGTTGTTGGGTATATCGGCCAATAAATATGGTATAATATGGATTACATAGTTGAACGGTTTTCAAATAGAAAAATACATTTAGGAGGAGCTAATATGGATGATATAAGAGATATCGTCTTATTTGAAACGGAAGATAAGCATGTTATGATTGAAGTATCTTTGGACGAAGAGACGGTATGGTTAACGAAAAAACAGATGGTAGATCTGTTTGGACGAGAGCGAACTGTGGTATCGAGGCATATTAGCAATATTTTTGAAGAAGGCGAACTTAAAAAATCAAGCAACGTGCATTTTTTGCACGTTCCAAATTCTGACAAACCGGTGGAAGCATACAGCCTGGATGTTATTATTTCAGTAGGTTATCGTGTGAAATCCAAGCGTGGTGTGGAATTCAGGAAATGGGCCAACAATGTACTTAAAGATTACATATTGAAAGGTTACGCTGTTAACAATAACCGCATCAATCAATTAGGAGAAATGGTGCGAATTATGAAACGTGCCCAAAACCAACTGGATGCAAAACAAGTATTAAATGTAATTGAACGATATACGCTTGCACTGGACATGCTGGATGATTATGACCACCAAAGAATTGAAAAGCCGAAAGGTAGTAGAGATTCGATATATGTCTTAGATTACGAAGAATGCAAAGAAGTCGTATCTACGATGATGTTCAGAGCTGAAAGCGAATTGTTCGGAGCAGAAAAGGATGAATCATTTAAATCAAGCATTGGAACGATATATCAAACCTTTAATGGCGAAGAATTATATCCGACGCTGGAAGAGAAAGCGGCTCAATTACTTTATTTGATTACAAAAAACCATTCGTTTGTTGATGGGAATAAACGTATTGCAGCGACAATGTTCTTATATTTTCTGGACAAGAATGGAATCTTATTTTTCGATGGAAATAAAATTATTGATGATTATACATTGGTTGCAATTACAATTATGATTGCAGAATCGCAGCCGAAGGAAAAAGAGATGATGGTAAAACTCGTTATGAATTTCCTGGTATAATGACTAAGCATTGCAATAATAGAAATAAAATATTTGTACTTTACCACCCCCAGTCATATAATAGTCACAAGAGACATAATAGGGGGTGCACACCATGAAACAGGAGATTCTGATTGCATTTGTGAACAACGCGGCATTGCTGCTGGCCCTGGCTATTATCTACGAATTCAGCTATAACATTCCGGATCGCTTTAAAAAAATCATGCCCCTCATCAGCGGCCTCTCAATTGGCTTCATCGGCGTGCTGATCATGTCCATCGCCTATAAATTGGCAGATGGCGCCATCTTCGACACCCGATCTATTCTTATCGGCACAGCAGGTCTCATCTTTGGTGCCATACCCACCGCCATAGCCGCGGGAATTACGATTATTTATCGCATTATCCAAGGCGGCGCAGGTGCCTTTGCAGGGAGTCTTGTCATCCTATCCTGTGCATTCATCGGACTATTCTGGAGAAAATTTCTAACCAAAAATAAATCGACTTTTATATTGACAAATATTTACGCCTTTGGCTTAACCCTTCATGTCGCCATGCTGCTCTGCATGCTGACCTTCCCGTGGGAGATGGCCTGGCTTATACTTAGCCAAATCACCTTGCCTGTACTCATCATCTATCCTGTGGCAACGGTATTGCTAACCATGCTGCTCCTCCATCAGAAGGATCGCAGAGAGGCGATGACCCTTGTGAGGTTGGCAGAGGCACGATACAGGAACCTGTTTAACAATAAGCATACGGTTATGCTGATTACCAATCCGGCGGATACGAGTATCGTGGATGCGAATCCTGCAGCGGAAAGGTTCTATGGCTGGTCTATCAAGGAACTTAGAAAGATGAAGGTCGGTCAGATCAATATCACATTTCCGGATGAAATTAAAACACTCATGCGGGATGCTGCTCTGCACGATGCCAACCACTTTTTTTTCAAACATGCCAAAGCTTCCGGCGAGATTCGCGATGTGGAGGTTTATACCGGACCTATAGTGATTGAAGGCAGAACGCTGCTTTTTTCTATAGTCCATCATATTTCCAACCGTATAGCGGCGGAAAAAGCCGAGCAGGAGAGTGAAAAACGATTTCGCACCTTGGTTATGGGGGCGCCGGATGCCATATTTATTCAGATCGATGGGAAATTTGCCTTTGTGAATCCCGCAACGCTTAAGCTGTATGGCGCAGACAATCCGGAGCAGCTTCTTGGTACCTCTGTGTTTGACCGATTTCATCCAGATTACTGGGAACAGATCAGAGATCGGATACGACTACTGAATGAAGAGAAGCTATCCCAGGGATCTATAGAACAAATCCATGTTAAATTGGATGGGAGTTTTGTTCCTGTGGATGTCAGCGGCGTTCCTATCCATTACGAGGGTGCTGATGGGGCCATGGTCTTTGTCAGGGACATATCTGAACGTAAAAGGCTTGAGACCGGTAAGCTTGAAATGGAAGCCCAGCTTAGGCAGCAGCAAAAGCTGGAGGCCATTGGAACGCTGGCAGGTGGCGTAGCCCATGAAATCAACAATCCCATCAATGGTATTATGAATTATGCCCAGCTGATCCTGGATTCCCTGGAGAAGGACTTGGGCAGGGATCCTAATGACATGATCTATGCCAGGGAAATCATTCATGAAACGGAGCGGGTTTCCGGTATCGTTGAGAATCTCCTGCAGTTTTCAAGGCAGGAGAAGAAGACTCATAGCTACGCCGATGTGTCCGATATCATCGAACGCACCGTATCTCTGGTCAGAACCATCATCAAGAAGGATCAGATTACCCTCACCATAGATATAGAAGAAAACCTGCCGAATATGAAATGCCGGAGCCAGCAGATCCAGCAGGTACTCATGAATCTGCTGACCAATGCAAAGGATGCGGTCAATGAGAAATACCCCCGCTACGATGAGAATAAAGTCATCAGCCTCACCTGCAGGCAGCTTGAAAGAGAAGGTCGCAGGTGGATCCACATTGTTGTTTCAGACAATGGCTGCGGTATACCAAAGGATATGCAGGATAAAATATTTGAACCCTTCTTTTCTTCAAAGCCAAAGGAGATGGGTACGGGCCTCGGTCTCTCCATCAGCCATGGCATCGTCATGGACCACCATGGCACCCTGACCTTTGAAACCAAGGAGGGTGAATACACCCGATTTATATTGGAATTGCCGGTGGATAATGGCTGGGATCTGGCAGTTGGTGAAAGGAGTACCCAATGACCAAAGTGCTGATTGTCGATGATGAAGCCAGTATTCGCATCACCCTGTCAGAATTTCTGATCAGGGAGGGCTATGACACAGACACGGCGGCTGATGTAATGGAAGCTTTTGATAGGATTGCAAACAAGGCTTATGATGTCATCGTGACGGATATCGTCATGCCCAAAATATCCGGCATAGAATTGCTTGCCAATATACGAAAAAAATCTGAAAAGACCCAGGTCATCATCATGACGGGAGAACCCACAGTCGACACTGCGATTCAGGCAGTTCAAAGCGGTGCCAGCGATTACCTGTCGAAGCCCATCAACAAGCAAAATCTCTTAAAGGCAGTTGGTCATGCGGGGCACATCAAATCTCTTCAGGATGAAAAGCTGGCGCTGGAGAAAGAGAACCAGCGCTATCAAAAGAACCTTGAGGTTCAGGTTAATGAGCGTACCGAGGCGCTGAGAGGCGCCATGCAGAGCATCGTTTATTTACTTTCCTCTGTGGTGGAGACCAGAGATCCCTATACCGCAGGTCATCAGCGCAGAGTCGGCAATCTGGCAGCGGCTATCGCCACGAAGATGAAGCTGGACACCAGAACCGCAGACTATCTCAGAGTCATAGGCTATATTCATGATATCGGTAAGATCGTGATTCCTACGGAGATTCTGGCTAAGCCTGGCAAGCTGAGCAGGCTTGAGATGGAAATGATCCACACCCACTCCCTTCGCGGCTATGAAATGCTGGAAAAGGTGGACCTTCCTGCCATAATCGAGGATACGATTCTAGCCCATCATGAGCGCTGCGATGGCTCTGGCTATCCCAACGGCCTGGTTGCCGAAGAAATCAGCGGCGAAGCTCATATTCTCATCGTCGCCGACGTGGTTGAAGCCATGATGTCTCATAGACCCTACAGACCTATGCTGGGGCTCGAGGCTGCCTTGTCTGAAATACAGCAAAACGCGGGCAGACTATATCAATCTGAGGTCGTGAATGCCTGCGTCAGTCTTTTTAGGCTGGATCACTATGAGATCGATGATACAGAGCATGAGATCAGTTTCCCATTTTAAATTTTACTGCAAAAAATCGTAAAAAACTCAAGCTAGTCTTAGGTTTAGCACAAATATAGGAGGTGAAAATTCATTTGAGACTCACTTGAGACTTTTAAGTGATAAATTAAACTCAATGAATGTGTTATTTATTTCTCGATGTCCTTCAGATAGCTTGCATTAAGCTATTCTCTTAAGTATAATATTATGAGAACATCCCTAAATTTTAACAATTATTAAGCCATTTTTGTAACTTTTTGATTTGGAGATTATTATGCAAGAATATAGTTGTTTGGTCAAAAGAGCTGATGGCAGCATCATAAAAAACCATAAAGTAAAGTCAGAGTCATTGCCCGAACTCGCACAACTAATTAAATCGGAAGGATTTTATCTAATTAGCTATAAGGCGGTTGAGGTCCGAAAGGACATCATGGGGGGCAATAAGATCAGTTTAAGCACGAAGGATATCGCCATGCTCTGCAGGCAGTTATCGTCCATGCTCTCCGCAGGTGTCACACTAGTTAAGGCTTTGAACATTTTGTATCTTCAAATGGAAAAGAAAAACATAAAGGAAAGCATCAAAAGACTTTATGAATCTGTTCAAAGGGGCGAACAGCTCTCCGAAGCCTTGCGTAAACAAGGGAGCGTTTTCCCGGAGATTATGCTGAGTATGGTTGAGGCTGGTGAGGCCAGCGGCAGATTAGACCATGTTATAACAAAACTTGCCGAGCAGTTTGAAAAAGATGTCAAACTTAAAGCCAAAATTCGGACTGCCTTAACCTATCCTATCATCTTGGTCGTGCTTATGATTGCAGTTGTTCTTATTCTGGTCACCCAGGTGCTGCCTATTTTTATGAGCATGTTTACAGCGAGTGGCATGACGCTACCTTTGTTAACCAGAATACTAATCGGGTTTTCAGATATCCTAAGGGGATATTGGTATATGGTCATTCTCGGCATAGGCGTTTTCATATTCGCCTTCAGAACCTATATTTCAAGAGAATCGGGACTCCGAAGCTGGCATTCCTTATTATTGAGACTTCCTGTGGTCGGAGTAACTATAACTAAAATATCTGCCGTCAGATTTACAAGGACGCTCTCCACACTTCTGGCCAGTGGCATGACTCTACTGCAGGCGCTGGAAATCGTCATCAAAGTTGTCGGCAATAGAGTGGTTATGGATGGTCTGAATATCACCAAGGAAGATATTAGAAAAGGTATGAATTTATCGCAGTCCCTGCGCAAGGTTTCTGCACTCCCCCCCATGGTTTATTCCATGATTGGGATTGGAGAAGAATCAGGAACCATGGAGAAAATGCTGGAGAAATGTGCTGAATATTATGACGATGAAGTTGAGAACTCTATTCAAAAGCTGGTCGGTATGATGGAGCCGATTCTGATTATCATCATGGGGGTCGTGGTAGGATTTATCATTGTTGCTATGATTTTACCCATATTCGACATATATGGATCTATATCCTAAAATTCTATTATTCAATCGGAGGTGAATTTTTTGAAATCATTACTATCTATTGATATTGGTTCTAAAAACTTGCATTTAGTGGAAGGTTATTATAACAAGGATAACCTCACGGTTCAGAATGCAAAAATATTTCCAATACCTGAAGGCTGCATCAAGGATGATTTAATAGAAAACCCAGACTTGTTGGCTGAAACCTTAAAAGAGTCGATTAAAACGGGTGGATTCATGGCGAAAGAAGTAGTTTTGACTATTAATTCCTGCAACGCCATAGTTCGTGATATAGATTTGCCGCAAGCAAAACCCAAAGAAATTGAAAAGATGATCAGAACTGAATTGACCCAAACCTTTAATATCGTCGGTTCGGATGTTATTCAATATAAGCTGATTGAGAAGGTGACAAATAATGATGGCACGAGTTTAAACCGCTATCGAGTTACCGCTATTGACGCAGATACTATTGACAGCTACTACAGTTTCATTAAATCGACAAAATTAAAAGCAGTAGCCATGGACATCAACCTCAATAGCATAGAGAAGCTTTTCTCAAAGTGTACCATAATAAACGATAGACTCATCGGAGATGAGACAATCATGCTGATTGATTTTGGGCATACTTATACAACCCTGTATTTCATTTCAAAGAACAAGCCGGTTTTTTATAGACACATCAAATTCGGATCAAAAGAAATTGAGAAGACAATAACCGATGAAACCTTTTCACTAGTGTCCGATTTAATAAGCCTCAAGGAAAGCGACTACTCCTTCTTCTCAGAAGAAGAGTCCGCCAAAAAGTATTTTGCTTTGCTAAAACCATTTTTTTATAAGTTCCATGATGAAATAAGAAAGGTCATGGGATTTTATGCCAGCAGAACCAATATAGCACCTGTCGGCTTTATGTATATGTTTGGTCAGGGTAGCGATCTAATCGGTTTACCCGCATACTTTGAATCCAACCTCAATGTGCCGACAGAAAAAATAAGATCCCTTTCCAACGTCAATATAAAAAATGCAGAGCAGCTTCTGCCAGCTCATCTCAATGCCATAGGGGCATTAATCAGATATTAGGAAGGAGTTGTGACTATTGAAGGATTATAATTTTTTCGAAGAGTATCAAAGTAAAAAGGGAATCAATATAGACCCCAAATCCCCTGCATTCCTAGGGGCGCTGGTACTACTTCTATGCGTAGCCCTATCAATCGGGCTGGTTGTGCGCAACATGGTTCTAACCAATCAAATAGCAACCATAAATCAAGAGATCGCCACCATTCAAGCCAGCGAGAAATATATAAAAGCCAGCCAGTTAGAACTGAGTGTTAACTCCATGGCTCAATATGATGAAAGTGCACAAAAAGCCATGAAGACTTTCACGGATAACAATGTGATTGGCACTGAATTCATGAAAACCCTAACGAGCAAGTTGCCTGCGACGGTCACAATTAGTACATTTACACTTGACAATGCTTCAGCCAACTTCACTTTCAGTGTGCCGAATAAAAAGGCTGTTGCTGAACTCCTGCTTAGTTTAAAGAGTAGCGGATTGTTTCAATATGTTGAACTCAGCACGATTTCTACTGATGAAACCAACAAGTCTAATGCGAGTATTATAGCAACTCTGAAAGCAGGTGAAGCAAAATGAGTAAAAAAACTCTTGTAACAAACCAGAGAGATAAAAATTTGCTAATCCTGTTAGCTGTTGCTATCGTAATTTATATATGTTATTACTTTATAATTAATCCAGCACTTATTATGGGTGATGAACTAAGTCTTCAAGCCGATGGTGTCAAGGCAGAACTTACCAGAAGCAACGAGCTTGTTGCACAATATCCCTCCTTGATTTTGGAGGAGAATAAGCAAAAGCTACTGCTGGTTGAGAAATACAAAATGTTTTTCTATGATCTTAATCAGGAACGCATATTGTATAAACTGGATTCATTGATTGCCGGCGCAGGATTTGCTGTTACAACATATTCGACGGCACCGCTTACAGCATCACCAATATTATATCCGGCACCGCAGTATATACCGGTGACATATCCATTGCTTGAACTGGCTTCAAAAGCAAATCCCTCTTTGATTCCGCAGGCTGCTACCCAAGTTGAATTAGCGCCAGCGGTTACAGAAGATGTTACTCAAGCTCCAGCAGATGCAATAGGCACATCTGATATAACCCTGGGATTCTCGGCGGCAACCTATGAGGCAGCGATGACCTTCTTGAAGTCCCTTGAAGATATGGACAAATCCGTTATTGTGAGAAATATATCAATAGCCAAAGCTGAAACGGGCATCAGTGGCCAGATTATACTATCCTTCTATACCCTGCCCAAGGTAGATGAGTCAGGCAAGGATGAGTTAAAGTTTTTACCCATTATTCCATTAGGCAAGGCCAATCCATTTAATTAAAATAAGGGATAAGAAATCCTTTAGCTCTTGCTTAAAACGGAAGAGTGCATAGTTTTGAAAACCCAGGGTATAATAGCGATATAAGAATTTTATTTCATGACTAATCTAAAGGAACAATCAAGTAGCCGGCATCTTGATTTGTAGATCAGAGATTTTAGGAGGTCGGATTTATGAAAGCGAAGAATAATATAATCAATAATAAGAAGGGTATTGCGCTAGTGGTAGTCATGATGATTATGTTGGTCATGAGTTTGATTGGCGGAGCTTTCATCAGCGTCAGCGCATACCAAAATAAGCAGGCTATTAACGAGGACAGGGTATTAAAGGCCCATTACTTGGCCAGGGCAGGAGCTGAAGCTGCACTAGAGGCTTGGCAGAATGCACCAGCCGACTCAAAGCCTGTTGGGGATTTTGATCCTGTGTATTTAAATGCATCGAACGGATTTGACGATCAGGCCGCCAATTCCAAGGGCATGTTTGAAGTGACAATCACTAATCCAACGACTTTATCCACTTTTATTGAATCGGTAGGTACAGTCGGCAATATACAGGAGAGCGTCAATATCACAATCAACACGGTCATAGACCTGATACCGGGTCCTACGCCGAATTACGTAAAGGGAGAAGATACCGGTTTCTATCAGTATAGTAGCGGACAACTCTATATTGGAGAATTCCCTGATGATGAACATCCAACAGGAAACAAGGGTACAGTTAAGAATGAAGCCCAAAAGGGTAAGGGGCTTAAGCTTCCACATAAAAACTCTGAGTCTAAACTGACCTTTGAGAGAATGCTTTTTTCCAGCACATTCCAGATATTGTATGGCCCCGTAGTACTAGAGTCGAACATCATCGTATTCACAGACCCAATAGACTATAAACTGAATGGAAATGATAACGGGAGCCTTACTTTAGAGGCTTATGGCAGCGGCGGATCATATCCTATTATAACACCGTGGACCGCGACGATTGAGGGCGATGCTTGGTCTGGGTATTGGGGCGTTTTGATTATCAATGGCGTTGGATACTACTATAAAGATATAAACGACGGCGTGCGAATAGAATCGGAAGCAGATATTGTCACCCATATTAGCAATCACAATATGTATCCGATTCTTGATCCTGATGAGCTTAACTTGTATCTATCGGAGGTTGTTCCGACGACACTTTCAGTGACCAGCTACTCCATACTTTGGAGCAAATAGCGGGGAGATTAAAATGAAAACGATAAAAATGGCAAATAAAAAAGGTGGGTTTACCCTCGTCGAAATCTTAGTATCCGTGACCATTATAGGGATTATGTGCATGGCTTTTTTCACTATGTTTGGTTTTGCACTTCAAAGTATCATTAAGGCAGGGCACAATAGCCAGTCAGATTTTAACGCTCAGGCTCTTCTTGAGAGTAATATTTCCAACAGTACAGCCACTTCGGCCTCAATTAGTTATGCCAACGGCAGTATTACCTTAAATCAGGCCGGTAATTCTTATACTTCTGTTGGTCGTGTGATCCAGGTAACATACCCTTATGGCAATTCCAGTTATACCATGGCTACATTTGTATCAGAATGATCGAAGTCTAGAAAAGAGGCGATTCCAGATGAAAAACAAATCTAACAAAAAAGCATTTACGCTGGTTGAACTGATGGTGTCAATAACCCTGATATCCTTGGTTTTGTTTATAGCTTATGGCATGATGGGATCCAGCAACATTCTTTTTGCCAAAGGCAATACAAAGGCGGATATCCAGTCAAATCTTAGGCTCAATGCCAATTATATCAGCGATGAGATTCGGTATGCCAGTAGCATAAGAATTCTAAGCGCTATTCCGAGTCCTATCGATTCAACAAAAAAATATATCTATTCCGATGGCGGGGTGTTGAAGCAATATTCTGCTGGAGAAACATTAATCATCCCTGGTAGCCTCGAGGGCGTCATTAGTGAACTCTATTTTGATGACAAGGACTCACAAAATGTAATATTCAGAATAAGCGGAACCTTTAATAATGAAACCTATGAAGTTGAATCCTCGGTGTTTATGCTGAACGTAGGAACGGGGGGGGTCGCTAGCGCCACG
>Ga0247840_10011111_pt1 | contig 11051 bp, 9 predicted proteins | sample LaCruzMarch2015__FD_192404 | JGI IMG/M metagenome (GOLD analysis project Ga0247840, IMG submission 192404) | Freshwater microbial communities from meromictic Lake La Cruz, Castile-La Mancha, Spain - LaCruzMarch2015_17m | ecosystem: Environmental > Aquatic > Freshwater > Lake | place: Spain...
GGGGTTGCCATGTTCGCGCCCTGGTTTCCGCGGCGAATTCGCCGCGGCCTCATTGAAGCTCTTGCGCGTTGTCCGAGACCACCGTCGCCCCGCTGGTTTCCGCGGCGAATTCGCCGCGGCCTCATTGAAGCCGCTGTTCATCGGCGACCCCACGCACGTTTTGCCGCAGGTTTCCGCGGCGAATTCGCCGCGGCCTCATTGAAGCCAGACTGAGCGCAGATGAGGAACCGGCTATGCCAAGTTTCCGCGGCGAATTCGCCGCGGCCTCATTGAAGCGCGCCGCTCCAGCCCTGATTCGCGCGCTCGGCGACCCCGTTTCCGCGGCGAATTCGCCGCGGCCTCATTGAAGCGGCTGCGAGGCTGGCCATGATGGTCTTGGTGGTGCGGGGTTTCCGCGGCGAATTCGCCGCGGCCTCATTGAAGCGATGGGAGTCGTTGCGACCAGCTTCATAAATAGGCTCGTTTCCGCGGCGAATTCGCCGCGGCCTCATTGAAGCTCCGCTGGACATTCGCACAGGATACCAACTCGCACCTGGTTTCCGCGGCGAATTCGCCGCGGCCTCATTGAAGCTTTGCCCTTCTGCGGGGGTCGCGCGGTGGATAGTCCGGTTTCCGCGGCGAATTCGCCGCGGCCTCATTGAAGCTTCTTCGCGATCATCGTCTTTGTGGCCTGTGCCGCGGTTTCCGCGGCGAATTCGCCGCGGCCTCATTGAAGCTCTCGCGATCTTGGCCAGCGATGAGCCGGCCTTGCGGTTTCCGCGGCGAATTCGCCGCGGCCTCATTGAAGCAATTTGCCGGCCTGGCGCACATGCACCCAGGACCGGAGTTTCCGCGGCGAATTCGCCGCGGCCTCATTGAAGCTCGACCCCGACGGCCTTGAAGTCGTAGGCGGTGGCGGTTTCCGCGGCGAATTCGCCGCGGCCTCATTGAAGCGAGCGCCGCGGCCTGCGGGTCAGCCGGCTCAAGCTAGTTTCCGCGGCGAATTCGCCGCGGCCTCATTGAAGCTTGGCAGGTAGGCACAAGAGCACCGGCGCTGTCGGGGCGTTTCCGCGGCGAATTCGCCGCGGCCTCATTGAAGCAAGACGTACGGGAAGTGTTCCCCGATCGCACCTAGTTTCCGCGGCGAATTCGCCGCGGCCTCATTGAAGCACGAAATCCGTCCCGCACTCGATGCTGCGCTGAAGCTTGTTTCCGCGGCGAATTCGCCGCGGCCTCATTGAAGCATAGTCGCTGAAGCCGTTGGCGATCAGCCGGGCGTTGTTTCCGCGGCGAATTCGCCGCGGCCTCATTGAAGCATCTGGCGCAATGGCTGTCGCTATATCGCAGGGTGGCGACCAGTTTCCGCGGCGAATTCGCCGCGGCCTCATTGAAGCCAGGGCTCCGCAATGATGGCGTCCCGGCGCGCCAGGTTTCCGCGGCGAATTCGCCGCGGCCTCATTGAAGCCTGCTCGACGAGGCGCTGGAAGGTGAGTACCCAGTGTTTCCGCGGCGAATTCGCCGCGGCCTCATTGAAGCTTCAGCGAGCTGGCCACCGATGGCGCGTCGCACGACCGCGTTTCCGCGGCGAATTCGCCGCGGCCTCATTGAAGCCCGGCAAACGCGTATCGTCAGGCCACGGACGGCCGCCGTTTCCGCGGCGAATTCGCCGCGGCCTCATTGAAGCGGGAGTGCCTTGGATTGGTGCGCCGCACCGGGCTGAGGTTTCCGCGGCGAATTCGCCGCGGCCTCATTGAAGCTTGAGGGCGGCGGACACCAGGTTGCCGACGGCGAGCGGGTTTCCGCGGCGAATTCGCCGCGGCCTCATTGAAGCCCGAATGACAGTTCAGGTTATCATTCAGCCGGTAGCGTTTCCGCGGCGAATTCGCCGCGGCCTCATTGAAGCCTGACCAGGACCGGGTAGCCGGTGAAGTCGAACCGCGTTTCCGCGGCGAATTCGCCGCGGCCTCATTGAAGCGGTGTTCATAACCCAAGCTTAGGCCGACAGTGCCAAGTTTCCGCGGCGAATTCGCCGCGGCCTCATTGAAGCCTCCAGTATCTCGCCGCATGTGCGCCCGGATTGTCCGGTTTCCGCGGCGAATTCGCCGCGGCCTCATTGAAGCTAGCCTTGCAACACGGGATGCAGTTCGCGTTTGGAAGTTTCCGCGGCGAATTCGCCGCGGCCTCATTGAAGCTCCGCGTCGGCAGCCGGATACAAAGCGCATTCGTGGGTTTCCGCGGCGAATTCGCCGCGGCCTCATTGAAGCGGCCAGGGCCGCACTGACCGCCGACGAACTCCCGTCGGGTTTCCGCGGCGAATTCGCCGCGGCCTCATTGAAGCATTTCTCTATCTCCGTCAGGGGCCCGCGGCTGGTAGCGTTTCCGCGGCGAATTCGCCGCGGCCTCATTGAAGCCTGTATCCTATGATTCAATGATAGCAGGTAATCCTGTTTCCGCGGCGAATTCGCCGCGGCCTCATTGAAGCTCGCTCACCCCGTCCGCGACCCATGCGGCCGATACCGTTTCCGCGGCGAATTCGCCGCGGCCTCATTGAAGCGGATCAATCCACGGCATCGACGGCGGAATGAATAGCGTTTCCGCGGCGAATTCGCCGCGGCCTCATTGAAGCCAGGAGCGCGGGTGCGCCGTGGCCCTGGTGGGCCTGGTTTCCGCGGCGAATTCGCCGCGGCCTCATTGAAGCCCGGGCAAGCTCGTCATGGATTGACCCATCGGCCCGTTTCCGCGGCGAATTCGCCGCGGCCTCATTGAAGCAGCGCGACGTTTACCGCGGTCCGCTCGCAGTAGCGGAGTTTCCGCGGCGAATTCGCCGCGGCCTCATTGAAGCATTCATCGCGCTTTTGCCCTGACTTGCCTTGCAGATAGTTTCCGCGGCGAATTCGCCGCGGCCTCATTGAAGCACGCTGCCCACCAGGTCGATGATCGCCGAGACCGTGAGCGGTTTCCGCGGCGAATTCGCCGCGGCCTCATTGAAGCCAAGCAGCGCAAGGATGGGACCGTGGGTCAGCGCTTGGTTTCCGCGGCGAATTCGCCGCGGCCTCATTGAAGCCTGATGCGCAGTCGTGGGCGCGGGTGTGATATGACGCGTTTCCGCGGCGAATTCGCCGCGGCCTCATTGAAGCAGTAGCACTAAAGCTCTCACATTTCCGGCAGTGAACGTTTCCGCGGCGAATTCGCCGCGGCCTCATTGAAGCGATTAACAAAATCTTAACTCTCCCGTACTTTGACTTGTTTCCGCGGCGAATTCGCCGCGGCCTCATTGAAGCTTGTGAATCCAAGCGCCGCGCGGATCATCCGGCGCAAGTTTCCGCGGCGAATTCGCCGCGGCCTCATTGAAGCCCGCCGTCGATCGCGGAGTTCATCGCGTGCTGTCACGGTTTCCGCGGCGAATTCGCCGCGGCCTCATTGAAGCTCGTCTTGTTCGCGGGGATGCCGCACGAGATAGCTTGTTTCCGCGGCGAATTCGCCGCGGCCTCATTGAAGCGCCGATTCGTTGTTTTGGGTGACGGTGACGAATGGCCGTTTCCGCGGCGAATTCGCCGCGGCCTCATTGAAGCCCCGCGGCGATGGGTCACAAGTACACCGTTGCGCGCGTTTCCGCGGCGAATTCGCCGCGGCCTCATTGAAGCGGCTGTCGTGACAGCTTGCAATTGCCCGGCGTAGTCCGTTTCCGCGGCGAATTCGCCGCGGCCTCATTGAAGCGCTGGTGGAGCATTTTTCAAAGGTCTACGGAGAGGACGTTTCCGCGGCGAATTCGCCGCGGCCTCATTGAAGCTGGGCGCGCTGGCCTTCGAGGATGCGACAGCGACCCCGTTTCCGCGGCGAATTCGCCGCGGCCTCATTGAAGCACGAATACGTCAAGCGAATGAAAGACAGCCGCGTCGGTTTCCGCGGCGAATTCGCCGCGGCCTCATTGAAGCAGTGATTCACCCCCGGCCCCTCATGGGGTCGGGGCTTTGTTTCCGCGGCGAATTCGCCGCGGCCTCATTGAAGCGCGCCGTGCGCAGATCCTCGACCTGGCCCCGCAGGGCCGTTTCCGCGGCGAATTCGCCGCGGCCTCATTGAAGCTCGGCTGCGGTCACGATGCACCCCCGGCCGCCATCGTTTCGGCGGCGAATTCGCCGCGGCCTCATTGAAGCGGGGCGCCCGGGCCAGGCTTAGGCGCCCCGGGTACCGGTTTCCGCGGCGAATTCGCCGCGGCCTCATTGAAGCGCCAATCTGGCGACCGCGGGCGAAAAGCTAGGCCTGGTGTTTCCGCGGCGAATTCGCCGCGGCCTCATTGAAGCCGACTGAGCGGCGCAGGCGCGCAGGGATTCTGAAAGTTTCCGCGGCGAATTCGCCGCGGCCTCATTGAAGCGTGAATCAGAAGGGTACTGGCTCGCCGTCGTCCGCGGCGTTTCCGCGGCGAATTCGCCGCGGCCTCATTGAAGCTGGGATCACCTTGCCCAAGGCAGAACGGTGTATCGCCGTTTCCGCGGCGAATTCGCCGCGGCCTCATTGAAGCTATTGTGTTGGCTTAGCAACTCGCCGCGTATCGTTGCGTTTCCGCGGCGAATTCGCCGCGGCCTCATTGAAGCGATTTACGAACCGATCGGGGCTTAGCTTCGGGCGCCCCGTTTCCGCGGCGAATTCGCCGCGGCCTCATTGAAGCATCGCGGGCGCCCCTTTGTCTCCCCTCGTCCTGAGTGGTTTCCGCGGCGAATTCGCCGCGGCCTCATTGAAGCTGGCGTAGCTGAACCCCCAGCTATTATCACCGGGTCGTTTCCGCGGCGAATTCGCCGCGGCCTCATTGAAGCCTGCGCGGCGGCTGCGGCCAGGAGCTTACCCGCCGCGTGTTTCCGCGGCGAATTCGCCGCGGCCTCATTGAAGCAATTTCGGAAAGTGCGGATACGGTCATGGTGTCACCGTTTCCGCGGCGAATTCGCCGCGGCCTCATTGAAGCCGCAATGTGGGCACGACAGGAACGGATAGCCCTTGGAGTTTCCGCGGCGAATTCGCCGCGGCCTCATTGAAGCGCATAGGTCGGCGCTTTCTTCACGACTACCATTACCGTTTCCGCGGCGAATTCGCCGCGGCCTCATTGAAGCGATGGCGTCGTCGCTGATATTGAGCGAGGTCGCCTTGGTTTCCGCGGCGAATTCGCCGCGGCCTCATTGAAGCTGGTCATATCGCCCCCGCCAGCCGCAGGACCGCATAGTTTCCGCGGCGAATTCGCCGCGGCCTCATTGAAGCTGATTTTGCCTGGCCTGGGCAACTGATAGCAGTCGAGTTTCCGCGGCGAATTCGCCGCGGCCTCATTGAAGCTGGAGCGATATTAATGATGAAAAAGAAGACCGTGAATGTTTCCGCGGCGAATTCGCCGCGGCCTCATTGAAGCTTGGGCAGGTCCCATACGCCGTGCAAATGCACCGAGGTTTCCGCGGCGAATTCGCCGCGGCCTCATTGAAGCATCCCACCCATCGTGAGACGACAAGCAGCCGACGAAGTTTCCGCGGCGAATTCGCCGCGGCCTCATTGAAGCCCGATTATTATTCACATGCCGATGCTGCAGTGCAGGAGTTTCCGCGGCGAATTCGCCGCGGCCTCATTGAAGCGGGCGCGCCACCTGCCTGCGCTGCGATGATACGCTGTTTCCGCGGCGAATTCGCCGCGGCCTCATTGAAGCTCATCGCCGGGACACTCTCCGGCACCTGGGCCGCCGGGTTTCCGCGGCGAATTCGCCGCGGCCTCATTGAAGCGAGCTCGCGCAGGCCCTTGAGGGCGGCCACCGTGCGGTTTCCGCGGCGAATTCGCCGCGGCCTCATTGAAGCATTTATAACAACAGAACCGAATGCCATGGCGCCGTGTTTCCGCGGCGAATTCGCCGCGGCCTCATTGAAGCATTACACAGGGATGCACCTGGCGACCGTCAAGGGAAAGTTTCCGCGGCGAATTCGCCGCGGCCTCATTGAAGCGGCGCTACTGACCTGAGCGCCTAACGAACAGGGCCAAGTTTCCGCGGCGAATTCGCCGCGGCCTCATTGAAGCCAAGCAACCGTCACGTTTGACGCGCGTACCCGTGCTGGTTTCCGCGGCGAATTCGCCGCGGCCTCATTGAAGCCACTCGCCCCTGACTGAGACTCTGCTGCGCGCGGTGTTTCCGCGGCGAATTCGCCGCGGCCTCATTGAAGCTCCGCTCGGTGCCATCGCCGAGAACGGACACCCACGGCGTTTCCGCGGCGAATTCGCCGCGGCCTCATTGAAGCTACATCACCGCATTCGACGCGCCGATGGTCAATCCCGTTTCCGCGGCGAATTCGCCGCGGCCTCATTGAAGCGATTTCAGCCTTGAGCCTGGAGATTTCTGCTTCCAGGGTTTCCGCGGCGAATTCGCCGCGGCCTCATTGAAGCATTTGTTGACACGGGCCGAAACGCAAGTTAATCTTGTCGTTTCCGCGGCGAATTCGCCGCGGCCTCATTGAAGCCCTGCTACGTCCGCGGCGCTGTCACTGCCGATACGGTTTCCGCGGCGAATTCGCCGCGGCCTCATTGAAGCCGATCCCGCGCGTGATTTTCCCATTGCGCGAAGTCCAAGTTTCCGCGGCGAATTCGCCGCGGCCTCATTGAAGCCACGATGTGGCGCGGCTCTACGCTCAGTCGCGCATCGTTTCCGCGGCGAATTCGCCGCGGCCTCATTGAAGCGAGGCTCAGGCCGACAGTCTGAGCGGGTGGACCGACAGTTTCCGCGGCGAATTCGCCGCGGCCTCATTGAAGCCCGCACCACCCGCAGTCGCAGATCGCGGCGAAAATGTCGTGTTTCCGCGGCGAATTCGCCGCGGCCTCATTGAAGCCGATTTTTTCCGGACTGACCTACCTTGACAACATGAAGTTTCCGCGGCGAATTCGCCGCGGCCTCATTGAAGCATCTTCATTGCGCACCGATCGCGCTTTTCCAGCCTTGTTTCCGCGGCGAATTCGCCGCGGCCTCATTGAAGCGCGCGGCTCGCCGTGGTATCGATGTTCTCGGTCGACTGCGTTTCCGCGGCGAATTCGCCGCGGCCTCATTGAAGCAACTCGGCCGACAGGGCAGCGCGGGCCTTGCTGGCCATGTTTCCGCGGCGAATTCGCCGCGGCCTCATTGAAGCTGTTACTCTGTGTCCGGTAAGGGGCGCGAACGCCCCGGTTTCCGCGGCGAATTCGCCGCGGCCTCATTGAAGCGTCGGGTCGGCCCAGATTTTTGAGGATCGACACTAGTGTTTCCGCGGCGAATTCGCCGCGGCCTCATTGAAGCAGGCATTCGAGAAGCAAGGCTTCATCATGCACGGCCCGTTTCCGCGGCGAATTCGCCGCGGCCTCATTGAAGCTAATTGGAGCGGGCAAATGTGCTGTTCGTCATCATGCGTTTCCGCGGCGAATTCGCCGCGGCCTCATTGAAGCCTCGCGCGCCGACATATCGACCGCAAGCCGCATAGCCTGTTTCCGCGGCGAATTCGCCGCGGCCTCATTGAAGCGGGGGCAAAAGGTCAGGGCCGTCAAACATCCGCGCCCGTTTCCGCGGCGAATTCGCCGCGGCCTCATTGAAGCGGGCACTGAATCGGACCCTCATAGCTGTCGTCATACCGTTTCCGCGGCGAATTCGCCGCGGCCTCATTGAAGCGCAAATGATGTCGGCTTCCGGCTTCGTCACTTCGCGGCGTTTCCGCGGCGAATTCGCCGCGGCCTCATTGAAGCGCAAGAAACTTTCCGTCGCGGAACAGGTTGAGATCCGTTTCCGCGGCGAATTCGCCGCGGCCTCATTGAAGCATCCCGGTCACGTTCGCGCTCACCCCGTCGGCCACGTTTCCGCGGCGAATTCGCCGCGGCCTCATTGAAGCGCGTTGAAGGTCGGTCATTCTGTGGACTCCGAAAGCCGTTTCCGCGGCGAATTCGCCGCGGCCTCATTGAAGCGCGTTGAGTACCCAGGCGTCGGTGCTGTCGCTCGACAGGTTTCCGCGGCGAATTCGCCGCGGCCTCATTGAAGCCGAGAACGTCAGCACCTTATCGCCGAACTTTGCGCGGTTTCCGCGGCGAATTCGCCGCGGCCTCATTGAAGCTGATCCGCTCGCATGAAACCGAGCATGGCCCCGCGGTTTCCGCGGCGAATTCGCCGCGGCCTCATTGAAGCGGCCGTCAGTCCTGCTGCAATGCCGGCCATCTTCACGTTTCCGCGGCGAATTCGCCGCGGCCTCATTGAAGCCATTCGGACTCCTTGATAGCGTAGTGATAACCCTTGGTTTCCGCGGCGAATTCGCCGCGGCCTCATTGAAGCCGTATAGACTTTATCCGGTGTCGATGTTGGATTGAAGTTTCCGCGGCGAATTCGCCGCGGCCTCATTGAAGCGCTGAGCCCCGGGGCCTGGCGGTCGAGCCTGGATGACGTTTCCGCGGCGAATTCGCCGCGGCCTCATTGAAGCGGTTTGTGTGGCTAAATGCAGTGGGAAACGCTTGCCGGTTTCCGCGGCGAATTCGCCGCGGCCTCATTGAAGCTCGCTGGCCTTCTCGGTCGGATCGAGCAGGACCCGGGCGTTTCCGCGGCGAATTCGCCGCGGCCTCATTGAAGCGACTACGTCCCAGTCGGCGTCCAAGCCGTCTCCCCGTTTCCGCGGCGAATTCGCCGCGGCCTCATTGAAGCGAGGATACGGCACCGACCCCAGGCGTAGGCCGTCTGGAGTTTCCGCGGCGAATTCGCCGCGGCCTCATTGAAGCAATTTTGCCAGGATTGCCGATTATTATTCACATGCCGTTTCCGCGGCGAATTCGCCGCGGCCTCATTGAAGCTCCTTAAACTTTGCCTGCCTTGCCGCTGCGTCAGCCCGTTTCCGCGGCGAATTCGCCGCGGCCTCATTGAAGCATGCAGCGATTCTCTTAATTCTGACACGTCCTTTGCAACGTTTCCGCGGCGAATTCGCCGCGGCCTCATTGAAGCTGGCAGTACACGCTATTACAGTACGATGTCCCCTGGGTTTCCGCGGCGAATTCGCCGCGGCCTCATTGAAGCAGCACCCGGCCGAAACGCTCATAGGCTCGATCGTTCTCGTTTCCGCGGCGAATTCGCCGCGGCCTCATTGAAGCGGGATTGTCCCCGCCACCGGGAGCGATACCATGACGGTTTCCGCGGCGAATTCGCCGCGGCCTCATTGAAGCATTTCATATCCTCATTGGGGCCGGCGAACCGGCGTGGTTTCCGCGGCGAATTCGCCGCGGCCTCATTGAAGCGTTCGCGGCGCATCTAGCCCTGCTAGCCGGCGAAGCCGCCGTTTCCGCGGCGAATTCGCCGCGGCCTCATTGAAGCGTGTCACCCGTCACCACGGCGGGGGCCGCGCCCAGAGTTTCCGCGGCGAATTCGCCGCGGCCTCATTGAAGCATTGCATTTTCGTTCATTCGCGCCCCTCCGCGGGCCTGTTTCCGCGGCGAATTCGCCGCGGCCTCATTGAAGCGGTGCGGTCGCGCACAGCGCCCGCGTCCGCCAGGGCGGTTTCCGCGGCGAATTCGCCGCGGCCTCATTGAAGCAGCAAGATTCGGGCGGTGCGCGATTCATCCATCAGGTTTCCGCGGCGAATTCGCCGCGGCCTCATTGAAGCTGGTAGACATAGACCACGCGAGGTCGCGCTCTTGCGCGTTTCCGCGGCGAATTCGCCGCGGCCTCATTGAAGCTCGTCGCAGGCGGGGTTGTTCAAGGCCACCAGTCCGGAGTTTCCGCGGCGAATTCGCCGCGGCCTCATTGAAGCTTCAGCCCCCACCCAACTACTTCCATTTCCCATCTAGTTTCCGCGGCGAATTCGCCGCGGCCTCATTGAAGCTCGCAGAAATACGATATTACGTGGACTGCTGCAATCAAGTTTCCGCGGCGAATTCGCCGCGGCCTCATTGAAGCCCTTGCTGATCGCGGCATTCATGAATTGGGAGCGGGTGTTTCCGCGGCGAATTCGCCGCGGCCTCATTGAAGCTCTTTCGTAATCGCTTTGGCGTTCTTCACCTGCGGCATTTCCGCGGCGAATTCGCCGCGGCCTCATTGAAGCATGCTCTCCCAGACGGAGCCGAGGTCGTCGAACGCGTTTCCGCGGCGAATTCGCCGCGGCCTCATTGAAGCTTGCGTGACTTCGGGATCTTCTTTCATTGCGCATTACGTTTCCGCGGCGAATTCGCCGCGGCCTCATTGAAGCTTCCGCGGCAAGCTCGGGCGGCTGGTGCCGACCGAGGTTTCCGCGGCGAATTCGCCGCGGCCTCATTGAAGCCTGACAGCGATGCGGCGATCTGGCGCGGTGGAGTTCGCGTTTCCGCGGCGAATTCGCCGCGGCCTCATTGAAGCGCGAGCAGGGCTTTGACCGCTGCACGCTCGGCGGCCGGTTTCCGCGGCGAATTCGCCGCGGCCTCATTGAAGCGCCGTCGCGACCGCGGTGCTTGAGGATTTCGTACTCCTGTTTCCGCGGCGAATTCGCCGCGGCCTCATTGAAGCGCGACGATGCTGGCGACGATGAGCTCGCCGTCAACCAGGTTTCCGCGGCGAATTCGCCGCGGCCTCATTGAAGCGTGGCGAGGCTGGTCTTGGCCTCGCCTCTCGGTGCGATCGTTTCCGCGGCGAATTCGCCGCGGCCTCATTGAAGCATCGACGATCTGGAGGAGCTGCTCAAGGCCGCCATGGTTTCCGCGGCGAATTCGCCGCGGCCTCATTGAAGCATGAAAAGCGTCAAGTTGTCCCGAGAGCACTGGGAGAGTTTCCGCGGCGAATTCGCCGCGGCCTCATTGAAGCGATCAGGCGCCCGCCGTCGACCCGATCGGCGAGCGCGAGTTTCCGCGGCGAATTCGCCGCGGCCTCATTGAAGCCCGGGATCGGTCAGGGTGCGCAGTAGCGCCTCGAAGGGTTTCCGCGGCGAATTCGCCGCGGCCTCATTGAAGCGAAAACGAATCCTGTACCTGTTTAATAATTGAGGGGGAGTTTCCGCGGCGAATTCGCCGCGGCCTCATTGAAGCCGCCGGCACCCGCGTGCGGGTGTCGGTTACCGCGGTGTTTCCGCGGCGAATTCGCCGCGGCCTCATTG
>Ga0247840_10011116_pt1 | contig 11049 bp, 9 predicted proteins | sample LaCruzMarch2015__FD_192404 | JGI IMG/M metagenome (GOLD analysis project Ga0247840, IMG submission 192404) | Freshwater microbial communities from meromictic Lake La Cruz, Castile-La Mancha, Spain - LaCruzMarch2015_17m | ecosystem: Environmental > Aquatic > Freshwater > Lake | place: Spain...
ATTCTGAGCCTGACCCTTTTCGAAAAAGAACCAATTTATCAAGCACTTTCAAATGTCATCTACACAAGCGAAGGGGACAAACTCAGCAACCAATTGAATCTATTCGACTAACCTTGGGACAGCAGTGCCATGGAATATGCTTTTTACGGAGAGAATGATAACAAGGTCGCAATCAAGGTAACGAACAAGGAAACGGGTGAAGTGATTCGTGAAATCCCGTCCAAAGAGCTGCAATCCCTTCAGACTAAAATTGGCGAACTTGTCGGTCGGATCTTCAACGGAAAAGCTTAGGGGCTCAAAAAAAGTCTCCCTTATGGATTAAAAGCGTTGCAGCTCTCTTCACGATTTACAGCCAAAGACCTTTTTATTTGTGACGGTTTTTCACAAAGGAGACCTGATGGGAATATTTGCACATCCTTTTTTCAGGCAGGGAACCGGCAAAAAAATAACCGGCTCCCGAATAGAGGGAACCGGTCGGCAAGGTTTTGAATTTAAAATAGTTTAAACTACAGCAACTTTTCGATATCGGCCAATTTCAGACCGAAGGCGTCGGCCACGCCCTTGAAGGTGATCTGGCCTTTGATCACATTCGCACCCTTTTTGATTTCCGGATTTTCCTGCATTGCCTTCTTCCAGCCCTTGTTTGCGATCTCGACCGCATAGGGGAGGGTGGCGTTCGTCAGGGCCAGCGTGGATGTTTTCGCGACGGCGCCCGGCATGTTTCCAACACAGTAATGGATGACGCCGTCGATTGTGTAGATCGGATCCTTGTGCGTCGTCGCTTTTGAGGTTTCGAAACAGCCGCCCTGATCGATGGCCACATCCACCAGGACCGATCCTTTTTTCATCAGTTTAATCATCTCCCGTGTGACGAGCTTCGGCGCCTTGGCGCCCGGGATGAGGACGGAGCCGATCACCGCGTCCGCCTCCCGGATCAGCCTGCGGATGGTCTCCGGCGAGGAGATCAGCAGGCAGCAGTTCTGCGGCATGATGTCGGAGAGATAACGGAGCCGCGACAAACAGGAGTCAACGACGTAGACCCTGGCGCCCAGGCCGCAGGCCATTTTTGCGGCGTGTGTGCCGACCGTTCCGGCGCCGATCACCAGCACCGTCGCCGGTTCGACGCCCGGAACTCCGCCGAGAAGAACGCCTGCGCCGCCGTATTCCATCTCGAGGTACTTGGCGGCTTCCTGGATCGCCATCCGTCCCGCAACCTCGCTCATCGGAATGAGCAGCGGGAGCGATCCGTCCACCTTCTGGATCGTCTCGTAGGCGATATCGATGGATTTGGATTCGATCATCGCCTTTGTCAGCGTCTCGTTCGCCGCCAGATGGAGATAGGTGAAGACGATCTGATCTTTGCGGATCAATTTGTACTCGGAAGGCATCGGTTCTTTCACATGCATGACCATATCGGAACGGTCGTAGATCTCCTTCGCGGTTTTGACGATCTCGGCGCCGGTGGCCACGTAGGCCTTGTCATCGAAACCGCTGCCCGTGCCCGCGCCCTTTTCAACGAGTAGCTTGTGGCCATGGTCCGTCATGACCTCGACGCCGGCCGGCGTCATGGATACGCGGTTTTCCTCAATCTTGATCTCTTTCAATATTCCTACAATCATCTCATTTTCCTCCAGTATGATAGCATTTTTTCTACCCTTGCCAGAACATCGATGCCGCAATGGCTTTGACGAGCCTCTCCATGTCGGCCGGATATACGTCGCCGATGTTTCCGATCCTGAATGCGCTGGCCTTGGAAACCTTGCCCGGATAGATCACGAATCCCTGAGTCTTAAGCTTGTCGTAGAAGGTTTTGAAGTCATACTTTGCGTTTTCCGGACTGTAGAAGGAGGTGATGAAGTGCCCCTGGAACGCGTCCGGGAGGAGGGTGCGGAAGCCGAGCCCTCTCATGCCGTCCACCAGGGTCCGGTGGTTGGCCCGGTAACGCTCCGTCCGCTTCGCTACGCCGCCCTCCTCGTCCAGCTCTTTCAGCGCCTGATAAAAAGCCCGGACGACGTGGGTCGGCGAGGTGTAGCGCCATTTCCCCTTGTCGTTCTCCATTGTGTTCCACTGATCGTAGAGATCGAGCGAGAGCGAGCGGGACCGACCCTTGCAGGTCATCAGCAGTTCCCTGTCGGCGATGATGAAACCGAAGCCGGGAACCCCCTGGATGCACTTGTTTGCGCTGCTGACGATGAAGTCGATGCCGAGCGCCTCGATGTCCATCGGGATGCCGCCGAAGCTGCTCATCGCATCCACGATGAAGATCTTGCCGTGCCTCTTGACGATCTTCCCGATCTCGGCGATGGGGTTGAGCATGCCGGTGGTCGTTTCGGAATGAACAACGGCGACATGGGTGATCGCGCCGTCCGCCTTCAGCGTTGCCTCCAGCTTCTCCAGATCGGGCGGCGCCAGCTCCCCGCTGTCATTGAAGACCACCGGGATCTTCAGGGTCTTTGCGATCTGCACGATCCGGTCCCCGTAGGCGCCGTTGGGAAGGACCAGAAGTTTTCCGTTTTCGGGAACGGCCGTGCTGATGATTGCTTCCACCGAAAAGGTCCCGCTGCCCTGCATGAGGACGCAGGTGTAGCGGTCCGGTTTGTTCGTCGCGAGATGCACCAGCTTCTCCCGCACCTCCTGGACGATCGTTTTGTAATCGTCATCCCAGGTGCACCAGTCCCGGAGCATCGCGGCTTTCACGGTCCGGGTTGTCGATAGAGGGCCCGGTGTCAGTAGCAGATAGGGATTGTCCGGCAAATTTTTTAGCTCCATACAAACCTCCTTTGAAATTCTTGCGATTTATTGGAAAGATCAAATGAAATCATCTCTATAGTACCATGATTCCTATTTATACCTTCCATACTATAAGTCAAACGAATAATAATCATATAATAGATTATAACAGATTATATATAATTAATAATTATCGAAAATATAATTATTATTATATTGACTTATAGTGAGAATATTTTCTAGGCTTGCGCCCATTGTTAGTTCTGGCGTGAAGATGAACAGGCAGAATCAAACCATTGCCTGGGAGGGCGTTTCGGACTTGGGCCGGAGAGGGTTCATTCATTGAGGTTTAGGGTAGATCCAAAGTAAAATTCTTTTTGGAGGGTATTTAATGGACAGACAGCCGTTATTTAAGAGAAAGACAGCCCTTTCGTACAAGACGGAAGAGCAGACCGTTGTTCGGGGCTACAATGTTAGCGATCTGGCGGAGGCGGGCTACACATTTTACGACATGCTCTTCATCCTCTTTCAGAACCGGATTGCGGCGGAGAACGAGGTGGACATGCTGCGGTATGAGACCGGAGAGTTCCTGGAACACTCCATGTCTCCGTCCGCGGTGTCGTCGATCGGTGTGATCAACGGTCGGCCGAATCTTCCCGCGGCGGTGGCCGCGGCGGTCATGACCTTCGGGTCGGCCCACGGTCCCGGAGCGGCGCACGGCTACATGATGCACAAGTACATCGAGCGTGCGCGTGTGGAAGGGAAGAGCATCGAAGAGATGGGCAAGATCCTGGTGGACGAGTACATGGATGCAGGTTTGGCCGTCATGGGCCTGGGGCAGCCGCAGCACCTCGACGGCGACCCCCGTGCGGAACCGACACACATCAAGCATGAGCAGCTCTGCAGTGGGGTCTATCTTGAACTACAGAAGTCGATTGAGAAACATTTTAATGCGCGCCGGAAGAAGGAAGGTAAGGAATACGTGGCGGTGAACATGATCGGCGCCGGCAATACGGCTCTTGCGGAACTTGGTTTCTCCCCGACCGCTGCCTGGTGCATCGGCTGCGTCTGCCGCGGATTCAGTTGCGCTGCGCACGCCACCTACACGATGAAGAAGGGTCGGGCCTGGGGGGCATCGAAGCGGGAGCCGATGGTCCAGATGCTGGATTTGTCGATGATCAAATATGTGGGGCCTGCCGACAGGGAAGTTCCCAGCCAGGCCGAGAGACAGGAATACGCCCGCAAGCAGAAAGAGGAAGGAGAATACAAGAAATGGATAATTTAGACGATCCGAGACTCATGTTCAATTACCGTACCCGTGAGCGGGGGACGATTCCGATGGATGAGAAGCGTGCCCGCTTTCAGTGGGTTTCCGAGGTGGCGTACAAGAATGTGCACCGCATCGTAGCCCGGGGTTATGACACGACGGAGTTGGTGGAGCAGGGTTACGGTCTGACGGACCTTCTGTTCATCGATTTCCAGGCGCGGATTCCTCTGATCGAGGAAGACAAGATGCTCAACTACATCATGGTCTGCATGTTCGAGGACGGGCTTTCCTCGCCGGCGAACATTTCGCGGATCGTTGGCAGCGGCAAGACGCTGCTGACCCAGGCTGCCGGTTCCTCGATCCTCGCTTTCGGCCATGCGTACGGGGCCTTCCAGACGTTCGGAAAGATGCTGGACGGAATCCTGGCCCGCCAGGCGAAGGAGGGTAAACCTCTGGCCGAAGTGGTTGCGTCGGCGGTGAAAACAAGACTGAACGACCCCGCGCTGGGTGTTTCGAGCCTGATGCTGAAGGACCCGATGGCAAAGCGGATGCTGGCCCGGGCGGAGAAACTGGGCGTGGCGGGGAAGTACGTGTCGCTGATGAAGGAAGTCGTGAAGGCGGCGCAGACGCAGAGCAAGGAGCCGGTGGACATCGATCTTCTGGGCGCCATGGGGGCGGTGATGTTCGACCTTGGTTTCACCCCCGAGGCGACCTGGTGCATCCTGTCGGTGACCCGTGCCTTTGCGACCGGCGCCCATTACTGCGAAGAAAATGAGCAGGAAGAGCCCGTCCGTCTTGGGCAGACGCTGACGCCGAAGGAGTGGTACGACGGCCCGGCCGACCGGCCAGTGCCGACGCTGGAAGAGCGGAAGAAGGTTGCCAAGGCGATGGAGGCCCAGACGCCCGAGGAGTGGAAACAGATCTTCCTGGAACGGCAGAAGATCAAGGGTTCCGGATGGTCCATCGTCGAAGAGATCGATGATCCCAAACGGAAAATCTGATGATAGAAAACGGGTGAGAGGTTAGAATATGGAAGACAATATTAAAGAAATGTACGAAAAGGCGAGGGTGGCGTTTGCCGCCGTCGAATACTGGTCGCAGGAGAAAGTCGACGAAATGGTTTTGGCCGTAGGCTGGGAGCTGCAGAAGCCGGACACGGCGGATGAACTGGCACGTCTGGCCGTCGAGAAGTCGGGGATCGGCGTTTATGAGGACAAGGTTCACAAGATCGGGACGAAGGTGCGCGGCACGCTCTATGACCAGATCGGGGTCAAGACCTGTGGGCTGGTGAGCGAAGACAAGGCGAAAGGTATCCGGACGTATGCCAAGCCGATCGGCGTGATCGCGAACGTGGTTCCATGCACGAACCCCGAATCGACCGTTTGTTGCATCGCGCTTAGCACCTTGAAGACGCGCAATGCGATCATCTGTTCGCCGCACCCGCGGACGGAGTTGGCCACCTATACGACGGTCGAGCATATCCGGAAGGCGCTCGCGAAGGTCGGCGCGCCGGTGGATCTGGTTCAGTGTATTCGCCACACCAGCAATGAAAAGACTCAGGAACTCATGGCGAATTGCGACTACGCAGTGGCCACGGGAGGCGCGGCGCTGGTCAAGGTTGTTTACGCTGCGGGTGTCCCTGCCCAGACCGTGGGCGCGGGGAATGTGATCTCCATCGTCGATTCGACGGTCAAGGATATCCCCGGGGTTGCATTCCGGCTCCGAAAGTCCAAGACGGCCAACAACGCGGCATCCTGCTCTTCAGAGAACGCCGTTGCGATCGAGGAGTGCGTCTTCGACAAGATGATTGCGGCCCTGAAGATCGAGGGTGGCTACCTGTGCAGCACGGAGGAGCGCGAGACCCTCCGCAAGACGATGTGGCCTGATGGCCATACACTAAACCGGGATGTCGTCGCGAAATCCGCCGTGTTCATCGCGGATCTGGCCGGTTTGAAAGTCCCCGGTGACACGAAGATCCTGATGGTTATGGGCGAGAAGATAGGCCCTGAAGACCGGTTTTCCGGAGAGAAACTCTCCCCGGTTCTGACGGTTTGGAAGTGGACCGATTTCGACGAGATGCTGGATCGCATGGAGAAGATCCTTAAGTTTTCCGGCGAAGGGCACTCTGTGAACATCCAGACGGAAATCGACGAGCGGATGCACAAGATTGGTCTTCGGGCGAACGTCAGCCGTGTCGTCTGCAATATGGGCCACACCGAGGCGAACAGCGGTGGATGGACAAGCAGCCTGGGCTTCACGGATACGCTGGGCTGCGGAACATGGGCCGGGAACATCAGTTGTGAGAACATCAACTGGAAGCAGTTCCTCATGTACACGCGGGTGGCCGTGCCTGTTCCGAATTACCAGCCTTCGGATGAGGAGCTCTTCGGCGCTTATCTGAAAAAGTACGGCAAGGACTGATACTTTTATCATGATTAGGGCGATTGTTTTTGATTTTGGCCAGACGCTGGTCGATTCTGCGGATGGTTTCAGGACGGCGGAAAAAGAGACGCAGCGGAAGGCCTGTGCGGCCCTTGGCCTGACAGAAGAGGAGGCGTTTCTGGCCGTTTACCGGGGGATCCGCTCTCAATTCCACGCCCGCTCCGATTTTTCTCGTAAGAGTATCTTGGAGGCGGTGTTTCGGCATTACGGCCGCAAGCCCGATTCCGCGCTTCTCGGGCAGTGGGAAACCGATTACTGGGAGAGAATCAAGGCGAAGACCCGGATTTTTCCGGAAACGGAGGCGGTTCTGACGGCCCTGCGGGGTCGGTACCGTCTGGCTTTGATCACCAACACCCAGGGACAAGCGGTCGAGGGGAAGCATCGTCTGGGCAACTATCCCGGGTTGGAGAAGTTCTTCGAGGTGATCGTCGTGGCTGGTGAAGGGGGCGTCCCCGCGAAACCCGATCCGCGTCCCTTTCGCCTCTGCCTCGAAAAGTTGGGGATCGCGCCGGGCGATTCGGTCTATGTGGGCGATGACTGGCGGATCGATGTCTGCGGTTCCGAGGCCGTGGGGATGCATCCCGTATGGCTTCAACACCATCTGGTTCAGAGGCGCTGGCCCGTGGTGGAGACCTCAGCGCCCGTCATCGACTCTCTGGAGCGCCTCCTCGATATCGAAAAACTGGTTCCGGGAAAGGAAAAATAGCGGCGGGGGCGATCATCTTTCGCCCTCCGCCGTGAAGGTTTCTCCCGGTTTCAGCCCGGTTTCTGCCGCAAAAGCGATAGCATCCTGTTTGCCGGTCTCTGTCCGAACCTTTCCGATGTGTAGCGCACCGGCGTGGGCGGCGACGGTGAACCCGGCCTCATCCGTTGCCAGGACCTCTCCCGGTCGCGCATCCGCAGAGCCGGTCTCCACCAGCCGGGTCTCGAAGAAACGCACTTTCTTTCCCCGATAAAAGGAGTAGGCCCCCGGCTGGGGATCGCAACCCCGGATGAGGTTGTGGACCTCCGTTGCCGGTTTTCCCCAGTCGATCCGGGCGACTTTGTCATTGCAGAGCGGTTCGTAGGTGGCCAGCCCTTCATCCTGGACCATCCTGGGCGCCCGCCCCTCCTTGATGAGACCTACGGACTCCACGATCGCCTCGACGCCGAGCGGAAACAGGCGGTTAAAGTAGAGGGCGCCGGTTGTATCCTCCGGTCCGATCGGAATCCGCTTCTGAAGGAGAACCGCTCCCGTGTCGATCCCCGCATCCGCCCAGAAGATCGAGAGCCCCGTCTCCCGGTCTCCCATGATCACTGCCCAGTTGATCGCGCTCCCGCCGCGGTGGCGGGGGAGAATCGAGGGATGATAGCAGATTGCCCCCTGCGTCGGGATCCCGAAAAAAGAGGGTGGGATGATGTCGGTGACAAAGGCCATGATCAGCAGATCGGGGTTCGTGTTACGGAACACCTCGAGCGTCTCCGGGGTTCGGTAACTTTCCGGCTGAAAGGTTGGGATTCCGCGGCCGTCGGCTGCCGTCTTCAAAGGGTCGGGTTTTCCGCCTGCCTTACCTTGTGGGAGCCAGACAGCGATGATCTTTTCTCCCTGATCCGACAATGTTTCCAGAACTCTGGCGCCGAAGGCGGCTTGCCCCATGATGGCGATGCGCAGGTTCTCCTGTGGGGTCCGGATGTCTCTTTTGTTGTCCATGATTTCTCTTTCTACCTCCTCTGTCCGTTTAATGGATGTTTCTCTGTTCTGCAACCATTATGCTGGTGAAAAAATGCTACCCGCTCCCATTATCTGAAAACGGGATCTGTTGTCGAGGATGAAATTTGTAATTGACAAGGAAACCCGTCAGCGGGGTTTTAACTATTTTAAAATATTTCTTGACAGAGATTTACCTTGTTGATAAGAACCCACAGTATTTACGTTTTTAAAAAACCAAATAGATTCAAATGTTTTGATAATATGTATTGAGGGTGACCAAGAGGATGGAAACCAGGTGAAGACGGTTTTTCAAGCCGCTTGCGAAAAGTATTTTAACAATTTTGAAGAGGAAGGGGGGTAATACGCATGGGTTTCAATATCTCTAACAAGTATAAGAAGGCAGATCCAAGAAAGCTCGCAGATTGGCAGATTGCGGAAATTGCAGAAGAAAATATGCCAACCGTCGATGAGTGGCAGGATAAGCTTGGCCTTCAAAAGGATGAAATTATCCCGATGGGGAAATTGTGCAAACTGGATTACCTCAAAATTATGGAGCGGCTGAAAAAACGGCCGGACGGAAAGTACATTGAGGTTACGGCGATCACACCAACCCCCCTCGGAGAAGGAAAATCGACGACGAGTATGGGGTTGATCGAGGGGCTTGGCAAGAGGGGACAAAATGTTGGCGGTTGTCTCCGTCAGCCTTCCGGCGGTCCGACCATGAATGTTAAAGGAACGGCTGCAGGAGGAGGAAAATCTCTCCTCATCCCCATGACTGAATTCTCGCTTGGTCTTACCGGGGACATTAACGACATTATCAATGCCCACAACCTGGCTATGGTCGCTTTAACCTCCAGGATGCAGCACGAACGGAACTATGATGATGCCGAACTGGCGAAACGGAACCTCCGGCGGCTCGATATTGATCCAACAAATGTCGAAATGGGTTGGATTATCGATTTTTGCGCCCAGTCGCTAAGAAACATTGTTATCGGTCTGGGGGGCAAGCTGGACGGTTTTACGATGTCGTCCAAATTCGGGATTGCGGTAAGCTCCGAACTCATGGCCATTCTCTCCATTGCCCGGGACCTGAAGGACCTTCGGGAAAGGCTGGGCAACATTGTCGTCGCCTATGACAAGAAGGGGAAGCCGGTTACGACTTCCGACCTCGAGGTGGCGGGCGCCATGTGTGCGTGGATGAGAAACACCATCAACCCCACGCTCATGTCCTCCACCGAGTATCAACCCTGCCTGGTCCATGCCGGTCCGTTTGCGAACATCGCCGTGGGACAGTCCTCCATCATCGGTGACCGGGTCGGACTGAAAATGTTCGATTACCATGTTACCGAAAGCGGCTTTGCCGCGGACATCGGGTTTGAGAAATTCTGGAATGTAAAGAGCCGCTTGAGCGGTCTGACTCCCAATGTCTCTATTCTGACGACGACGATCAGGGCATCGAAGATGCACGGAGGGGGACCGACGGTTGTTCCCGGAAGGCCTTTGCCTGATGCTTATACAAAGGAAAACCTGGAGCTGCTTGAGAAGGGCCTCTGCAACATGACCCATCTCATCGGGGTGATCCGGAAATCCGGAATAAACCCGGTGGTCTGCATTAATGCGTTCCATACCGACACAAAGAAAGAGATCGCCATGGTCAGAAAGTATGCCGAGAAGGCAGGCGCCCGTGTTGCCCTTTCTGAGCACTGGCTCAAAGGTGGCGATGGCGCCCTTGAGCTTGCCGATGTCGTCATGGATGCCTGCAAAGATAAAGTCAAACTCAAATTCCTCTACCCGCTGGAAGTGCCTCTCAGACAAAGGGTTGAGCTCATCGCAAAAGAGGTTTATGGCGCCGACGGTGTTTCCTGGACCCCTGAGGCTGAAGCCAAAGCCAAACGGTTTGAGGCTGATCCTGCAATGAAGGATTTCAATACGATGATGGTAAAGACCCACCTCAGCCTGTCGGCGGATCCGACTCGCAAGGGAGTCCCAAAAGGTTGGATCCTGCCGGTTCGTGACGTCCTGGTCTTTGCCGGGGCGAAATTCCTCTGCCCGGTCACAGGGAGCATCAGCCTGATGCCAGGAACAGGCTCTGACCCTGCCTACAGAAGGATCGACGTGGATGTAGAGACGGGGAAGGTAAAGGGGTTGTTTTAACCTGTATCGCGGGGCACGAAATATCGTGCCCCGCTTTTTTTGGAACGGTTTTGCTCATGGGGCAACACAAGGTCACGTTTCATCCGAGTGACAGACGGATTATTGTTGACGAAGGGGAGAATCTCCTCCAGGCGGCTATGGAGGCCGGCATTCACATTAACGCCTCCTGCGGCGGCAATGCGACCTGTGGAAAATGCAAGGTTAAAATCGTTGTCGGTGCGGTTGCGTCGCCGATGCATGCTGAGCTTTCAGAGGCGGAGTATGCCGACGGCTACCGCCTTGCCTGTCTCTCGACTGTCACCGGTGACGTCGATGTCGATATCCCGCTGGAATCGCAGGTTGACAAGTCCGTGCTTGCGCTGAAGGGCGATCGTCTTGCCGCCCCATATCTCCTTTCCCCGAAGGATATTTTTCAACTGGTCCAGGGGTGGGATGTGGATCCTACCGTATTCAAACGCTATGTAGAGCTGGACCCGCCTACCCTGACCGATAACGTGAGCGACCTGACCCGCCTGACCCATGCCATACACCGGCAGCACAACATTAATGGAATTTCCAGTGATTTCAGGCTGATCATGAATTTAAGCCGGATCCTCAGAAAAGCCGACTGGAAGGTTACAGTAACACTGGTTCAGACCCGAAAAGGATATAAACTGATCAACGTAGAAGCGGGCGACAACCGGCAACAAAACTATTCGATCGTTATCGATATCGGCACCACGACCATTTTTGGGCAGATTCTGAATCTGAACGAATGCAAAGTTGC
>Ga0247840_10011119_pt1 | contig 11045 bp, 18 predicted proteins | sample LaCruzMarch2015__FD_192404 | JGI IMG/M metagenome (GOLD analysis project Ga0247840, IMG submission 192404) | Freshwater microbial communities from meromictic Lake La Cruz, Castile-La Mancha, Spain - LaCruzMarch2015_17m | ecosystem: Environmental > Aquatic > Freshwater > Lake | place: Spain...
TAACCGAGGACTCGTATGGTTGCGTGATTGTCATGATTATACACCCGAGTATCTATCTCTCCACGACAGTGAGACACGCGTTGCCGCATCTACCGCATCACTGGTAAAGATGATTTCATTCTCACCCGGGATAAGTTCCCAGAACACCGAGTCTTCGTTCAGATACTGGAAGCCGTTGACAGTTGTTCCTGCCGTTGCATCGTAGTAGGTTATGGTCTTGTTGCCAAACCCGGTGGTAATTGTCATCACGTCGTTGGCATCCATATTGATGGTGAACTCGAAGAACTCATCCGTGGTGTTGTTGGTAATCTTCGGATTAGTGACATCTCCAGTGATGATAATCGTGGCTGCTGCGTCGATGTCTCCGTTGTTCGTAACGATGGTGTTGGCAGTGTTCGATGGAAGCACGAACGGGAACACGAGGGGGAATGTTGCGACACTGGTTGTTCCTAACGACGCCGCCTGGAATGATGTATACCAGAACGGGTCGTGGGCTGTCATCATGAAGTTGACAACCTGATACATTGTTCCGCGCCCACCTGCGGAGGTGGTTGTTCTCCCGCTACAAGACAAATAATAGGATGTCCCGTCTTCATACTCGAAGGCAAGCACACCGTTCCCTGCGAGCGGGTTAAACAGACGAATCAATGACTGTGTTGCTGCCTGAACGTCTTCTAGTGACGGTGCTGTAATCATCACGCTGAACGTCAGTTTGCGGGTGTTGAACTGTGTTGATAGAAGTGTTTCCCCCTGCTGGTATGGGGCAGAGGTTGTTCGATATGTCAAGTCAGCCGTTGCAAACCCGTCGTAGTTTTTGAGGAGTTTGTAAGTAGAGTCATCTTTCGAGAACTCTACGCTCGTACCTCCCGGGGATGTCCATGTAAGTTTCATTCTTTCACCTTCTTTGTTACTGCAACCCACTGCTTGAGGATGCTCACGGTGACATCGTCCGGTGCCACCTCTTCAACTACCGGGAGTTCTGGGTATGAATATGTTAGCATATCATCCCTACTAATCTCTCCGCCCTTCAGTCGTATCAACGTTGATACTATACTGGCTGTCATCGTATCGGCCCACCTTCGCTGCATAAGAGCGTAGTCGAGACGGGCTTCACATAAGACGTCGAACTCGGCGGGGGTCATGCGGACATACGCCCGATAGGCTAACCCGCACACACCGAGGGCATTGCTTTGCGTGGCTTTCGTGTACGCTTCGGAGATGTTGAGTTTTTTATATCAGCAACCTTCGCCTTTTCTTTCTTCGGCTCTGGGGCCTGGAACCATCCGGATGCTACGAGGGCACTGTGGACTGAAGCATACAGGAATGCGAGTCCCTGTGTGGGTCCTACGAACTGGTTGCAGAACTCCTGCACCATCTTCATAGAATCGTTGAGAGCCTGTTGGTGTTGAGGGAAGTGGTGAGCGTAGTCTTCGCCGTCTTTATCATAGCACGATACGAGGATAAACTTCGCGGCTGTTTTATATCCAAACTTTTGCGGGTCGAACAATTGCATGAGCGTTCCGAAGTTATCTTCTAGGAACCCCATGTCCTGAATCTCGAAGCGAAGATGGTAGAACTTCTCCCCGATATAAAAAGGAATTGCTGGGACTATCATGTCATTTTCACATCCTTAAGCAATCTAGCAAACATAATTCTTTCATACGTAGGGAGATTGAAGTCCCACGTTGGTCTCCAGTGCGGTCTCATCATCTGGTTATACTGGCGACCGAGCCTATCAACACCTTGGTTGAATCCATCGCCACTATAGAACCCATACTCTAACCGAAGCGTCTGGGGCATCGGAGAACCGATAACTGAAACTGGGCCGTGAAGACCATGGTCTAAATCAGCCCGAATCGAACTCTTATACTGGCCGGTTTTGAGTGGGACTTGCGATGACTTCTTCATATCCGCTTCATACGCTCGACCCGCTTCCATCACGGCTGCTTCCTGATTCGTAATCGCTCCATCTGCTAGGTTCTTCAGGAAATCGGTAAGACGCCAGAGGTCAGAGAAGTTTGCAAAGACGCTCATGTTCCAGACGCCTGCCTTGCAAGTTCTCTTGACATGGCCTCGGCCGTCTTCTCTGCAATCGACTGTGCGCTCTCGCTGAAGTCGGGGGATACCTGAATGATAACGGTCGGATTCTGTGATTGTCGATATGCCGCCATATACTGGTCAGACATGCTGGCATATGTTCCAGTTCCAGCACCGTAATTCGGATTGTCTACATTGTTAAGACGGTATCGACTTGCATCCAGCGATTTGATTGCAGCCAGACTGGCGTTTCCAGTAGTGTCAGACATTGCGAAGGCGAGGTTGGCCTGATAGCGTGAGGTGTTCGCTGCGTATTCACCTTCATAATATCCGGTGTTTGCTCCTGACCCGTAGTTCACACCAGCCATAGCAGCGGCTCTATCTTCCGCTGTTGAGATGCCTTGATTCTCAATAGCACCAGAGTCATAGAACGCATTCGGGGAATACATTGGTTTCCCGCTTGAGTCGTATCCGATGAAGGTGTTGGCTTTGCCTTTCTTGTCAGCGCTTGCGTATGTAGCACCCGGGACGCCTGACAACACCGCTTCCTCTGTCTTCAGAGCAATGAGGTCTTTGAGGATTGCTCGTTCTTCGGAATATGCCGCTGACAGTTCACGAACCTTGGCGACGTTCTCTTTCGTGGGCTCTGCTGCCATTGCCAACTGGAGTTCTTTCTGGGCCTCGGTGACCTTGTCGGTCTGTAACTGTAACTCGACTTCTGCCTGTGTCCATCCAGCGAACGGGTCAATGATACCCGTCTTGATTTTCTCTGGGGACCACGTATTCGTAGCACCGCTACCGTAATCATCAACACCCTTCGCACGCCCGGCCATGATACTGCTCTGGCCGTTCTGGAGAAGGAATGCCAACTCTTCGGCACCCTCAACAAGACCTATTGCAACCCATCCAGCGAACCCTTCTGCCTTCGCACCTATCTTCTCAAAGGCACGGGCACCGCGTTCTAGGGACTCCTCTTGTTCCTTGCTAAAGACTTCCTGTTCGGATATTTCCTTCTGCTTCTCTAGGTAGTCTATCATGAAGGGCAACGAGTCCTTGTATGACTTCCCAAGGATGTCCGCCGCAAGTGATGACATCTTCTGCTTGTCTGACATTGTAGTCAGGCTGTTTGCCATTGCGAGAAACACTTCTTCAGTTGACTTCCCAGTTGGGTCTATACCCATCTCCTTGAATGCTAACGCCTGTGCACTGGTTGCGTCTCGTGCCTCACCCATTGACAAGGTGAGTGTGTTAAGCATTGCGTCAACAGTGCCTATCTCTTCACCCGTTATCTTGGCTGCATAGTGGAACCGCTGAATCTCTTCAACCGCGATACCAGTGGTATCAGCCATATCAAGGTTGGCCGCTGCTATCTTACCCTGCTCAATTATTAAACCTGCTATTGCGCTCGTAGTGACGGCAATGGCACCAACAGCGATACCCGTCGGGCCAAACATAGCCGTAAATCCCTGGGCCATCTTTTCAAGGCCGCCTGTAAATTCAGAACCATCGACGCCTATCTTGGCCATGTAAGTCATTGCTTGGTTGTCTGCCATTGTAGTCCTCCTTCTTTAAAAAATGATTATGCTGTTCCTCTGGTGAGGCGCAGTCTGTAGATAGCGGGCATACCGCCACCGTCAACAACTACGAAGTCGGTCTTGATACTTCCAGTCGGGAAGAGTGCGAGCGTGTAGGTGATTGCACCCGATGCCACGCCGGTCGCAACAATCGTGCCGTTAACGTAGATGGTTCCTGCAGTTGCAGTCGGGGTTAGCGTGTATGAGGCTACGGTTGCCTGGGGCATTGTGTAGTCGATTACATACGTGGCTGCACCTGCGGCTGGGACACCGGTAACAGTTCCGGTCTCATTCTTCGTGAGGACAAGGAATGGGGTTGTTAACTTGGTCGAGGCTGCGGTTACTTCCGTTACATCTTCGGTCGGGGTAATCGATACACTCATCTGTGCAGGCGCTCCCTTGAGAGGGGCCGTAGTTGAGTATGAAGAGATAAACCCGGGAACCGAATATGTCGGAAGTCCAGAGGAGGCGGGATAGACGAAACGCCAGACACCAGTGGTCTTCGCTAGTGCGAGAACACGGAGGGCTGCCTGTGAGGTATCGTTTACGAAGTTCGCCTTGAAAGTCAAATCTCCGAAGGACGACTGACCACCGATACTAATCTTGTGAGTAGAATCGTGGCTGGTTGCGTCGACCTTCTCAACGCTAAAGGACGGAGGGTTAATCTCCGTAAGTTCTGCGTATACAGTCCCGTTATAGAGGACGTATGCGCCTGTTGCCATTTTTGCTTGTGATGTCATCGGTAATTCACCATGAAGTCTCTGTGATACATCCACGTATCAGCATCTGGATTGTTGTCACTAACCGCTCCGGCGTCTTCGATTGAGACGATAATTACACCTGTCAAGTAAGTATTGACAACTGAATTCAGAGCGTCAGCAACCATACCAGATATGTTGTCAGTCAAACCATCGCTTGCTGCTAGAACAGTCACCTGTATACGCGCGCGCCCGTAGGCTTCGATTGTGTCATTTGGTCTTATGTCGTCAACCTTTGTGACTACTATCGCTGGTAGTGTTGGCTTCTTCGGGAGTTGTGCGCGATACACGCGGGTACTCACTGCCGTGGTTATTGCTGTTGTTGCGAGTAACTTATTGATTATTGAAAGGGTGATGTCTCTCATGTGAAAATCGCCCCCACGATAACTGCGACAACCGAAACGACAACCGATATGACAACCGAGACTACAGTAGCAGTAGACGCCACGCCCTTCGCACGACCCACTTCTTCCGAACGATATTGCTCAAGTGAGTCGATGCGTAGGCTGTTCTCTCGTGCGATTTCAACAAGTTCACTGATTTTCTTGTCGATGTGTTTTACATCGGCCTTGAGTTCAATGACCATGTCTCGTAGTTCTTGATGACCGTAACAGGTTGAGGCTGACGGCGTCATGACAACCTCGCTAGTCTGGACGTGTAGTGATGGAGAATCCCTAGTGTATACACAGGCTTCAGTGCCGATATGACATAAGTCTCCGCGTATCCCGTGTCAGTAGATGTAAGAGTGTCACCATTATCTAAATCCACGAGCGGAGGCATCATCACCTGCAAAGAGTCTTGAGCATACGTCAGTGCACCCGTTGAAGGGTTGAGGTCCAACTTTGAGAAGAACCTGCACGTTATTGAAGTGGATACTTCAGTCTGTGACTGTTGTCCATAGGCGTCTAGAATCGGACCGCTGATAACACCATCTGCGACAGCGGCACCTGGGATAGTGCCATTGTCGGACAGTGGTTCATCGTTCTGAAACGTTCCAGAGATATCATAGATTACGAGGGTTCCGCTAGCAGTGCTTCCCGTGCTCGAGATGGTGGCGGTCGCGTGAGATGTCGCGCCCGTGAGGGTCTTGCCGGCTGTGAATACGGCAGTCCCGCCATCATACTTGAGGCTGTATGTTAGGACCATCCTCCTGGCCGTAGCGGTGTGTGGAGCAGAGAACATATTAACATCGCCCGCCTGCCTTCATCATGTAAGACCTGCGAGGAGTAATGAGTGCTACCTGCCTCGATATGTAGTCATCAAGGATACTGAATGCTCTGGTCTCCAATGCTTTGCACGCATCGGTGACGTTAACGCTAGAGGTGAAGTCGCCAGAACTGGCCTGAAATGAACCCTCCTGTAATCCTAATCGAAGTAACCCAGCCTGCGAGAGGGCAAGGGATGCCGATTTCGATTCGTCGCAAGCAGAGGCGGTGACTCCACGTGCCTTTAAGTACGCGGTCAACTGCCTATCCGCTTCTGATATGATTGCCTCCAGAACGGTCTGTGTACGGACACTTCCTGTTAAATTCGCAAGTTCCGTGTATGTACAAAATGCCATTAGTCACCTACCGCTGGGTTTTCCTTATTGTATTCGTAGTCTTCTTGTTCCCAGTTCAAGGGGTCGATTGGTTGCGTTAGCATGGACATCGTGCGCCTGAACTGTGCCATCTTGCCTATCGGGCCGGGTAGAGCCCCATCCATTTCTAAAAAGGATAGGTCGGATGAGTCGAAGTTATCGGTCTCTTCGACCGCTAACAATCGGTTCTCATGCCACGTCCCAGACAGGTATTTGCCGCTGTTCTGGGAGCAAAGCATTAGCCTCACCCCGTCTAGTAGATGATGGACCCGATACCGTTGGTCTGGAGTGCCTCGACGTCAAACCTCATTGAAAGGCTGATGCCCTGCATCTGGCGGATTGAGTCAGCGTACTGTTCGACCTTCATGTCCTGCCTCATACCGATTGCACCGCAGACAGTGGTGTCGAGCACGAGTGCACCGACATAGTTGTCGCTGGTGAATCCCCACGTTGCGACAGACTTACCGCCGTCGAGGCTGGTTGTTGAGGAGGCAATGCTGCACATGCGGGTGGGCATACCGAGAATCTGCCCGAGGGTTCCAGTCCTCATCATGTCGTTTGCATACGCGGGGGTAAGAATCAGACCCTCCTGCATACAGGCTGCGTAACAGGATGGGCTGAAGATAATCTGGTTGGGCATGCAGTTGTCGGCAAGGACGTTCTGCTGTGCGGCTGCGAGGAAGAGCAGTGGGGTTGTTCCAGTGTTACCACAGTCGGCTACGTTGGCGTCGTTGTCAATCATTTCTGCAAGGGCAACGCGGTTGAGTGCGTTCTCCATGCGCTGACCGGCCTTGCGAACTTCGGTAGCGATGACATCGAACATGCCGTCGTCAATCATCTCGTTGGTGATGACCGGGCGGGTTGCATACTTGATTGCGTTGAAGGTAACGCTTGAATACTCCTGGTTCTCGATGGGGATTTCTGACCCTTCAGAGACGATAGGAGCATAGGTTCCAGTCGAGCCAACAGGCACAGACATGGACATCCCCTTCATCTGATAGATGGGGAGAACCTCACGGAAACACCTTACGGGCTCTGCGCCTTCTACAACGGTGGCTGCGATTTCAGTCGGAATAAGGGTTGTTCCCTCGATACCTTCGGAGAGCAGCAGTTCACGGGCGCCGACTACCTTTCCATCATAGTCATGGTAAGACAGTTCGCGGGGAACCATGCGGTCAACTTTGCGTTTCAGTTCGGATGCGCCCATTGTTTCAATTTCAAGGAACTGGGCGAGTCTGCGGGTGTGTTCAAATGCTACCATGATTATGCTCCCTTCGTTGACAGTTGTGGCTGCACGAGAACGTAAGTGAATCCGCCTGCTGCGCAGTCGGTGAGTGCTACACCGAGAATTGCAAGGTCAGCGTTGGTCTCGACGACGACACTACCAGAGGCACTGCCTGCCTGTAAGAAGTCTCCTGCGTCGATACCTGCAGCGCCGTCTCCTTCCTGGACCATTATAACGGACCCAGTGCTGGCGACTGCTACGTGGTCTCCATCCGCGGCTGCTGAATAGAGTGCAACACCGATGAACGGTAGAGTTGCGGCAGTGTCAGAGTCACAGGGGATAACGGTGAAGTTGTCACCGGATGCTTCGATAACTACTGCTGCGCCTGCAAGGATTGCTGCTCCTGCTACACAGTCGATTACTGCGCCAAGTTGGCGGGGTTTTGGGTCAAATGCGGCTGGGGTAATTGCTGTCATGTTGTGTTCACTCCATTGTGATTGAGCGGTTCTTCTTGTCGATTATAAACCGTGAAGAAGGCTCTTTGTGTTCGGTCTTCGGTGCTTCTACTGGTGCTGCAACTGCTACGGGTGCCGCTGCGGGCTGGGACATGAGTTCCTTCATCTGTGCGCGAAGTGTCTCAAGTTCCCCTCTCACTGCCTTGACTTCTTCAAGTTCGGCGAGTTCCCGGGAGTTGTCAACAACGGGTGCTACTGTCTCAATAACCTTGGGAGCCTTTAACTCCGCCAGTTCTTTAGACATAGCGTCCATCTTGGCTTCTAACTCTTTGGTGTCCATAGTCTCATCCTGCACCTCTAGGGGTGCTTCTTCGATTGATGCACTTGCCAGAGGTGCCGCTTCGTTAATTCTACAGAGTTTACATGCGCCCTTATTGACGAATGCAAAACCAGAGAAGTTAATGGACGTGGCTTCTAACTGGCGGGTCGAGGCGTTATACCTTTCATCTCCCGTGTGCTCAACCGAGACGAACGCAATCAGTTTGCGTTTGACTAGTTCAATCATATCCCGAGACTTCTGGGTTGCTCCGTGAAGGAAGATGTCTCCGACAACTGCGCCTTCTTGGAATCTGGGATTGAGTAGTTCTGCTACCTTATCAGTAGCGTCGCGCGGGACTCCTCCTGTGTGGCGAGACCATCCCGTGTTGTCTGACCAGTTCGCTGCGAATTCGCGAAGGGTTTTCTCCGGATAGTTCAATGGCGTCTGGACGGCAGAATCGGTCCATGTCCCAGAGGCTAACATCGGGACGTCACGGACCATTAGGCCTCCGTCTCGCATCTCCATCGAGGACTTCTTGAACGCGCTAGCAAGTAGCCTTGTGTATTGTACAGTTGGGGACGGGTCTTGCGCCGCCGGTCCGCCATCGAATGTAGCACTCGGCAAGGTTGTGTCTGTCATGGTTATTCCACTTTGTAGATACCGCCGTAATGCTGACCGTAGAGTTTCGCTACGAAACCTTCTAGAACAGTGACTCGATTCTCAAGTCTTTCTAGCGGGGTCTCAAGCATCTCTACTTTCGGCGTTACGGTTTTCTTTTCAGTCTTCTTTGCGGGTGGCATTTCGTAACTCCTCCTCTGCCTCATATCTGCGCTCTGCAAACTCTCTCCATGCCGGACAGAACTTATTCGCTAGGAACAGTTCTATCTCAATCTTCCCATCGGGCCCGTGAATCGGGAAGGGGACGTATGGATAGAGATTGCAGAGTAGCATGCGCTCATTGTAAGGAATGGCACATCCTTCGGCGGTCAGGGCAGGGCACGCTCCTTTATTGCGAGAATACCAATACCCGTCATCCCCAAAGCCGATGAACATGAAGTCCTTGGCTTTGATTTGCTCTTTGTTGCCGTACTTATGAAGTGCCTGCCATTCCTTTGGGTGAAACGAAATGCGCTGATAACAACAGTGGCCTCCACACTCTTTACATGTCATTGGCTGTTGCATGGTTATACCGTGACTAGATATCCCTGAAGGTATGTCGATGCTTGCACGTGGTCAGTTGCCGCTACACCCTGGCAGTTAACTACGATGTCAGTAAGTGCTGGGAACGATATCGGGACTTCGAAGTGGCGGTGGACGTTATCACCCTGCACCGACATATCACTGTGTTCAAATAGGTTGATTCCCGAAGAAACACCGTCGTAATCCTTGTTTGCCAGTATTTTGAACCGTAAGTAGTCGTTTACACCACGGCTGGCACCAAGGCTGGAACAAGACCAGTCAGTAATGAACAGGCGCTTGCCCGCTGGGACTGTATACTGGGAGTTGAACGCCCGTGTCGACCCTGGAAGTATCTGGGTGAAGATTGGCGTGTCGTCGAGTTCTCGAACGCTGATTGTTCCTGCCGCACCCTGGAGGGAGCCCATCGTCTTTATGCGAAGGCCATTGATACGCCACATGTCAGCGCAGCCCGTGCCTGATGCGACATCGGTTGTGCCGTCCATTGTGAACGTGTGCGTCTTCTCAACACCTGCGCTCGTGAGGTAATACATTGTTACCGTGCGTGCGCCAGTACCCGCGGGGTCTCCGTCATCGTCAGTGCTTGAAGAGTCAATCTCAACCTGTGCGCCTGGGTAAGTTGCAACTAGCGGGAAGTTTGCCTTGACGCCACCCGTTGAGTATGGCACGACAGATGCTTCTACCGCCGCGTCTACATCAGGATTAAAGCCAAACTTGTGCCAGCGCTCTATCCCCGATTCGTAACCAAATGCTATTCTTTCCCCAAGCGATAGCGTGGGTGTGTAATGCGCAGACACCTGCGCGCTTCCGAATCCGTAAAATGTCATAGTTTATTCCTCCTTCTCAATGTATGGGATTAACGTGCACCTGCAATTCGGATGCACTGGTAAGTCGGGTGCGTCTCCGATGGGGTAAACGTTGCCGTGTTTACTCTCACACTCATCACAGACACTGTCGTCGTATGCGGCGACCCATTCGACCTTCTCAACACCCGCGTCAGTGTATCTCCGCTTTGCTGCTGCGTTACCTGCTGCGAGTGTTTCTGTTCTAGCGATGGTTACGGCTTTGCGCTTGGCCATCGGGGTTACATCTTTGATGCGCTTCGTAATCTGTGAGACGGTCTCACCTTTCTGAAACCCTTCTGTGATTGCCCTTTTGATAGCCAGCGATTGGAAGCCCGTAAGGTTCTTTATTTCGCTCTTTACCCGCTCTTTATACAAAGCAATCATCTTTGGGTCAGGAGGCAAAACAAAGGCCTTGGTGACGTTCTGTTGGGGTATCATGTCGGTAGACCCGAACATACCACCACCCGCCCATACAACTGGGTCGGGTTTCTCGAGGCCCGCTTTGATGAGAGCCTTGGATGCCCATCGTAGGCCCTGGGACTGTGCGGTCCACACAATACGCTCTGCCGCTCTACCAGCCGCGTTCTTATCGACAACCATCTCAATCTGGTCAACGCTGTCAATCAGCGTCATGAACTCTGATGGGAATGGGACAACGAGTGCAGCCGTCCAAAGTTTGCTTGGGATAAGGGATGCGAGTTTCCTCTCACCCTTCATGCGGTCAACTGCACGCAGGACCAACTCCTCAATGTCGAGCACAAGGTTCGCTAGGATGCGGGCATTCGCCAGTTCTACTGTCTTGAAGCCCGCTGGGTCCTTGCGTATCGGTTGCATGTTATCACATCAGTTTCTTTTCAGGCATTTCGTCTTCAGTCTTCGAGTCGCCTTCTTTCACAGGCGCCACTGCTTGATTGCCCATTCCAAAGGGATTAGGCGGGTTGACTTTCCTGTCAAGCACCATTTCAGCCATGCCTTGCCGGAGGGGGTCGTCATCAGCCGGGATACCCAACTTCTCCCTAGCCCATTCGGCTGATACAACTGCATCAGCGTCCATAC
>Ga0247840_10011121_pt1 | contig 11045 bp, 7 predicted proteins | sample LaCruzMarch2015__FD_192404 | JGI IMG/M metagenome (GOLD analysis project Ga0247840, IMG submission 192404) | Freshwater microbial communities from meromictic Lake La Cruz, Castile-La Mancha, Spain - LaCruzMarch2015_17m | ecosystem: Environmental > Aquatic > Freshwater > Lake | place: Spain...
AAACGTCCTTTGAATAATTCGCCGTTCACATAAGGCAACGCTTGATAATTCGCGTTATAACTTTTTGAACGCGCCTCTTTTGGTGTGTTTAACACATTGAAAAACCGATCTAAAACACAGCTTAAATCTTCACCGTCGGAGCGTGTTTGTTCGATGAGTTGTAAAAATACATCGGATTCACCAAACAAATTTGTGTCATCACCAAACAAACAAAACAGAATTCGCACTAACAAACGTTCTAAATCGTCGCCGCGATAATCACCTGCCTTGATTGCGTCATGCAACAAACCTAGTTTTTTAGCCGCCGCGATATTTGCCGTTTCTTGCAACAAAATAGCGATACGTTCATAGCCACTTAAAAAACCCAGCACTTCAACATTTTGTCGAAAATCTGCTAATTTGAAACTAGCAATTGGTGTTTCTTTGTCGCTCGATTCCTCGTCATAAAGCACTAAATTTTGAAAATCACTGACTAAAACATAGCGTGGCGCGGCTTCGGGTAGTTTTTTAAGTTTTTCGATGTAGCCTTTTGTTTGTTCATAAGCCTTCTCAAGACTTTTGCCCGTTGATTTCATTTCAACCAGTAGCAAGCCTTTAAAAAGCGCGTCAATACGGTTGATTCCCTTGCCGCTGTCCTTTTCAACGCGCTCTTCAAATAAGACCGAATGCAGTGGGCTAATGCCATAAACCTCGCACAATCCGTTTATGAATTTTTGCGCCTCGCCACTTTCATATTTGGCATTTTCAAATTGTTTTGAAAATTTATCGGCTTTATCGTGCAAACTTTTTAAATCCGTTATTTCGCTCATTTTTACCTTTCTGATTTGTTCATGATTTTTTGGTGGGGAAATTTTGAAAGTGTGAGAGTTGAAGCTAACTCGCGTTACAGGTTTTTAGCTATTTTGAATTAGCTTCAACATTGTATCAACTACGCATTCAACACCTTCAAAACCGCCTGCAACATCGCATTCGTATCACCAAAAAGCATCCGCGTGGTTTCGCCTTGCTCGCCGAATTTAAAACAGTTTTTGAATTTCAGTAGACGTTAATCCTGTTGCTTTGGAAATTGTTTCAACGTCTAAACCAGTAGCCAGTAAATTTTTAGCGATAGCTTGTTTTTCAGCTAGCTTTCCTTCAGCAAGTCCTTCTTCTTTACCTTTTGCTAAACCTTCTTCTTTACCTTGTGCAAGTCCATCCATTCGCGCCGTTTCAAGCACATTTTGGCTTATTTGAAGTTGCATTTCTTGGGCTTCATAAACTTCAAGCTCTTCAGATGACCATTGATGTTGCGCGGCGACTTCGTAAGCTAATCGCAAGGCGGGCGTATCCGTATTTTCGGGAATGTGATCTAACTTAATCGCTTGTTGAATGAAATAAATCCATTTATCAGCAACAGTTTCAAGTTCCTGTTCAGACTTGGTAAATTTGGGCAATTCGATAAAGTTAAATTCCAAATCCTTCAAATCATGTTGTTTCGTTTCTTTGTTCAAAAGCAAATGCCGCGACAAATGCGATTCATGGTTAAAGGCGGTGAAATCTAAAATACCTAAAAAAATAACGGGCTTTAATTCCTGATAATTGCCACCAATCGCTAATTGTTGGCTGTAGGCTTTGCTGCTGTAGTAAATAGCGCGTTTAGAAAACCAGGTTTCTTTGGCAACCTGCATTTCAATTAAAAATTCACGTTTTGATTGGTCTTTCGCTTTGACATCAAGGCTGGTGCTTTTTAAACCGTAAATTTTAGGCGGTTGATAAGTGTCGGCAATTTCAACGCTTTCAATCGAATAATCGAGTTCTAAAATTTCGTTGAGAAACTCAATCAAAATGCTTTTGTGGGCGTTGTTGCCAAAGATTTTTTTGAAGGCAATATCGGTTTTTGGGTCTACGAATTTCATGGACATCATTCCAAAATAGTTAAAATCAAAAAAGGGCGTGATAAAAATCACGCCCTTAAAATAAACAAACCGCACATTTTTTTGAAAAATTGAGCTGCTTTGCTAAAAAAGCTAAAACACCTGATTTTTTAAGCCTTGACACAAACTAATCATCTCTAACAAATACTGTTGAACTTGTTCTTTTTCACTTGCGTTAGTAAATGCCAAACTGGATTGAATCGCCTCAACCCGCCCATCAATTTCTGCCATCAATGCTCGTTCAATTTTAGGCTTAATGTTTTCCGCTTGTTCCAGCAAACTTTTAGCAAAACTTTCTATTCTATTTTCAAGGTTGTTTCGTAGTGTTTCAGAAAGAATTTTTTGAATTTGGATATAAAAAATTCTAACTTCGGTATTTTGCATTGCGCTTGTACCTGAACCGTGTACACCAGAGACCTCTTTTTTTGTTTGCGCTAACTTAGAATAAGCATCTTCTGCAAATTTATCCAAATTTTTTATAATACTGTCCTTGCAAGAAATAACGTAGTCTTTATTTATAACACGTCCAACAAGATTTTCTTGGCAAGCGGCTAATGAAAGAGATTTTATTCCAGACAGTTGATTTGTTTCTTCAATTGCCTGTATTTGTTTTTGCAAAATTGTTAATTCGATTTTTATCGAATCAGAGTAACGATTCAAATGCTGAATGTATTCGTTCAATATACTTTCAACTGTTGGGAAAATTTTATCGGCAACCGTATTGCCGATTCCATAAATATATCCCCAATTCCCAGCACGTTTACTCCGCCAATGTCGCTCTACGTCGTTAGACTTTAAACTTTCAATTATGCCTCTGGCAAGCATATCGATTTTATCGAGATAAGTAGGCAAATGTCTTGCATAACTAGATTGTTCTTTCCTCATTTCATTTAATGGATTATCTAATTTTTTTTTGAAGGCACTTAATTCTTTTTCCAATTGTTCACGAATTTTTTGAAGTTCTCCTTGAACTTTTTCAGCGTTATAGTTTCCATCAATTGCATCCAAACGAGTTTCAAATGAATTTTTAAGACGTGCGATAACACGCTCTGAGCATTCCATTAGGATTTTTCTACTTTGTTCGAAACGTGAACTACTTGACAATACTTCATCAAGTTTTGCTTTAACTTCTAGCATTCCAGATTTTTCATGCTCGCCATCATCATAATAGTGAGTAGAAACAAAGTGAACTGGAATACTTTCTAACTGTTCCATGTAGTAATAACCATCTTCATCTTTGGTTTGACCTGCTAGTAACTCATCCAAAGTCGATGCAATTTCTTTTCGTATTCTCGTTTTTTCTATTTGCTTGATTGATTCTAAAGTTGGAATTTCTTCATCATCATATTGAGCTTGTTTCTTTGCTTTGTCGTAAGTGACATCAATCATTGTTACTACAATCTGCAACTGCTTTATTTGCCGTGACCGTAATTGTCGAATTAAAAAATCTTTATCCGACTGACCATAAGAGGCACCTGAAGCCGTTAAAAACAAAATTGCATCCACATCTTTAACTTTTTCCTCGGTAAGAATTACACGAAATTGTTCCGTATCGTCTAAACCAGGTGTGTCGATTAGCTCTATTTGCTCGCCTAATAACGGAATGGGAGCATGAATTGTTATTTGATTAACCAAATAATGTAATGGCGATTGACTGGAGGTGAACTGTTGAATTTCTTTTCGGAAATTTTTTTGCCCTTCTTTTGTGTCCGACTTAACAGCATCAATACGATAAGAAAATCCGCCTGATTTGATATATTGTTTTTCAACCTCAGCAAGATTTAATTTTTCACCATTGTCTGCATGTTTTTTATTAAAATTCGCAAAGCCAGAATATCTTTTCACTCCAATACTACCAGGGGTTTCTTCATACATTTCACGCAGGTTTTGCCATTCTTCTTCGCCGATAACATCAATTTCAGCGTAAGTTTTTTCAGAATATCTGAATACAGAGATAGCAGCCGTTTCTGGATTGTGACTAACACCTGCTAATTTTGAATTTGTTAGAGCATTAACAAAAGATGATTTTCCTACTTTAAAACGCCCAACAACCGCAACTTTGTAATAACTCGGAATTTTAGAAATTTCCAACGCTTTATCAATATCATCGATATTTTCTTTAAGAAAACTTTTATGACTTGGTGATTCTAACTTCAAACTCTCCGTTAATCGGTCTCGAAAATTTACAACGTTCTGACCCAATAAGGTTAATTCACTGATTGAAATACTCACTATTTATCCTTTTTTTGTTTAAAAATTCAAAGTACCACAACTAAAATCTAGCAGAAAATACCATGGTTAAAATTTAGAATGGTAAGTCTATCCTAAATTTTAATGAACGCATGATTTAATCCAAACCCTGCGCCCAGCAATCAACTACGCATTCAACACCTTCAAAACCGCCTGCAACATCGCATTCGTATCACCAAAAAGCATCCGCGTGGTTTCGCCTTGCTCGCCGAATTTAAAACAGTTTTTGAATTTCAGTAGACGTTAATCCTGTTGCTTTGGAAATTGTTTCAACGTCTAAACCAGTAGCAAGTAAATTTTTAGCGATAGCTTGTTTTTCAGCTAGCTTTCCTTCAGCCAGTCCTTCTTATTTACCTTGTGCAAGCCCCATCCATTCGCGCCGTTTCAAGCACATTTTGGCTTATTTGAAGTTACATCTCTTGAGCTTCATAAAAAATGCAATACACTAACGAGTTTGAAGAATGTTGTGATTCGGCAAAACGAGTTTTCCCGTTTGTCCGCAAGCCGAAAGCAATAACGCCAAAATGACGGTAAAAATAATTTTTTTCATGATTCGATTGAAACGGGTTTTTTAGCGGTTTTGTTGTTTCTTCTGCGACGATTTTTCTTCGCAGGCGCAACGCTACTATTATCTACCGCGATTTTTGCCTTCACGGGTTCGGGTTTTTTCGCAGCAGGTTTTTTTATTGATTTGCGTTTGGGTTTCGGCTTGGGTTTAGAGTCGGCATGTTTGAAAGGCATTTCAGAATTCAATTTCGGCTTCGCTGTTACGCCAACCAACGAAAAATCGATTTTTTTATCATCTAAATCTACTCGCGCCACTTTCACTTTTACTGTGTCGCCTAAACGGTAACGAGTGTTACTGTGTTCGCCTTTGAGCTGGTGACTGAGTGGGTCAAAATGAAAATAATCTTGCCCCAAACTGCTGATATGCACCAAGCCTTCAACGTAAATATCATTCAATTCCACAAAAAATCCAAACGATGTTACGGCAGAAATTACGCCCGTGAAATCATCGCCTGTTTTGTCCATCATGTATTCACATTTGAGCCAACTCGTGACATCGCGGGTCGCATCGTCAGCGCGACGTTCATTCGCCGAACAATGCTCGCCCAAAATCACCATATCGGGAATGCCATAAACAAAACTTTCGGCTTTTTTGCCAAGCAAAACGTGACGAATCGCGCGATGAATCAATAAATCAGGATAACGGCGAATTGGTGAAGTGAAATGCGCGTAAGCATCGAGAGCTAAACCGAAATGTCCTTTTTCTTCCGCGCTATAAACCGCTTGTGACATCGAACGCAACAACACCGTTTGAATTAAATGCGCGTCGGGACGGTCTTTAATGCTTTCAATTAAATTCATGTAATCGATGGGCGTAGGTTCGCTTTCGCCCGACATTTTCAAGCCCATTTCGCCTAAAAATGTTCGCAAATTCACCAATTTTTCCTCGCTTGGAGCTTCGTGAACACGCAACAATTTTGGCATTTTTTTGCTGTTCAAATAGCGAGCGGCTGAACCGTTTGCTGCAATCATGAATTCTTCAATCAGCTTGTGTGCATCATTGCGAACTACAGGGATAATTTTTTCGATTTTACGATTTTCGCCAAATACAATTTTGGTTTCTTGTGTGTCGAAATCCATCGCGCCCCGTTTTTCACGCGCCACACGCATCGCTTGATAAAGCGCGTACAACTCGCGCAAATCAGGCATTAACTTGGCGTGTTTTTCAGCTAAAACCGTATCGCCTTCGACCAACATTTTCGCCACGTCGTCATACGTCAAACGGGCGTGCGATTGCATCACAGCATCATAAAATTTAGCGCGGGTGACTTCGCCGTCGCCATCAATCAGCATTTCGCAAACCATACACAACCGATCAACATGCGGATTCAACGAACACAACCCGTTCGACAAAATCTCTGGCAACATTGGAATCACTTGTTCTGGAAAATAAACGGATGTGCTGCGTTTATGGGCTTCGTTATCGAGTTCACTACCGAGCGTCACATAATGCGAAACGTCTGCAATCGCGACGAGTAACTTCCAACCTTTCGCCGTTTTTTTACAATAAACCGCATCGTCAAAATCGCGGGCATCTTCACCATCGATTGTGACTAATGGCGTGGCGCGTAAATCGGTGCGACCTTCTTTAGCAGATTCAGGAACTTCAGCTGTTAACGGTGCGATTTCAGTGAGTAATTCGGCTGACCAAATATGTGGTAATTCATGCGTATGAATCGCCATTTCGATTTCCATACCTGGTGCAAGATGATCGCCGAGAACTTCAATGATTTTTCCAAAAGGCTGATGTAATTTTGTAGGTTGTTGGGTAATTTCAGCGACAACGATTTGACCTTGTTGCGCGGTGTGTGATTTGTCATCGATTAAAATAGTTTGAGAGATGTTTTTGTTGTCGGGAATAACATAGGTAAAACCGTCTTCGCTGTATAAACGTCCAACGATTTTATGTGTATTGCGCTCCAAAACCTCAACAATCGCGCATTCTCGGCGACCTCTTCTATCGATACCAACAATCCGAACCATCGCACGGTCATTATGTAAAAGTAGGTTCATTTCGCGCGGCGATAAATATAAATCGTCTGAACCGTCGTCAGGTTTTATAAAACCAAAACCATCAACATGACCAACGATTCTCCCAACAATTAAGTCTTTATTATTCACCAAACAATAACGGTTGCTGCGATTGAATAGCAGTTGCCCATCACGTTCCATTGCGCGTAATCGACGGCGTAAGGCTTCCAGCCGTTCTTCATCTTCAATTGTAAATGCCGTTGCAATTTCAGTACGTCCTAACGGTCGTCCTGTTTCAACAAGCAGCTCTAAAATCAATTCGCGGCTAGGAATAGGGTTGTCGTATTTTTCCGCTTCACGTTCAGCAAAAGGGTCGTTTTTTGAAGTGAAATCAGCAGGTTTTTTAGGTTTTGAAGGCATCTATTTTCAATCGAATAAGCAGTAATAATTGACGTTTATCATACAGGGTTAAGGCGCGAGGTAAAAGATTAAGGTTTCGATGTAGATATTAATGAAAGCCCAACATTCACTCACCGTTTTACGACCAAAATTGTGGCAATATATTTCGATAAATTAAAGTGATTCGTAATGTGGTGTTGCATTTTTTGGGTCAATAGATCGCATTATTTGGAAAATAAAATGAATTTTCGATAAGGGGATTCCGCTTTCCAGGTTATTGATTCGCTGTAATAGTGCATCAAAGCGAAATAGCCTAAAACACCTAAAGTAACGACTTTTTTGATTTCCACGCCGAAAATAGTTTCTGTCAACCACGCAAAAAACGTGTCGCCATAAGCCTGCAATACAAACGCTAATAAAAACGATAAAACGGGCAAAACAATAAACACTGAAATCGAGTAGCGTTTCGTAAAACGATACAACGCATTTTGCGGTGTGACGGCGTGTTTGTTGTAATCATGCGTAACGTAGCAAATATACGCAGTCGCATCATGGACGACGCGCGGAATTAAAATGGCAAAAAAATAATACTCCTGCACATAAAAATAAAAGCTACTGATAACCAAAAATACGTTTGCCCATAAAAAACATTTTCCAAATGTATCGCGGGCATAACGTTGGCAATAAAACGCGGTCAGAAATAAAATTGCGGTCAATCCCCCAGCGACATTTTTGAGTTGCAATAACGTGTCAGGTTCCAAACGGTTGTGTAAAAAAATACCAATGTAAATCAACAAACCCGCCGTCACACTCAACCACAATAAACTTTGATATGCCCAAGTTGGTAATTGACAAAGTCCACGCGCCACGCCATGTTGTTGCTTAAGTACATGAAAAACTGTCCAACCCGCCACGGCAACATAAAACACTCGATACGGAATGAATAAACTCCCGACACCAAATACCACCACAATCGCTAGCGTCATCCAAAGCAAATTTCGTTTATAAAATTGAAAATACTCACCATTACTTACCAATAAAATCGTACTCGCTAAGATATGCGGTGTGCCGAATAAAATTTGAAACAACAAAAAATGTGTTGGTCGTGTCGGTAAATTTTCGCGTAATCCGTTTTGCCAAAACGCGACATCCAAGCCATATAACAATAGACACAACGGCATAATTAAATACAAACCTAATAACACACGAAATGAAATACTTAACTGCTGAGATCGATTAACCGTTTTTGACACTAAAGAAAGAGACATAATTGAATCCTGAAACAAATGCGTGGTAACGATTTAACGCAAAAAATTGAAATTGAAAAACATCATTATCATAGAAAAACGGGGTATTTGGCTTTATAGTTGTGAAAATTTTTTAACTTATTCGGTCACTTTTGATTATGAACATTTTTCGTCTATTTTTTATCGCTATTGTAGTGATTTCTTTTTTGGAACTTTATGTATTGATTGCCGTCGGTAGCGTGCTGGGTGCGCTTCCAACGATTTTTTTGATTATTGCATCGGCGGCATTGGGATCATTTTTGCTCAAACAACAAGGGCTAGCGACCTGGCAACGTTTTCAATCGGCAATAACACGGCATGAAGTTCCCGCGCAGGAATTGATGGAAGGATTTTTGATTTTGTTAGGTGGCGCGTTATTGCTTACGCCAGGTTTTATAACGGATGCGATAGGTTTGGCGTGTTTATTACCATCGTTGCGACAAAAAATAATTGTTTACGCTATGAAATACTTTTTTACGGCTCCACCTTCGGCACAAAATGCCAATGTATTGGAAGGTGAATTTCAACAATGGCGCGACAAAAGCGACGAAAAATAACAATTCTCGCTTATTGAGCAGAGCTGCCTGAAAACGGTTTATAGTAACGACAGAGTTTGCACAATAACGCTAAATTTTCATTCTAAAATTCCAGGTTAATCACAATATGAAATCATTAAAAACTACCGCTGCATTTTTATTATTCGCCGTCGCGCCACTCGTTCATGCTGAAAATTGGGGCGACATTTTAAAATCGGTTAGCAAAGAAAGCGGGCAAACGTTAGAGATTAGCGCAGACGCTATCAATCAAGCGCAAAAATTACTTGAAAGCGGCAAAACCTTGAAAGCGGGTGAATTAACCAATGTTTTGGTTCAACAATTAGGCATAACTCCACAACAAGCAATGGGCGGCGCAGGTGCATTATTACAAATCGCGCAAACTCGCATGAATCCTGAAGCCTTTGCGAAATTGTCGCAACAAGTTCCTGACGTGTCGCAATTGCTTTCAGCTGTTCCCGCTTTACAATCACAATCGGGATTAGGCGGTTTAGCAGGAAAATTGGCGGGTTTATCGGGTGATTCATCCATTAGCAACGCTTTAACCGCCGTGTCGATTTTTCAACAACTCGGCATGAAACCCGAAATGATGCAAAAATTTGTTCCCGTAGTAATAGATTATGTTCGCGGCAATACGGGCGAAGCGATTGCAGGCGGTTTGAATGCCGCGTTATCGACGGATAAAAAGTAATTTCATTCACGAGAATCGCAAACCGTGTGTGATAATAAACGTGGTAAATCACTCCCTTTTTCAACGAATAAATGAGGATTCAAATGGACGAAAATAAGAAAAAAGCCTTGGCTGCCGCGCTGATGCAAATCGAAAAACAACACGGCAAAGGTTCCGTCATGAAAATGGGTGACGTGGATATTTCAAAAGATATTGAAGTCGTTTCAACGGGTTCGTTGAGTTTAGATATTGCGCTCGGTTGCGGCGGTTTGCCACGCGGTCGAATCATTGAAATTTATGGCCCTGAATCGTCGGGCAAAACGACGTTGACGTTACAAGTGATTGCCGAAGTTCAAAAACTCGGCGGCACAGCAGCGTTTATCGATGCCGAACACGCTTTGGATATTAACTATGCGGGAAAATTGGGCGTTGATATTGAAAATCTATACGTTTCACAACCCGACACAGGCGAACAAGCCTTAGAAATTACCGATTCGTTAGTCCGTTCTGGCGCGTTAGATATTGTGGTAATCGATTCGGTTGCGGCATTGACTCCGAAAGCCGAAATTGAAGGCGATATGGGTGATTCGCACATGGGTTTGCAAGCGCGTTTGATGTCGCAAGCGTTGCGAAAACTGACCGCGAACATTAAACGTTCCAACACGATGGTGATTTTCATCAATCAAATTCGCATGAAAATTGGTATTTCATTCGGTTCACCAGAAACGACGACAGGCGGAAATGCGTTGAAATTTTATGCGTCGGTGCGATTGGATATTCGCCGCATCGGAGCAGTGAAAAAAGGTGACGATATTATCGGCAATGAAACCCGCGTGAAAGTCGTGAAAAACAAAGTCGCGCCACCGTTTAAACAAGCTGAATTTGAAATTTTATACGGCGAAGGTATTTCGTTTGTGGGCGAATTGGTTGATTTAGGCGTGAATTACGGTTTCGTGCAGAAAGCGGGTTCGTGGTACAGCTATGGCACTGAAAAAATTGGGCAAGGAAAAGATAATGCTAAAATTTTCTTCAAAGAAAATCCCGCGAAAGCCAAAGAACTCGAAATGAAAATCCGTGATGAAGCCTTCAAAAAACCATTGCTTGCCGTCAAAGAATTTGAACCAACCGAAGACGAAACTGACGTTGGCGCACCGCTGTAAAAATCCGCTGTGAATTCCGTTGCTCATGACATCAAAAACCAATGTTTACGGCTATTGACTCGTCGTGAGCATTCGCAAAAAGAATTACTCACAAAATTGATGCAAAAAGGCTTTGAACGCGCCGACATTCAACTCGTCATCGATGATTTAGCGCAAAATAATTGGCAAAGCGATGAGCGTTTTGCCGAATGTTACGCGCGTTACCGATTGCAAAAAGGATTCGGCGCGGTCGCCATTCGCTACGAACTAAGCCAAAAAGGCATAGATGTTGCTGT
>Ga0247840_10011128_pt1 | contig 11042 bp, 6 predicted proteins | sample LaCruzMarch2015__FD_192404 | JGI IMG/M metagenome (GOLD analysis project Ga0247840, IMG submission 192404) | Freshwater microbial communities from meromictic Lake La Cruz, Castile-La Mancha, Spain - LaCruzMarch2015_17m | ecosystem: Environmental > Aquatic > Freshwater > Lake | place: Spain...
GAGGCCTGGACAGCCAACCGGGTCTCCATCTGGCATCCCGGCCACCACGACAACCCGTTTGGCATGCGCCTGACTGCACTCATGATCTCCAAGCGGCTGGCGGACTCCTCCGTACCGATGTCCCTCCTCGCCGACCACCCCGACGTGCGATTCCATTACCTGCGGAGCGGCTTCGGCAGTGTCGACGTCGAGATGCACTAGCGGGGCACCGCGTAAGGATATGCGTGCGGTGAAGGGGGGTTGCGCGGATCAGACATGGGACGGGCCTCCCCGGTGCCCCGCTGAAAATTTTCCTGCGGAAAATTGCGGAACTGTTCATCTCTAAATCACACCGACTTCCTTGCTTGCCCTTTCTCAGCCCTAATTCCTGCTTCCCTACCTTAAGCCCAATCTGCTAGAGCAGCTCAAACCTGAATTCCCCTTTCTGCAATGCTCGGATTTCGCTACATCAAGGTCCCGCCAACCACCCACCTCATCCAATACTCCGGAGGGTCCGTCAAACGGGAGGGGCCGGGGCTCTCCGGCTTCTTTTTCTCCCCGTTTGCCACCCTCGTCGCCGTTCCCGTCGGCACCTGCGACGCCCCGTTCATTTTTGAGGAACTCTCCTCGGACTTCCAGGAACTGACGGTCCAGGGCCAGGTCACTTACCAGATCAGCAACCCGAAACAAATTGCCACCCAGCTCGATTTCTCTCTGGATAAAAACGGGACCAACTACGCCTCCGACGACCCCCAAAAGCTCCCCCAGCGCGTCATCAACATCGTAAAAATCCTCACAAGCAAACACCTCATGGCCCTCCCGCTGAGAGAAGCCATCACCGCCCGCGAGTCCGTCACCCAAAGCGTCGGCCAATCCCTCCTCTCCCACCCCGAACTCAGCACCCTTGGTGTCGCAGTCCTTGGTCTTTCCATCCTTGCAATCAAAGCGAACCCGGAAACCTCCAGCGCGCTCGAGGCCGAAACCAAAGAGGCTCTCCTTGCCAAGGCCGACAACGCCATCTTCCAACGCAGAAATGCCGCAGTCGACCACGAGCGCACCATCCGCGAAAATGAGCTGCGATCCGAAATCACCGTAGAAGAAAAGAAAAAGGAACTCGTCGACCTCTCTGCCGCCAACTCCCGGAAAGAGGCCGACGCCAAAGCCTACTCCATCGACGCCCTTCTCAAAGCCATCTCGGGAATCGACCCCTCACTCCTTTCCGCCATTGCCCATACAGGAATGTCTCCCGACCAACTCATTGCCGAGGCTTTCGGGGACATCGCCGCCAAGGCCGATAAAATCGGCCAGCTCAACATCTCCCCGGACCTTCTTCAAAACCTCCTCGGCAACAGAAAGAAATAGCCGGCTCGCGCCCCCACAACCGGCTCGCCCATGCAACGCCTCAGCGAACGGAAAATCGTTCTCGTCACCAGGGCGACCCGCATCGATGAACTCGTCGCCCGGTTCAATACGGAAAATCAGGCGCGCTTCTACATCGAGTCCCTCGGCGATGACTACGACGACTACCAACGCGAACACACCTGCTACCAGGAGGCACTGAAACTCTGCACCATCTCCCTCGCCGCCGCTGGCAGACTCCACCGCATCGACCGCTCCTTCCTCCCAAATTACGTCTTTGGAAATGAGGATCTCGTAGTGGTTCTGGGCCAGGATGGCACCGTCGCCAATACCCTCAAATACCTTGACTCCCAGCCCGTCGTTGGAGTCAACCCCGACCCCGCGCGCTGGGATGGAGTGCTCCTGCCCTTTTCCCCGAAAGGACTCCAATCGGCCCTGCCCGAAATTATCCAAAACCGCCGCCCCCACCGTGAGGTCACCATGGCACAAGCCAAACTCAACACGGGAAGCCAACTCTTCGCTGTAAACGATTTTTTCATCGGGCCCAAATCCCACGTTTCTGCCCGCTACCTCATCCGCTCGGGAACTCTTTCCGAGGAACAATCCTCCAGCGGCATCATCGTATCCACCGGGCTCGGCTCGACAGGCTGGTTCAAGAGCCTTCTTACTGGTGCCGACGGGGTCTCGGCCGGGGTCACGGAGACTGCCACCGGTTCGGTGATCGTCGACGGATTTTCCTGGGAATCGGACTACCTCTACTTCACGGTCCGCGAGCCGTTCCCCGGCAAAAGCTCACAGGCCGGAGTCATCTTCGGAAAAGTCACACGCACCTCCCCGCTCATAATCACATCCCGCATGGCAGGACATGGTGTGATCTTCAGCGACGGCATCGAAAAAGACTTTCTTGCCTTCAATTCGGGCACCGAGGCCACAATCTCCCTTGCCGACAAAAAGGGCCGCATCGTTCAATGACCACCGGCGCTGTCTCAACGGATTGAATTTTCCACCGCAGAATTTTCTAATCCGGGAGCGGCGGAGGCTGTTCTGACAGGCCCCCTTGCCAACACACCACCCCTGGCTCCGACACCCGCCGGATTAGAAGGGTTGACTCGCCGCTCCGGTGGCAGTTAACCTCCCGCCCCTTGAAAGAACGTCCCGGAACCCCCGGGCGGACCACGAAAAATTATCAACACAGACTCCATGGAACTCGCAGACCGCACCAAAGAAATCACCCCCTCACTCACTCTCGCCATCGACAGCAAGGCCAAAGCGCTACGCGCCGAAGGTGTTGACGTCTGCAGCTTCGGAGCCGGCGAGCCGGACATGGACACCCCGGAGCACATCAAGGCCGCTGCGGTTGCCGCCCTCGCTGCAGGCCAGACAAAATACACCCCCAGCTCGGGAACTCCCGAACTCCGCAAGGCGATCAGCGAAAAATTTTCAAGTGACAATGGCCTGGAATACAAACCCGGCCAGGTGATCGTGAGTGCCGGAGCCAAGCAATCCTGCTTCAATGCCATCGCCGCCACCTGCGGCCCCGGGGACGAAGTCGTGATCCCGGCCCCTTACTGGTTGAGCTATCCTGAGATGGTCCGCCTGGTCGGTGCGACCCCGGTGTTCGTTCAGACGTCCGAAGCCAACGGATGGAAACTCACTGCGAAGGAATTTGAAGACGCGATGACTCCGTGCACAAAAATGGTCATCGTCAATTCGCCCGGCAATCCGACCGGCTCGGTCTACACAAAGGATGAGTTGCGGGCCATCAGTGAAGTCGCGGCCGAGGAGGACATCTTCATCCTCTCCGATGAAATCTACGAGAAGCTTGTTTATGATGGTGCCGAACACGTCAGCATCGCATCGCTCACTCCGGAGGCCTACGACCTGACAATCACCGTCAACGGCTTCAGCAAGGCCTTCGCAATGACCGGCTGGAGGCTCGGATATCTCGGGGCACCCGAGGAAATCGCGAGGGCCATCGACTCGATTCAAAGCCACTCGACCTCCAACCCGTGTTCGTTCGCCCAGGCCGGCGGCCTTGCCGCTCTTACCGGCGACCAGCAATGCGTGGCCGACATGCGCGATGAGTTTGATATCCGGCGCCAATACGCCTGCGAACGGATCGCGGCAATTCAGGGAGTGAAAGCCGTGACCCCGCTCGGCGCGTTTTATGTGCTGGCGGATATCAGTCATTTGGGCCTCAAGTCCCAGAACTTCGCCGACCGCCTTCTGAGCAAAGCCAACGTGGCCGTCGTCCCCGGCATTGCCTTCGGAAACGACAAAACGATCCGTCTGAGCTACGCGACCAGCCTCGATATCATCAAGACCGGTCTCGACCGGTTAGAAGAATTCTGCAAATCGCTCTGATTCAAACCAGCTTCGCCCCCAGGGCGAGGATGGTCTGAAAATGCGGGGCCCGCTTCTCGCGGGAGACAATCGACGTGAGGATTCCACCGAAACCGGCTTCGTGAAGCAATTTCCGGAGTTCGATTTCGGAGAACCCGAGCCATACGTGAGCGTAAAGGTCTCTTGCCTGCTCGTAGGAATGGCTTGCAAGGTCAAGAATGAGGACCCTCCCCCCCGGGCGCAGAATCCGCCAGGCTGAGGCAATGGCCCGTGCGGGTGAGGCTGCATGGTGCAGGGCCTGGCTGAAAAGAGCCAGATCGACCGAACCATCTGCCAGCGGGGGATCTTCGATATCCCCGAGCCGGAACTCGAGGTTGAGGAACCCGTTTTCTCTGGCGACCTCCTCGCCGAACTCGACCATCCTGGGAGCATTGTCGATCGCAATCACCTTCTTCGCCGTGCGGGCGAGAAGCTGGGAAAGGGTTCCCTCCCCGGCACCAAGGTCTGCGATGACCAGCGGAGGTTGCAGCGCGATCAGACCGTGCGCGAGAGCCTGCCACGAACGTCCCGGGATATAAGTGCGTCCAAACTTTCCGGCCAAACGGTCAAAGTAGGCGGCCGCCTTGTCCTTCCGCCGGGCAAGGGCAAGGGCGAGGGCAGCCGGATCATCGGATGCCTCGGCAAGCTCGCCGGCCGCCGCTTCGAGCAAAGACCCCAGAGCCGCGGGCAGCCTCCCTTTGGATGAATAAAAAATGTTTTTCCCGACCCGCCGGTCGGAAACCAGTCCCTCACGGCGCAACAGTCCGAGGCTGGCCGAGATCCGGGACTGCCCCATGCCGAGAATGTCCTGCAACTCCGCGACCGTAAGCTCCTCCCCGCTCAGAAGCAGGAGTATCCTGAGCCGGGTCGGATCCGACGCCGCACGGAATGCACGCAGAAATGTTGCCATGGGAAAGGAGACTCGCACGGGAAACCGCGAGAAATCCAATGGATAATCCCGGCGGCGGCTGGTATTTCTTTATCCCAATGAAACGAATTGCCAAAAGATGAGCGAAATCTCCGAAATCCGAACACGTATCGATGCCATCGATTCCGAGCTCCTGCACCTGCTGAATGAGCGGGCCTCACTGGCAAAAGAGATCGGCGCTCTCAAGCACCGCGAGGGGCTTCCCATCTATTCGCCGGAACGTGAGGAACGCGTCCTGCGCGGATTGCTGGAACGGAGCCCCGGCCCTCTGGGCCCGGAATCCATCCGCGCCATTTATCGCGAGATCATGTCCGCCTCTCTCGCCATTGAAAAAAATATTTGTATCGCCTGCCTTGGGCCCTCGGGCTCGGCAACCCACCAGGCAGCCCGCGAGAAATTCGGTTCCAGCGTGCGTTACGCGATTTTGGGCGACGTGGTGGATGTCTTCGATCAGGTCAAGGCCGATGAGGCGGATTGCGGCGTCGTTCCGATCGAACTGCCCGGGCAGGGTGGCGTGAGTGCGACGCTCGACGCACTGGCCGAAAGCGACCTCTCGGTCTGCGCACAGATCGTGGTGGCCGGAGAACCCGGCGACGAGCAACGCACCGCATCCCGGATGCTGGTACTGGGACGTCAGGCGAATGCCCCTTCGGGCGACGATTGCACGATGCTCCTGCTGCGCATCGAAGACAAACCGGGTGCACTGGTCTCGGCGCTTGAGCCGTTCAAGGAACATGCGATCAACCTCGACCACTTCGCGAGCCGGCCGGCTCCCAAGGGAAGCAAGGACGTCTTCTTTTTCGTTGAAGCCATGGGACACAGCAAAGACCTGCAGGTCTCCGATGTCTTCCGCGATCTCTCGATGCGGTGCCGTGCCGTGAAAATGCTGGGCAGCTACCCCCGCCAGGGTTTGGATTAACCGAAGATGGACTCGCCGGCGACCAGCTCGGCATATTCCTGCCGGCGACGGATCGTCCAGTGGCGGTCACCATCCACAAGGACCTCCGGCGCGAGGCGGCGGGTGTTGTAGTTGGAGGCCATCACGCTGCCATAGGCACCGCAGCTCATCACGGCGATCCGGTCCCCTTCGGAAAGGGGAGGCAGAGGGCGGTCCTTGGCAAAAAAGTCGCCGCTCTCACAAACAGGACCCACGACGTCGCATGGGCGCATTGCAGCGTCCGGTTGCTCACGAAGGGGCACGATCTCGTGCCATCCCTCGTAGAGTGCCGGGCGGATCAGGTCGTTCATCCCGGCATCGACAATCGTGAAGGTTTTGGCCGGCGTCTCCTTCACGTATTCCACCGTTGAAAGCAGTATCCCAGCATTGCCAACCAGAAAGCGCCCCGGCTCGAACAGAATTTTCAATCCGAGGGGCGCAAGCAGCGGAACAATCGCGGATGCATAATCGGCGGGCGCAATGTGCCCGGCACCCGCTGCCGACCACCAGTCTGCGGTGCCGCTGGCAAGGGCCTGTTCATAAACGATGCCGACCCCTCCCCCGATACTGAAAAATTCGATGCCATAGGCTGCCTTGAGGTCAGCCACGAGGGGCAGCAACTTGCTGATCGCCTCGGCGAAGGGTTGGGGAGACAGAATCTGGGAGCCGATATGGGTCTGGATACCACGGATGGTGAGGCCCTTGTTGGCCGCGGCTCTTTCGTATAATGCCCTCGCCCTGTCCAGACCGACGCCAAACTTGTTTTTGCTTTTCCCGGTCGAAATAAATTCGTGGGTGCCGGCATCCACATCCGGGTTCACCCGCACCGCAACCGGAGCCTTCATGCCAAGACCCGCCGCCACGTCACCAATGCGGTCCATTTCGGCCTCGCTCTCCACGTTGAGACAATAAACTCCCGCCTTGAGAGCGGCCTCGATCTCAGCGCGCGATTTCGCGACTCCTGCAAAGGTGCATCGTGAGGCGTCGCCGCCCGCCCGCTGCACGCGGTACAACTCGCCGCCACTCACGATGTCAAATCCGGCCCCCTCCCTGGCAAGCAGGTCGAGCACGGCAAGATTCGAATTTGCCTTCATCGCGTAGCAAATCATCCGGTCAGGAAGCCCGGATAAGGCCGCATCCAAACGCCGGAAATTTTCGCGGATCGTCTTCGCGGAATAGACGTAAACAGGGGTTCCCAAGGTGTCCGCAATGGATTCCAGATCCACCCCTTCACAAAAAAGGCGGCCGTTTTTGTAGGCAAATTCGTGCATGGAGGGAGATTCATCGGCGGCGGCGGCCCGGGTGTCAAGGGTTGGCTCTTCCGGGTTCAAGAACGGAAATTATGGACAAAGGCCCTCTGCCACAGCATAAGGACTCCGTGTAGTCATCCAGCCGGCGTGGCGGAATTGGCAGACGCGCGCGACTCAAAATCGCGTTCCTTCGGGAGTGTGGGTTCGATCCCCTCCGCCGGTAAGATCCCGCAATCGCGGAATCTTGTTTTCCACTTGCACAGGCCGCAGTCCGCGCGGACATTCGCAGCCAGATGAATTTCCCCGCAGGGAGCAAGGTCCCCTTATTCCTTGAAGCGCTGGAAGACAGAATTGCTCCGGCGGCCGTGATCCTATCCCAGGGAGGCAATCTGCTTTCCGCAGGCGACGAGGGCTACCTGTCTCTGGGAAACGAACCCTCCACCTCCGCGTTGCTCGTCAAAGTGACTGCCGGCAAGGCGCTCGTGTTCTGGGATGCCCAGGACAAGCTGATCAAAGGGGTTTCGGTGACCGAAGGAATCCGGATGGATATCTACGGCGATGTGGACGGGGATATCGTAACAAACCTCCTGAAGAGCGGCTCGCTCACCGACAGCGATAACAACCCCGCAAACGGACTGGATGGCGGGAAGCTGCTCGCATCATCGATTTCCTCGATCAACGTCGGGCCGTTCATCGATCAGAGCGGCGTGATCAAAGCCGGCAACGTGGGCCGGATCGTTGCGGGAGGTTCGGTTTCCAATGTGAACGTGACCGGCGCACTGGCGGGTGTTTTTGCCGGCGATGGAATTTTTGACGCGGTGGCGACCTCCACCTCACCGACCCTCACACAGGGAACACCCTCCACCGCCTATTCGTATGTGATCGGGTTTGATTTTGACAGCTCGGGGCCGATCGATGCGACGGCCATGACTCTGACCCAGGCGAATGCCACATTCGGCACGAAGGCGTCGATCACGCATGTGGAATTTTCAACCGGCCGCAACGTGCAGTTCTTCGCAGGGGATGGCTTCGATGGAATTGCCGGAGCCAAATCCGTGGGCGGAGCGATCACCAATGTGAACTTTGTGGCTGCTGCCGTGGACGGCGGCGTAACAACGGATTTTTTCGAGGGCAAGGCGTTCACGTTTTCCGCGGGAGACGGTGGTGGAGGAACCAATGCGGGAGGGCTCGGCGGGACAATCACGAACGTATCAGATGCCGGAACCTCGGGGATCGGAGCTTTTTATGCGGGCAACGGAGGCGACGGGATAACCACCGGCGGTGCAGGGGGAAAAATCACCCAGCTGGATCTCCTCGGCTCGCCATTGAATTACCTGCTTCAGGGAGGAGCCGGCGGCGACGGTTCCCGTACCGGCGGAGCCGGAGGAAGCCTCCTCAACAACAATATCGCCGCAGTCTATTCCTCGCAGTTCATCACGCTGGCGGGGGACTTCCAGAGCGATTTCACGGACGGCATCCTTGATGCTGACGAGCGGGGGTTCTTTGTGATCAACCGCAGCAGCGGAGAGATGGTGCTGGTGAATGGCGACACCCTCAACGTGATTCCACCCCTGATCCTGCCGCAGGCTGCCAACGCAGTCGATGCCCTGGCAACCGACCTCAACTCCGATGATTATCTGGACGTTGTGGTGGCCTACGGGGACGGGCGTTATGGCATCTTGATCAACGATCAGGCCGATGGGTTCCGGTACTCGGTGGGGAACCTCGACGGGATCACACCAATGAAGGTGCTGGCCGGGGATTTCCTCGGTGACGGCGGCAGTCCCGAACTTGTGTTCCTGGCGGACACAGGAGCCTCCACGACGATCAAGCTTTTCGAGGTGACAAATCCTATCGCATTCGCGGGTGCAGATCCCGCAGCGGCGTTTTCATCCGACCCCGTGCTCATCAAACCCTTTGCCTATCCCAAGGGAGGAATGGTTGACGCTGTGGGAGGAAGCTTCCCCCTGGCCACACTCGGTGCCCTCAACCTGAACGCCGATGAGAGCAATGATCTGATTATTGCATTCGGAGACGGACGCCTCCAAGGCGTTTACTCGACAGGCTCGGGAACTTCCGCGGATCCTTACACATTCAGTGTTGGAACAGGAAAGACTGCCGCTCCTTTCGCCACCGCCCGCGACGGGATCCGGGATGTGGACTTCAACTTCGCCTTCGAGGCTGACGAACAACGGCTCGCAATTGTCAGTGGCGGCGGCACAAAGGCGACGATTGCCACGATCGGACCCGCAACCCTCACCGAGCCGGCCACGATCGCAATCAACAAGTCGGCATTGCCAATGCCCGATGGTGAGCCGGTTGGCACAATCCTCCAGGCTGGCTGGACCAATTCGGTGCTCGATATCTCGAATACCTCGTCCACAAGCCTCGCTCTCCTCACATCGCAGGGTTCGGCCTCAGCGCTGCTGGCTTACGACACTTCCTTCAATCTGGTGGATGTCTATTCGCAGGATTTTCCGATCAACGGCTTCTCCAACAATTTTCTGATGACAAGTCAGACAATCAGCGGTGAGGCGGACTCGTATCTTTTCACAACAACCTCGCCCACGCTCGCTCTCGCATTTCAGGGAGTGCTCCCTCCCGGAGAGCCTCTGCTCCTCGACGAAGTCACCCTCCCCTTCGCTGCAAAGACCGCCACGCTGTTTGCAGGCGACGGCGGGGCGGCGGACACCGGAAAGGGTGGGATAGGCGGCCACGTGACCGGCATCAACCTCAGCTCGGCCAACTCCGAAATCCGGGCGGGTGATGGTGGAACAAGCACCTCGGGTGCGGGAGGAAATGGAGGAGCCATTGACAACGCCAAAACCTTCACGACCGCGGCTGGTCTCACCATTTTTCCGGGACTCAGCGCCTCCGGCGATCTGATGATAGCTGCAGGAGCAGGGGCATCCGTCGATGGCACAACCACTGCGGCCAAGGGCGGCAGCGGCGGACACGTTAAATCCCTTCTCGTTCTCGACGCGTCTGAGCTCGAAATTCTCGCTGGAACCGGCGGCTCAAGCAAAGGCAGCACCTCGGGCCATGGTGGGATGCTTGACCTGCTGACCATTTACAGCGCGGGGGACGTTTTGCTTCAGGGCGGGAACGGCGGAGCAGGCACCGCATCGACCAGCACGTCCGGTGGCAAGGGAGGACTCATTACCAATATCGTCCTCGGAACCACGGGCACCGAAGTGGAATCCGCAATCTCGGGGAATGTCGCGATTCTCGCGGGCAGTGGCGGTTCCACGCTCGGACTCGCCACCTCGGCGAAGGGAGGGATTGGCGGTGTTGTCAGCGGAATCACGGCAAACGGAATCACCGGAGCCACTTTGCTCAGCGGAGGCGGTGGCGGGTTCTCAACGGCAGCCGCCGCAGGGCATGGGGGAGCAGTCAGCAAAATCCGCTTCTCGGAGGCCGGGCCGGTCAGTGCCTACGGCGGAAGCGGAGGGTCTGCCCTCGGTGCAGGCAACAAAGGCAAGGCAGGCGACGGCGGAGTCGTCACGGACCTCAACGCCTCAATCAACTCCAGCGGGTACCCGGTTCTCGCCGGCGGCAACGGCGGCCTCGCAACCGGAAATTCAGGAGGGCGCGGCGGATCGGTCAGCAAGATCGTTCTGGAATTGAACCCGTCGAACAGCGGCGGCCTCGATGAAACGCTGGGTGTCAGCATTCTTGGCGGAGCCGGTGGCAACGGAACGGTTGGCGGACATGGTGGAGCGCTTTCTCTCGTGCAGGCCAAGGGGATCTACGATGAGATCAACGGCAACCAGACCACGGTCAACTCCATCGCCCTGCTCCTTTCCGGAGGACGCGGAGGGGACGGAGCTGAAAAAACCGGCGGCAACGGCGGCGCGGTGAAACTTACCAACACGTTCGAAGGCATCTCCCACATCGACATTCACAGCGCGAATACCGGCTTCCTGCCCACAGACGAAGGCCTCCGGGTTTTTGGTGGCGACGGAGGCAACGGAGTTACAAAGAGCGGCAACGGCGGCGCAGTGACCGGTGCGAAAGTTGTGAATGCCTTGAATGCAGCCGGGAGCGTGATTCCATTCAACCAGCTCGGAGGGGCATTCATTGCCGGAGGGGATGGTGGCTTCGCAAGCGGCGGAGCGGCAGGCTCGGGCGGAGCGGTCAGCGGACTCAGCCTTGGCGTCGAGGGGCCGGCATTGGCTCCCACCGGGAACGTGCGCGTGCAGGCCGG
>Ga0247840_10011129_pt1 | contig 11042 bp, 9 predicted proteins | sample LaCruzMarch2015__FD_192404 | JGI IMG/M metagenome (GOLD analysis project Ga0247840, IMG submission 192404) | Freshwater microbial communities from meromictic Lake La Cruz, Castile-La Mancha, Spain - LaCruzMarch2015_17m | ecosystem: Environmental > Aquatic > Freshwater > Lake | place: Spain...
GTTCAGGATCATCCATTCCGGGCGGGTCTTCGAGGAGGCAAATCCCTGGACCAGCTTCAGACGCTTGGCCAGCTTTTTGCGCAGCTGCTTGCTGCGGGTGGAAACCATCTGGACCTCGATCTCATCATTCAATTTGGCGAGATCGATCTGTTCGAGAAGCTTCTGGATTCCCTCCGCGCCCATGCCGGCGGTGAAGGCCTCGCCATACTGGTCTTCGGCCTCGCGGTATTCCGCTTCGGTGAGAAGCTGGCAGCGCTGGAGCGGTGTGCTGCCCGGGTCGGTGACAATGTAATCCTCGTAATAGATGACACGCTCCAGCTGGCGGGAGGTCATGTCGAGCATGAGCCCGATGCGCGAAGGCATGCACTTGTAGAACCAGATGTGCGAGACGGGGACCGCAAGGTCGATGTGACCCATGCGCTCGCGACGGACACGGGAGAGTGTGACCTCCACGCCGCAACGGTCGCAGATCACGCCCTTGTGCTTGATGCGCTTGTATTTTCCGCAGGAACATTCCCAGTCCCGTGTCGGGCCGAAAATACGTTCGCAGAAAAGGCCGCCCTTTTCGGGTTTAAATGTGCGGTAGTTGATCGTCTCAGGGTTTTTGACCTCACCCTTGCTCCAACTGCGCATCGACTCGGGCGAAGCGACAGTAATTGCCACCTCATCAAAGCCGACCGGCTTCTGTTCTCCAAATGCTTCGCGGAAGTTAACCTCTTTCATGGATTCAATTCTTTATTCTGTTGCGTGGGATCAAGCTGCGGTCTCGCCGAGGGAGGGATCTTTCCCGCCGACACGGACATTCAGACCGAGGCCTTGCATTTCTTTGATGAGGACGTTGAACGACTCGGGCGTTCCCGCTTCGAGGGAATTATCACCTTTGACAATGCTCTCGTAGATGCGGGTGCGACCGGCGACATCGTCGGATTTGACGGTGAGGAGTTCCTGAAGGGTGTAGGCGGCGCCGTAGGCTTCCAGGGCCCAGACTTCCATTTCCCCGAAACGCTGTCCGCCATACTGGGCTTTTCCGCCCAGTGGCTGCTGCGTGACCAGGCTGTAAGGTCCGACCGCACGGGCGTGGATCTTGTCCGCGACAAGGTGTCCGAGCTTCAACATGTAGATGTAGCCCACAACGACCTGCTGGTCGAACGCTTCGCCGGTGCGGCCATCGTAAACGGTGGATTTTCCGGTTTCATTCGTCCAAGTGAATCCTTCCTTGGTCTTCGCCTCCCGGAGGAATTCGCGGATTTTGCTTTCCGGGATTCCGTCAAAAACAGGGGTTGCGACCGTGAAGCCCAGGGCTTTTGCAGCGACACCCAGATGGGTTTCGAGCACCTGCCCGACGTTCATACGGCTTGGAACGCCGAGGGGGTTCAGAACGATATCCACCGGCGTGCCGTCCGCGAGGAACGGCATGTCCTCTTCCGGGACGATCTTGGCGACGACGCCCTTGTTTCCGTGACGTCCGGCCATCTTGTCACCGACGCTGAGCTTGCGCTTGCTGGCGATGTAAACCTTGACCTGCTTGATGATGCCGGGGTCGACATCGTCTCCGCTTTCGATCCGTCCGAGATTCTGATCCCGCTCGTTGTCCAGATCGACAAACTTGTGCTCGAACTGACCGATGATCTCATTGATCTTGTTCCGGATCGGGCTCGGGTCGATCTCGACGTGATTGTAAACGGCGGCCAGCTTGCGCAGGAGCTGCTTGGTGATCTTGCGGTTGGCGGGAATGATGATCTCCCCGGTCTGCGCATTCACGACATCAAGAGGAATTTTCTCGTTGAGCAGAATATTCGAGAGCGAGGCGGTGAGCTGCTCGTGCAGGTCATCCTTACGCTTCTTGTAATCCTCGAGGATCATCTTCTGCTGACGCTTCGACTCGGTCGGCGTCATCTTGGTGCGCGTGACCTCTTTTTTAGCCGAGACCTTGACATCCATGACGATGCCGTAGGTTCCGGATGGAACGGTGAGCGAGGTGTCCTTGACGTCTGCGGCCTTCTCTCCGAAAATGGCGCGCAGCAGCCGCTCTTCAGGGGCAAGCTCCGTCTCACTTTTGGGAGTGATTTTCCCGACGAGAATATCCCCGGGCTTGACCTCGGCACCGATGCGGATGACTCCGTCGGCTCCCAGGTTCTGGAGAGCCTCCTCGCTGACGTTTGGAATATCGCGGGTGATTTCTTCCGGCCCCAGCTTCGTGTCACGTGCTCCGATTTCGAACTCATCGATATGGATCGACGTGTAGATATCCTCCTTGACGACGCGTTCGGAGATCAGGATCGCATCCTCGAAGTTATACCCGTTCCATGGCATGAACGCCACGAGCACGTTCCGGCCGAGGGCGAGTTCACCGTTCTGGGTGTTCGGGCCGTCCGCCAGAACATCGCCCTTCTTGATGACCTGCCCCTTGCGGACGATCGCCTTCTGGTTGATGCAGGTGCTGGCGTTCGAGCGCATGAACTTCCGGAGTTCATAGACATGGACGCCGTTTTCCGGATCGTGCTTGATTTTCTTTTTCCCCTCGGGAAGCGCTCCATCCTTGGTGATGGTGATGTGCGTGGCGGTCACGGAAGCCACCTTGCCGGCGGTTTCCGAGCAGATCACGGCGCGGGAGTCGCGGGCGACACGCCCTTCGAGACCGGTCCCGACAATCGGGGCTTCGGAGACGAGCAGAGGGACACCTTGGCGCTGCATGTTCGATCCCATGAGCGCACGGTTGGCGTCATCATGCTCCAGGAAGGGAATCAACCCCGCGGCCACAGAGACAAGCTGCTTGGGCGAAACATCCATATATTGGATTTGCGCCGGCTCGACCTCCACGAAGTCGCCGCGATATCGGGCGGAAACCTTTTCGCCGGTCAGACGGCCTTGGGCGTCGACCGTCGAGTTCGCTTGGGCGATATAGAAGTTTTCGTCCCGGTCGCCGCTGAGGTATTCCACCTCGTCGGTGACATGACCATTGGCGGCTTTCCGGTAGGGGGTTTCAATGAAACCAAATTCATTAATCCGGGCAAACGTGCTCAGGGAGCTGATGAGACCGATGTTCGGACCTTCAGGGGTCTCGATCGGGCAGATGCGTCCGTAATGGGACGGATGCACGTCACGCACTTCAAAACCGGCCCGGTCACGGCTGAGACCTCCAGGCCCGAGGGCCGAGAGACGACGCTTGTGGGTCAGCTCGGAAAGCGGATTTGTCTGATCCATGAACTGGCTGAGCTGGCTCCTTCCGAAAAAGTCACGCACCACGGCGCTGAGCGACTTCGGATTGATCAGCTTTTGAGGGGTGATCTGATCCACGCTGGCATCAAACAGGGTCATGCGCTCCCGAACGAGACGCTCGGTGCGGGCCAACCCGACACGGCACTGGTTGGCGAGAAGTTCGCCGACGGTGCGCACGCGGCGGCTGCCCAGGTGATCGATATCATCCGTCATCCCGTCCCCGCTGCGGAGATTCACGAGATATTTCATGGCCGCGACAAAATCTTCCTTCGACAGGATGCGCTCATCCTCGTTCACCTTGAGCCCGAGCTTCTGGTTGATTTTATGCCGGCCCACGCGGCCGAGATCGTAGCGCTTGGCGTCAAAGAACAGGCGCTTGAGCATTCCGCGGGCGTTTTGGACAGTTGGAGGATCGCCAGGGCGCAGCTTGCGGTAGATGTCCTTGAGAGCCTCATCCTCATCGTGGGCGGGATCTTTCTTCAAGGACTTGATGATCGTGTCATCATCCTTGGTATCAACAACTTTAACTGTTTTGTGGCCAAGGCCGATCAACTGGCGGACCGTGGCCGCATTCAGAGGCTCGAAGGCACGGGCGACGGTGATTTCCCCGTCACGGATATCGGCGATCAGGACTTTTGTGCTGATCTCGTCCTCTTCCAGCTTCTCGCTCAGCTTCAGATCCTGAATCGTGTAGAAAAGCTTGATGATATCTTCATCGGAAGGATGGCCCAGAGCGCGGAGGAAGGTCGTGGCGAGGAATTTGCGGCGGCGTTTGCGGCGGTCGAGGTAGACGTAGAGGAGGTCACTGGTATCGAACTGAACCTCGATCCATGATCCGCGGTCAGGAATGATGCGGAAGCCATGGAGAACTTTTCCGTTCGTGTGGATCGATGTCTCGAAGCAGATGCCGGGTGAGCGGTGCAGCTGGGAGACGACCACGCGCTCGGCACCATTGATGACGAATGTTCCCTGGGGAGTCATCAGGGGCAGTTCGCCCATATACACCTTCTCCTCCTTCGTGCAACGTTCGTCTTTGTAACGGAAAGTGACGTAGAGAGGCGCGCTGAAAGTCTGGCCCTCACGTTGGGATTCCAAAGCGGAGAGCTTGGGTTCGCCGAGATCGTAGCTGACGAAGTCGAGCGAGGATTTGTCCTCAAATCCGAAGATCGGGAAGAACTCCCGGAAGACCGCCTGAAGCCCGATATTCCGGCGCTTCGCGAGCGGGGTATCTTTTTGGAAAAACTCGTTGTACGAGTTGATCTGTAGCTCAATGAGATTTGGCGGCTCGATGGCCTCCTTCAATTTTCCGAAATGGATACGTTCAGACATGGTGAATTCGAGTGGCTTTTCCGGTGAATTGTTGGTGTGGCCAACCTTTGTTTAGTGACTCCGCAAGTCGGTCAAGCCATCCAAATACAAAAGATCCGTCCAGGCAGGCAGGAGTTTTCCCGCCCGTCTGCTGACGGACTGATGATTGCTCGGACAGGTTTTGATCGGATAACAGAGCCTTGGCTTCCAGCGGAGGTGAGAGTTTAAGGGGATCCGCAGAGAGATCAAGATTTTTCTCAAGATCTCTCTGCGGGTTAAGATCTTGGTTACTTGATTTCGACTTTGGCGCCGGCGGCTTCGATCTTTTTCTTGATCTCTTCCGCTTCTTCCTTGGTCACACCCTCTTTGAGGGCTTTGGGAGCGCTCTCGACGAGGGCTTTGGCTTCGGCGAGGCCGAGGCCGGCCACTGCGGCGCGAACCTCTTTAATGACGGCGATTTTATTTCCGCCGGCTTCCGTGAGGATGACGTCAAACGAGGTCTTTTCCTCAACGGGTGCTGCGGCTGCTCCACCTGCTCCTGCGGCCGCGACGGCCACTGGTGCTGCGGCGCTGACGCCCCATTTTTCTTCGAGTTGCTTCACCAGGTCTGCGATCTCCAGGACGGTGAGTCCGCTGAGCTGGTCTACGAGTGCTTGTGTATCTGCCATAGTATTTGTTCTATTTTGGTATCGTCGCGCCGAAAAGCCTCACGGCATTTGAGCCAGGCAGCTGCCTGACCGACGAGGAACCGGTTTTTTGTTTGGTGTTATTTGCCCGGCGCGGTCTCCCGCACCCGGCAAAAGGGTTAGGCGGCTCCTCCGTCGGCTTCGGCCTTGGCCTGAAGAACGCGTGCCAGGCAGGAGCCCGGCTCGTTGAGGATGCGGACAAACTGGCTCGCCGGGGTCTGCAGGAGGCCCAGGAACTTGGCCTGAAGGGCTTCCTTGCTGGGAAGATCGGCCAACTCGGCCACCTGCTCGGAGGTGAGGGCGGAATTATCGAGAACGCCCGCGCGAACGGTCGGCTTCTTGAACTCCGCGTGGAAGGTTTTCAGAATCTTGGCGGCGGCGCAGATGTCCGCATCACCGATGACCATGGCGGTCTGCCCGGTGAGCGAGCCTTCCAGTTCCGGCATCTGCAGGTCCTGGGCGGCAATCTTCAGAAACGTGTTGCGCACAACGCTGATCGTGGCTCCGGCGGTGCCCAGACGGGAACGGAGTTCCTCGAAGTGGGGCACTTTCATGCCGGTATAATCCACCACCAGCAAGTAAGGCGAGGCTTTCAGTTTTTCGCGGACGTCCGCGACAATTAAAGTTTTCTCAGGTCTCATGGGAATTAATTTTTGAGGAAGGGGGACGGGTCAACGGCCACGCCCGGCGTCATGGTGGCGCTGAGGGTGATGGATTCGACAAAGGAACCCTTCGCGGTGGCGGGACGCGCCTTGACGACGGCGTCGATGACGGCTGCACCGTTTTCCAGCAGAAACTGCTCTTCGAAAGAAAATTTGCCGACGGGGACAGCCACGTTCGCATTCTTGTCGAGCTTGAACTCGACGCGGCCGGCTTTGACTTCTTTGATCGCCTTCGCGGTATCATCGGTCACGGTTCCGGTTTTGGGGTTCGGCATGAGGCCGCGGGGTCCGAGGACCTTGCCGAGCTTGCGGACTTCCGCCATCGCGGCGGGAGTGGCCACCGCCACATCAAAGTCCGAAAAGCCTCCGGTGACTTTCTTGATCAGATCTTCAAATCCGACAAATTCCGCTCCGGCCTCCCGGGCGGCTTCGGCAGCCTGGCCGGTGGCAAAAACGAGGACGCGGACATTTTTACCACTTCCGTTGGGGAGGGGGCAGGTGCCGCGAACCATCTGATCGCTTTGCTTGGGATCGACGCCCAGCTTGATCGAAAGGGTGACCGTCTGGTCGAATTTCGTCGGAGGAAGGGTCTTGAGGGTCTTAACCGCTTCAGCCAGTGAGTATTTTTTACTGCCGTCCACTATTTCAGCGGCGGCCCGGTAACGTTTGCTTCGTTTTTTTTGCATGGTAGTTTGCAGTGCGAGCGACCGGCGAGGGTCTCCTGCGGTAAGTAAGTTTCCAGACGGGTTGTCGGGAGTTGGATAAACTATCGCCCCCGTTTGCCGTGTCAAAGAAAAAATGACAATTAATTTGACACCGTCTGACCGTCCTCTAAGATCCCCATCCCGCAGGGGGTTAACCGACCTTCCTGACGCTCCATTTTCATGAACGCATTACTCCTCGAAGAAGCCGCGAAAGTCATCACTGAACCCCAGGTTCTCATCAATGCGGTCTCTCGTCGCGTGCGGCAGCTCTCCGCAGGAAGCCGCCCGATGGTCGAGGCGGAGTTCCGCATGGGGCTCGCGGATATCGCCTTGATGGAAATCGTCAAGGGCAAGCTGGCGGTAGCTCCCAAAGCGCAGGCTTAAGGGTTTCCTGGGCTGGTTCCCGGCTTCCGCATGTCCGCAGAGATCACCACCAACCGGAAGGCCCTGCGGGACTACCATATCCTCGAGCGTTTCGAGGCTGGCATCGAGCTGCGCGGCACCGAGGTGAAATCCCTGCGACTCGGCCTGGCCTCGCTTCAGGGCTCCTTTGCCCGGGTGCAGAACGGCGATCTCTGCCTCTACGAATCGAGCATCCAACCCTACGAGCGCGCCAGCCATGAGCAGCACGAGGCCAAACGTGTCAGGCGCCTTCTGCTTCACCGGGCGGAAATCGACAAACTGGTCGGAGAGATCGAACGGCTGGGACGCACGGTCGTGGCCCTCCGGATGTATTGGAAAAAAGGCCGGGTGAAAGTCGAACTCGGCTTGGGCAAAGGAAAAGACGCCGGGGACAAACGCTCGGATTTGAAAAAGCGGGAGGTCAACCGGGAGATGGATCGCGCCATTGCGGATTTCCAAAGGAAAAAGTAAGGTGCTTCCATCGGGTTTGGGTTGATTTCATCGCCCTGACCCTTCATAACTTCAGGTTTCCATCCATGCGTATCTCCCTGTTCCCGATCCTTGCCCAGACAGGATGCCTGTTTTTTACCGGGCTCTTATTTTCCCAGGCCCCTGCCCCGGCACCCGCAGCTCCGAAAAATATGATCGGAAATCCCGGATTTGAGACCGGGTTCCGTCGCGACAACATCTGGGACGGGGTGGACTCTTCCGGGAGCCTGGCCGGCGAGCGGGGCGCGCTTCCGGTCCTGACGACCAGCGGCACGATCGCGGACACGAGCATGCCGGTATCCGTATCGGTCGCGGACTTGAACGGGGATCAGTTGCCAGATATCGCGGCCATGGATGTCCTGGGGTATTTGCGGGTCTATTTTAATGCCGGCACGAAAGAGGCCCCGAAATTCACGATCGCCGAACTCGCGAACCTCTTCCTTTCGCGGATCGATCCCGCGGATCCCACCCTGCAGGGAGTGAAGGCCGAGACCGCGCGGCAGGGCCAGCGGATCCACCTCACGGACATCACGCGCTCGGGAAAAAAGGATCTTCTGCTGGGGAATTATGTCGGCGAGATCCTTCTCATTCCGAATGCCGGCTCCGGTGTGAGGCCGGATTTCCGGCAACCCGCCCGCATCGCCGCGGCCATTATTCCCACGATGAAGGACTCCCTGAAGAAGTGGGGGAATGTTTTCGCTCCGGTGACCTGGGACTGGAACCGTGACGGCAAGGACGACCTCCTCGTTGGGGAGGGTTCCTACTCCGCAAACAGCATCCACCTCCTTGCCAACCAGGGCTCCGGGGGAAAGCCCGTGTTTGAGGAAAATAACCGGAACGTTCTGGCCTATGGAATGGGCCTGGAGCAGCTCACGCCCTGCATTGTGGATTACAACGGCGACGGGGTGCTCGATCTGCTTGTGACTGAGCGCACGGGCAAGGTGGCCGTCTATCTGAATTCCGCAAAACCGTGGAAAGCCGGTGAGACGCTGCCCTTCGATTCCTTTATCACCGTGGGCGGGGCGAAGCCGGCAGCGGCCGGTGCGGCGGCGACCGCCAAAGACCCGATGACGGCGGCCACAGCCCCGGGGCTTCTTTCCTTGGGAGGGATCGCGACGATCGCCTCCGGCGATTTCAACGGTGACGGCCTGTTCGATCTGGTCTTTGGCAAGAGCAATGGAAAGATCGCGATATCCATGAATTCCGGAACCAAAACCGAGCCGAAGTTCGCCGCACCGATCGAGCAGAAAGGAGATGCGGCGACTCCGGCCTTCAACTCTCCGTCCGGATGGGAGTGCGACTTTGGACTCAGCCGCGGGAATTTCTACGGCTTCATCTCGGTGGTCAAAGCGGCGGATGATCCCGAGGCGCAACCGGCCGAGGGCAAAGCCTGTCTCAAGGCCGGATATGCTCCGAGTCCGAACAAGATCATGCCGGTGCCCACGCAATACAGCCCGGCCTTTGCGGCCTGGAAACCCGCCACCTCCCAGGCGCTTGCCCCGGTTATCGGCTCGCCCGCGAACTATTTCCAGATGGTCCAGACAGGCCGCAGCCCTCTCAAGACCAAGCAGACCTATGTATTTTCGATGAAAGTCAAAGGTGCCAAAGTGACGGGCGCGGCCGTCAGCATCGATTACACGGGCAGCAAAAAATTGAGTGAGGACAGAATCGAGCGGGGCGAGCGGGGTTCGGCAACCGTGAAGACGAACATCGCCGAGGAAAAGAAAAACGAGATGATCACGTTCAACCCCGGCCCGCAGTGGAGTGAGGTGAAAAAGGAATTCACCGTCAAATTTGATAACAAGGACCTTGCGGAACTCCCCCAGGTGACAAACTGGGCGACGACACTCGCCTTCACGCTCAGTCCGGGCTCGGGCACGCTCTTCGTCGACGACGTCAAAATCCTTGCGAAGTAGCGGCGCTGCCCGCTCTCCGGTTTTTGAGGCGATGAAATATGATGCCATCATCATCGGGGGTGGGGCGGCGGGGTTGTTTTGCGCCTTTACCGCCGGGCTCAGAGGGCGGCGGGTTCTGGTGATCGAGCACAACGAATGTGTCGGGGAAAAGATCAAGATTTCCGGCGGCGGGCGCTGCAACTTTACAAATATCCATGCCGGGCCCGGGAATTATCTCTCGTCAAACCCCGCGTTCTGTCGATCGGCGCTCGCCCGGTTTTCCCCCTGGGACTTCCTGGCCCTCGTCGAAAAGCACGGGATCGCCTATCATGAAAAAAAGCTTGGCCAGCAGTTCTGTGACGGCTCCTCCCGCGAGATCATTTCGATGCTGCTCAGAGAGTGTGAGGCGGCCCGTGTGGAGATCCGGTGCGGTTGCCGGGTCGAAGAGGTTCACGAGGGATTTGCTCTCAAAACCACCCTTGGGAATTTCACCTGCGACTCTCTGGTCCTCGCCACCGGCGGCCTGTCTTTTGCCAAGCTGGGGGCGAGTGATTTTGGTTTCCGGGTGGCGCGGCAGTTTGGAATGCCGGTGACAGAACTCCGCCCGGGACTTGTGCCACTGATCCTGGCGGAGGAAGCGCTGCGCGTTTTTGGACCGGTGAGCGGGGCCTCGCTGCCGGTTCGGGTCCGGAGCGGCGCGGGAGATTTCGAGGAGTCCCTTCTGGTGACCCACCGCGGCTTCAGCGGTCCCGCCATCCTGCAAATTTCCTCGTTCTGGAAAAGCGGGGACCAGGCGGCCTTTGATCTGCTCCCGGGGAAGGCCCTCACCTTTTCGCGGGCCGGCACGAGCGCTCCCGCACTGCTCTCCGGGTTCTGGCCCCGAAGATTCGCCGATGCCTGGTGCTCGCTGCATGCCCCCCAAAAACCGCTCACTCAGTGGTCGGACCGGGATCGCCGGCAGTTCGAGGAACTGGCCCACAACTGGCCGGTTCGATTTTCCGGGACGGAAGGCTATCCGAAAGCCGAAGTCACGCTGGGCGGCGTCGACACAGCGGGACTTTCGTCAAAAACCATGGAGTCCCGCTCCGTCAGAGGGCTCTATTTTATCGGCGAGGTTGTGGACGTCACGGGCTGGCTGGGCGGGTATAATTTCCAGTGGGCCTGGGCGAGCGCCCATGCGGCCGGGGAATGGATCTGAAGGAGCCTCCTCCGGAAAAAAATCAGCGCGGTGCCGAGGGAGGGGGTTCCGACTCGCGGAAGGTGATCCTCGCCTTGGTCAGATCATACGGGGACAGTTCGACGGTCACCCGGTCGCCGGGAACAATTCTGATAAAATTTTTCCGCATCTTCCCGGAGATGTGGGAGAGCACGATGTGGCCGCTGGGAAGCTTGACGCGGAACAATGTCCCCGGCAGCACATCCACGACGACTCCTTCACTTGTGACACAATCATCTTTGGCCATGGGCAAGGTTGAATACCAGATTCACGCTTCGAAATCAACCCACCGGACAAGCGGGGCGAGATTTTGTTGGGAATCGCCGTGCCAGGTGAACGGGGTTTCCTGCAGGCGGCCTATCGCGCAGATCCGCGAGAAGCCGGCGGAGGAAAACCGCAGCGCATTCTTCGGCGTGCAAGGCCAGATTCCCAAACCGCCCAAAGATCGCGAATGGAGGGAA
>Ga0247840_10011135_pt1 | contig 11038 bp, 8 predicted proteins | sample LaCruzMarch2015__FD_192404 | JGI IMG/M metagenome (GOLD analysis project Ga0247840, IMG submission 192404) | Freshwater microbial communities from meromictic Lake La Cruz, Castile-La Mancha, Spain - LaCruzMarch2015_17m | ecosystem: Environmental > Aquatic > Freshwater > Lake | place: Spain...
GCCGGCCAGTGGCCATACCATGGGAGCACAACATCCAAAAAATCGACGACATAGCCGTGCAGGATGCGGTCGGTGAGATTTCCCAGCACGCCGGAGACCAGCAGGGCGGCACCCAAGCGCGAGGGCGCGTCGGCGAAGGCGCCCCGGCGCGCGAAGACGGCAACCAGAATCAGTGCCACTGAAGCAAGCAGCATGAAAAAAAGGTTGTTGTCCTTGAGCATTCCGAAGGCCGCACCCGTGTTGTGGACTTGAACGAGATAGAAAAAGCCAGGGATCACCGGCACAAACTCATCCGTCGAAATGAAACGCAGAACGAGCCATTTCGTGACCTGGTCAAGCAGGTAGAGGGGCAGGGTGACGAACAACAGAAGCTTCATCCCAGAACAGCCAGCGCTTCTTCACAGCGGGCGCAGAGGGTTGGATGCGCGGCACTCGAGCCTACTTCTGGACGATGACGCCAGCAACGCTCGCAGCGGGCGTGAGGAGTTTTGGAAATCTCCACACTGGCCACTTCGGTGGAGACCACCTCAAGATCACTGAGGATAAAAACCTCCTCCAATTCGACCTTGAGAGGTTCGAGCAGGGTGGCCTCGGCGGCGGTGACGGAGAGCTTCACCCGCGCCTCCAGCGCGCTGCCGATTTCTCCCGCCTTTTGTGGCTTTTCCACAGCTTGGGAAATGCGGCTGCGGATTTGCAGAAGCTGATCCATCGTTCCGACCGTGTCGGGATTGGTCCACCGCGCATCGGGTTTCGGGAAGTCCTGCAAATGCACGGATGTGCCGGGCTGGGAGTAGCCCCAGGCCTCCTCGGCGGTGAAGGCGATGATCGGCGCGAGCAGACGCGTCAGGGCATCCAGCACGCTGTGCATGGCAAACTGTGTGGCACGCCGGCGTGGTGAGGCCGCCGTGTCGCAGTAGAGGCGGTCCTTGGTGATGTCCACATAGAGGCTACTGAGGTCGACCGCGCAGAATTGGTTGATCGTGTGGTAAACGCGGTGGAACTCGAGTTTCTCATAGGCATCGAGACAGGCGGCCACGACCTCCTGAAGACGGGCGAGAATCCAGCGGTCCACGAAGGTGAGGGCTTCCGGCGCCGGTGGCTTGGCGACATCGTAGTCGTGGAGATTGGCCAGAAGGATGCGCAGTGTGTTGCGAACGCGACGGTAGGAATCCGAGAGACGCGTGAAGATTTCCTCCGAGAAGGGAACATCGTCGGTGAAGTTCACGCTGCTCACCCACAGGCGGAGCAGATCCGCGCCGTATTTGTTGACGTAATGGTCGGCGTCGGTCGGCTTCTGGTATCCACCGGCGGCGGACTTGGAGATTTTCTTGCGGGTGTCCACATCCATCACGAAGCCGTGAGTGAGAACTGCGCGGTAGGGTGCGCAGCCATTCAAAGCAACGGATGTCATGAGCGAACTCTGGAACCAACCGCGGTGTTGATCCGTCGCCTCGAGATAGAGGTCGGCGGGGAAGCCAAGTTCCGGACGCTGACGCAAGACAGTTTCATGGCTCAGGCCGGAATCCATCCACACATCGAGCGTGTCGTTGCGGCGCGTTGTGCCTGCGGGCAGGCCGACGAGCCCGCACCAGGCGGCGTCATCCATTTCGAACCACGAGTTCGTGCCTTTTTCGGCGAAAATATCCGCGACCTTGCAAATCACGGCGGGATCCAACACGGGCTCGCCTTTGGCATCGTAGAAGACCGGCAGGGGAACGCCCCATGTGCGTTGGCGGGAGATGCACCAGTCGGGCCGGGACTCCACCGTTCCACGAATGCGATTGCGTCCCCAGTGCGGAAGCCATGTGGTGGCATCGACCTCTTCGAGCGCCTTGGCACGGATGTTTTCGATGCGGATAAAAAACTGCTCGACCGCGCGGAAGATGACCGGCGTCTTGGAGCGCCAGCAGTGGGGGTAGGAGTGCTGATGGTCCCCTTGGCCGGCGAGGGCTCCTTTTTCTTTGAGAATCTCGATGATGCCGGCATTCGCCTCGAAGACGTTTTTGCCGATGAAATCAGGCAATCCACACTCCTCGGTGTAGCGCCCGTAGTCATCAACAGGCGAGAGGAGCGTGAGCCCGCGTTCCATGCCGAGATGGTAGTCGTCCTCGCCATGCCCTGGAGCGATGTGAACGCAGCCCGTGCCGGTATCCAGCGTCACAAAAGCCGCTGTGTAGATCGTTGCGTTGCGTGGCAGGAAGGGGTGGCTGGCCTCGAGGCCCTCCAAGGCGGAGCCAGGGAGGGTTTTTTCGACGGCGACTTTTTCAGCAGCGGTGGCCGCGCAGAACGAATCCAGAAGCGACTCGGCGAGAATGATCGTTTTTTCCACACCCTCGAGACGCACCCGGGCCACGGCGTATTGGTGGCCGGCATTGACGGCAATGGCGAGGTTCGCGGGAAGTGTCCACGGCGTGGTGGTCCAGATGACGACCGAGGCCGCGCCGGCGAATTCTCCGCTGACGAGCGGGAACATGACATACACTGCGGGGGAGGTCTTATCCTGATACTCCACCTCCGCTTCGGCGAGGGCGGTTTGTGCGCCGGTGCTCCAAAGGACGGGTTTTTTCTTGCGATAGACGAGGCCTTTTTCCACGAAACGGGCGAAGGAGCGGATCATGCCGGCCTCATAGGACGGATCGAGCGTCAGATAGGGATGCTCCCAATCGCCCAAGACGCCCAGTCGGCGGAATTGGCGGCGCTGGATGTCGATAAATTTGCGAGCATATTCCTCCGAGCGGCGGCGCACCTCGGCGGGCGTGAGGCCTGCGGAGGATTTGACCACGCGAAACTCGATCGGAAGGCCGTGGCAATCCCAACCGGGAACAAAAGGCGCGCGGAATCCCGCCATCGTGCGGCTCTTCACAACGAAGTCCTTGAGAATCTTATTCAGCGCCGTTCCCATGTGCACATCGCCATTCGCAAAGGGAGGTCCATCGTGCAGGAGATAAAGCGGAGCATCCTTGCGGCGCTCTTGAATCTTTTCGTAAAGCCCCTCCCCTTCCCACCTGGCCAGCATTTCAGGCTCGCGCTGGGCCAACCCGGCCTTCATTGGAAAATCGGTTTTAGGAAGATTGATCGTATTTTTATATCCGCTCATGAAAAGGGAGAACGACTATCAGCCAATGACCAGCGGGTCAACGGCGCTGGGCGAATTCCTATACCCTCGCAGAGAGGCCGATCCTTTAAATAAGCACCGTGCTCGCGCTGGGACTGGATGGGAACTCCAGAGCATCGAGTCGTGAAGCAATTCCCAAAGAGCAAATGCCGCGACACTGTGCAGACTTGGTCCTGGTGAAGTGGAAATATGCTCAAACCACTATTTCTACGGATCGACATCGTAATTCCGTAGGGAACTGTCCGCGTCTTGACCCATACCAACCGACGCATGGATCACAATCCTTGCCTCAGGCGTTGCTGGGATTCGGTGTCGGTGTCGGCTGTGGCGGCGTTGCCGTTGGGCTTGGAGGTGTCGGCGTCGGAGGTGTCGGCGTCGATGTTGGCGCAGGCGCAGGCGGCGGAGGCTGGATCGGATTTGTCGGAATCACCGGTGGAAGATCGCCAATGCCAATCTGGTCGGGGTTGGCATCTGTCTGGTTGGGGTCGGCCGGTTGGTTGGTTCCCTCGCCTTGAGATTGTTGCGCTTGAGCGCGGATCGCCTCGCGGAGCGCGTCGGGGGTGCCGTTGACGGCGCTGAAGTATGTTTGCTCTTGGGCAACAGCGCTCACGGTGCCCAGGAGCATGGCTTGGCGCTCGGGCGGCATGGGTGAGGTGTTGATGTTTGTTACACGCACCTCGCCCGAAGGGGTTACCGTGACATCAAACGTCGCCGTATATCCTCCCTGAACCTGCACGTTGCGGGAGCCATCGGATTTCCCGAAATCCACCCGCCCCTCGGCGACATCGAGTGTGCCTTGGAAACGGGTTGCGCCTGGGCCGCCAACGGGTTTGACAGTGAGCCTCCACACGGTTCCCCGGATGACCGCAGTGCCGATGGGAGTCACGATTTCCATAGTGGAGCCGGGCTTGAGCTTCTTCGACTGACCGGTCATCGTTCCCTCGGAAAGAATAAATTTTCCTTTCGAGGTCGTCGGCTCAGATCCTAGTTTGTTCCAAGCCTCTTCGCTGGCATCCATCGTTTGTAAAATGGCTTCATCAGCGCCAAAATCCTTGATCTCGCGGGGACGGATCGCCGCGCCGTTTGTGAAGACAAACTCATAGGCCTCCTGCTCGAATTCGCCGATTGTGAATTTGGAGTTTTCGCCGAGTTGAAACAACGCTCCATTCGACAACGCCAAATCCAAACGACTGTTCGGCCCAACGAGGAATGTGGCTCCCACAGGCACTCTCGCCCCCTTCTCAGCCGCCTTGGGCTTGGCTCCCTCCATTTCAACGATTTCCACCTTGCCAGCCAATTCGACAACAACAGTGACCCCGTCTTTGATATCCGATACATCCTCGGCCTTGGCGGGCTTCTGCGAATAGGCCGGAAGAGAACAAAGGAGGCTTAAAGCAAGGCACAAAAACAGTGTTTGCGAACGAAAAAACAAGAATTGAAAGGAGTTCATGACAATTAGGGGTTTCCCCAAGCTGTATGCGCTCCGCCCTTGCTGCAATCAAAAAAACCTTCGAAATGAAAAAAAGTTTAGTGGCTTGTCAGTCGGCTGACTTCTCTTGAAGGGATCGGTTTTCGGCCTGCGCGGCAAGATCATCGCGGAGCATCGATGCTATGCGCGATTGAAACTCCAAGATGCACAGGTGCCGCCATTGCGTCTGGAGACGAGGCTGCGTGCCTGAGGCTTGTGTCGCGAAGGGCCTGGATCCCTCATAATTTTTAAGAGGCGCTGCCGCCGCGCCAAGACTCGGCAGGAAAACGCGGGGGGCTGTCCCATGAAAAGCCAAGCGTGACGCGCTTCCGCTTCGATATGCCACGCCTCTCTGCGCTTGTAGAGCACTGTGGGCGCACTACCGCTTTGTTCGTTTTTTGCTCTAAGCGAAAAAAACTTGCAGTAATTGAACTTTAGTTCAGTTTATGTTTCGCACCAAGTGGGCTCAACAAAACCTCAGACGAACAAACTCAATAATATGAAAACACTGATCAAATCAGCGATCATCAGCATAGTATCTCTAATATTTGTTGGCATCGCACGAGCAACGCCTTCGAGTTATGTAACTCAGAATATAACTCATTCAGTTGATACCAACACCGGCGCAACCTTTACGTTTAACCAGTTCAACACTTCCTTGGGCACCCTTTCAGCGGTTGATTTTCTGATCAACTCTAGCACGCCAAGCGGAAGTGCAGTTGTCACAAACAACTCTCTTACCAGCAATGTTACTGTAAAATTAATCAAGTCTGCTTTGACTTTTGATCCAGATGGAGCATTAGGTTTTTCAGGTTACTCTGGAAGTGATGTCAATCTAGATACAACTCCAACAGCCAAAACCCCAACTTGGAAAGTTATAAACGCTTCTGGATCTCAAGTATTCGCTATTAATGGCAGCCAGTCTCTGATTGGTGGATCGGCGCAGACTTTCTCAATTGCTTCTTCGGATTTTTCAGCGTATCTCGGGACAAGCACTTTATCACTTAAAGCTTCTTCTTCGATTAATCTTTCTACATCCGGAGCAGCCTTCACGGTAGATAGCTCTCTTTACTCTGCCCTCACAAGCACAACCCTCCGCTACACTTACACTGCTGCATCGCCCTCTCCCGTCCCCGAGCCTGGCCAAGTTGCTGCTTCTCTTCTCCTTCTCGGCGGGATTGGTGGATATGTCTTCATCAAGCGCCGCCGCAAATCGGCCACAGCCGCCGCCTGATCTCAGATCAAGGTTTTTTCAGATTATTGAAGGTTTGGGGCCCGGCCAAGAAATTGGCCGGGTCTTTTTTTGAAGGAGAGCTTAGCCGAATACTTCCTTGAAAATGAATGATTCTACCACCACCGAGTTCGCCGAGAAGCCGCGCCCAGCGCGCTTTCGCAGGCTTCTCATGTGGGTTGTTTGCATAGGGTTGGCGCTGGCTGGCATTCTGTTTGGCTTATCGAAGAGCTATGGCTGGGCGAAGCGGTTTCAGGCTGGGCGATTGGCGCAAATGGCCGGGGGTTATACAGAGCAAGGCAAGATGCAAGAGGCCGTGATGAGTGCCGACACGGCGCTGCGGCTTGATCCCCGCCAGCCTACGGCCCTGCGTTTCATGGCGGAGCTTTTCGAGGCCGATGGCCGTAGCAACCAGGCGATGGAACTCTACGGCCGCCTCTACCAGAGTGGCAGCGGGTCTTTGGAGGACTTGAAAAAACAGGCTTTGAACGCCCTGCGCGCGGGCTACACGGAGCCGGCAACCTACCTTGCCAAACTCGTGGCTGAAAAAGGCGAGCCGGATTTTCCCCTGCTTCTCGAAGCCGAAATCAAAGCGCGCAATGGCGAAACGACCGAGGCCTTGGAAATTCTTCGTCAGGCGGTGGACCTCCATGGCGGCCGGTCATCCCGACTGGCTCTGCTGCGGCTTCTTTTGGCGATGCCAAATGCTGATAACCGAGAAATAGACATCCGCACCCAACTCATGCAGCTCAAGGACGGCACTGACGCCGCCGCTCTGGAGGCGCTGGCCGTGGGTGTATCATCCGATCTTCTGCCTCCTGAGACCCGCCTCGAATGGATCAAACAAATCCGCCAACATCCGATCAAGCGCCTCCCTCTTCTCCTCTTCACCGACACCACCGAGGTGCAACTCGATCCGGCATCCCAACCCCGTGTAGCAGCGGAACTGGTGCAGCGCGTGCGCGGCAAGAGCCTGCAAGACCGTCTGCAAGCAGCCCAGTGGCTCCTCTGGAAGGGCCAACCCCGCGATGCAGTCGAAATCCTGCCGCTCAAGGATGCGCTGACACGCGCCGATGCCATGCGGACCTGGGTGGACCTCGCCGCCGCCATCGGCGAGTGGAACACCCTGCGCGATGCCCTCGCCGTGCCGACCAATCCCCTACCCGGCCACATCTCAAAAATCTACACGGCCCGCGCCTTCAAGATGTCCGGCCGCGATGCGGAAGGCGATGCCCTCTATCGCGCGGCGCTCGAGGAATACAAAGACAAGCCCGCCGAGTCCGTCGAGATTCTGGAATACCTCCACCGCAGCGGCGAGTATGGGCTCTTCGATGGCTCACTGCCCTACCAACTCGCCAAGCCGCAGAATGCCATGGAGGCGATGCAGAGCCTCGTTCCCGTGGTGGCCGAGGCGCGCGACTCCACGAGACTCCGCCAGCTTTTTCAGATGGCGCAGGATTGCGAAACACTCAAAGACAACAACCTCATCCTCAATGATGCCGCCTACCTCGACCTGATACTCGGCCGCGCGACGGATACCGCCGCGCTCGAAAAACGCTTCCAGGAAAACCCCGCCGACCCTGCCGTGCGCTTCACACTTGCCCTCGCCAGACTTCAGCAGGGAAAAAAACTCCCCGCGCTGACACTCCTGCAGCAGGCCAATATCCCGCCACAAAACCTCGCCCCCAACCAACTTCTCATCCTCGCCAGCGTCCTCGCCGCCAACAACGAACCCGAAAAAGCCATCTCGGTCGCCCGCCTTATCCCCGCCGTAAAAATCTCCGACCAAGAACTCGAAATTCTGAAATCCCACCTCGCGAAGTGACGGCGGGGCGCCGTTGGAGTGGAAATAACCACGGATGACTGGGATGGGCACGGATGATCCCAGCAAACTGGGATTGGCAGAAAAAGCAAAAATTGGGCAACCCTGCTTGCAGAGTTTTTATTCTGCCCATTTGCCCCCCGAATGCCTCGCATGAGCCCGCCCAGCACGGAAGGCGAAGCGGTAAAAATATGAACCGCGAATTTCAAAAAGGAGCACGAATTCTACCGGCAATAAAAATCTCCGGCGAAGCCGCTCCCATGACGCCACCCCAGCCGAGCGACCGAAGCCGGTCATCCCCACCTCGCCAAAGGCGCGGCAGCGCCATGGTCTCGGAGAGCGCGCCCGCCCTCGGGACATTTGATTCCTCGTCGGCGAGCTTTCCACGCCAGCGCCGCACCTTCTTCCCCATCAGTGTCCATCAATGTCCATCAGTGGTTTAAAATTTTCCCCATCCCGCGAGGCCACACAACCCGCCATCAAAACTCGTTCCGAGTTCCGCTAAAGAATTCTGCCTCGCTGCACCATTCCGCCCGCCTCCGGAAGTGTTGATTCGCACCTTCCCACGGCGCTCGATTGTGGTTTTATATTATTCTTTCCTGTAGCCTAATGTGACTTGTTAGTTCGGAGTGTTTGGCGGTGCTCCATAAGGGCGAGTGGTGGGGATCACCCCTTCTCTGCACCTGCTCGGCCGGGACTGCCCCCCTCTTGAGCGCTCCCCTGCAGCAGTGCGTTTGTCGAACAAAGGGAGGTCAGACGCGCCGGCGACTCAGCTTACGAAGTTGGAGTATCGCGTGATTTCCAGCAGGGCGGGCGCGGCGGTAAATTTCATGGAACTTAGAACTTGAGTTTTCGCTACAAACGAGAGATGCTTATGGAGCTTCCGACGCTTTCATTTATGCAAAACGGATCCCGAGACCCACTTTATTGAGGTCCAAGGTCTGAATTCATCGCGTCACTCATGTTCTTTGCAGTGTGCATGAAGCACACACTTGCAAGGGGGTGTGCATCGTCGGAGGCGAAACCGCCATCCATATCACTGCTGCGGGAAGCACTTCTCCGCGTGCCAGGATGGCCATGCAATGCAAGAATAGAATACATGTCATCAGAATACACACCCAGCGGATCGCGCCGTTCGCCGCGCCGGGGATCCAGCCGACGCCCTGAGCGCGGCAGCCGTTCCTCCTCATCCGCCCAGCGCGATAACAAACCCAAGCCAAAAAAATCCCTCCTCTCACGAATCCTTGGATTCCTGACAGGAAAGTCCGAAGAACCAACCCAAGTCGCGCGCGAGGAGCGCCCGGCCCGCAGCCGCGAGTCCACTGACTCGGAGCGTCCAGCGCGCGAGCGCCAAGAACGCAGCGAGCGTCAGGAGCGCAGTGAGCGCCCGACCGGTATGCGCACACCAGAGGTGGTGGAAGTCACTTCCCCTCGTCTCTATGTGGGCAACCTGTCATTCGACGCCGGCGAAAGCGACCTCTCGGATCTCTTCAACGGGGTCGGATCGGTGCAAAACGTGGAAATCGTGATCAACCGGCACAATATGCGCTCGAAGGGATTTGCCTTCGTGCAAATGCAGTCGGTGGACGAAGCGAAGCGCGCTGTCTCGGAACTCCACGACAAGGAATTCATGGGCCGCAAACTCGTGGTCAGTGGAGCCAAGGCTCTCGAGGAGCGCCGCTCAGAACGCACCGCCCAGCCCGCTGAGTAAAATACAAACATCCTTCGCCAAAGGGCCCCGTCCGATCATCGTGACGGGGCCCACAGGCGCGGGAAAATCCGCCCTGGCCGCCGCTCTGGCCCTCCACCTCGGAGGAGAAGTGGTGGGAGCGGATGCCTTCCAGATCTACGCTGGTCTGCCGATTCTCACGGCGCAAGCGTCGCCCGAGCTTCGGGCTCTCGTCCCCCACCATCTTGTGGGATTTTTGGATCTCACGCAGAAGTTCGATGCCGCCCGCTATGCGGAGGAGGCCTGGCGCTGCATCGAAGACATTCAGTCACGCAGCCGCGTGCCCATTCTCACAGGCGGAACGGGACTTTACCTGAAAGCTCTCACCCACGGCCTTGCGGAAATGCCGAAGCCGGATGACGCCATCCGCGCCCGCATCCAGTCGGTGCCAATCGCCGAGGCGCTGGCGGAACTTGCGGAAAAAGACCCCGCCGCACCAGAGGCCATCGATACCCGCAATCCCGCGCGCGTTCGGCGTGCGCTGGAGATCGTCCTGCTCACGAAAAAGCCATTGGCGGAATCCCGGAGAACTTGGAGCGAAGACCGTGGCCAATTTGGAGGCATAGTGGTCACACGGGATCGCGATGAATTACGGAATCGGATTGCTGCAAATGTGGATGCCATGTTTGCCTCAGGTGTCGTGGAGGAGGTGAAAGCGGCACAGCACGCGGGCGAGGGAGCCTCGAGAGCGATCGGATTCCGGGAAATCCTGCAATTCCTGCAAGGCGAACTCACTGAGAGCGCCTGCAAAGCGGCCATGGTGCAGGCAAGCCAGCGCTATGCGAAACGCCAGTTGACCTGGTGCAGAACGCAATTTAATTTTCCCACCTTGAATCTTTCTGGCCACCCCACTCCAGTTGACACCCTCTCCGCCGCCTTCGGGTTGCTGAGCACGCAATCCCAATGACTCGGGATTCCGATAGGAAAAAAAGACTCCTTCCAAGTTGGCGGGTGTGCCTTTTTTTGGCTTTGTGCCTTTGTTTAGCAGGCTGCCAGACCCGCATGCTCATCGAGACATCTCCGGAGCGTCAAGAAACGCAGATTTACTCCTCAAAACCGACACTTGTTGAACATGGCACAGCCTCTTGGTATGGAGGCCGCTGGATCGGAAGGTTGACGGCCAACGGGGAGACCTACCGTGCGGGAGATATCACCGCAGCGCATAAAAAACTCCCCTTCAACACGCGCGTGAGAGTGGTGGATCTGAAAACCGGGAATTCACTCATCGTGCGGATCAATAATCGAGGTCCGTTCGTGAAAGGGCGGATTATCGATCTGAGCGTGGCTGCTGCGAAAAAGCTCGGCTTCTATGACCGCGGGCTTGCAAAGGTGCGAGTAGAGGCCCTGCGGGAAATTCCGCTTCTGCAAAATTCAAACCTCAAGGCGCTCAAACCACCAAAACCGCCTGCGCCTTTAAACGAAAGCACGCCCGTGCCGAAATCAAAAGCGAAAGAAAATTCCCTTGTTCCAAAGCCTGTAAAAAAGGCATCCGATATCAGAACCATCAAGCAGCCCCAAAGTTCGCAGACAAAGACCTCTCCGGCGAAGCCGCTCCCCATTCGTGAAAATTTGTTCGCTTCGTGGTTAAAAAAATCCCATTGGTCATCGATCGCTACTGATCTTTGAAGCCAACGGGCGTAACGCCCGTGCAACCTTCCAAGCGTCCAGACGGG
>Ga0247840_10011139_pt1 | contig 11033 bp, 7 predicted proteins | sample LaCruzMarch2015__FD_192404 | JGI IMG/M metagenome (GOLD analysis project Ga0247840, IMG submission 192404) | Freshwater microbial communities from meromictic Lake La Cruz, Castile-La Mancha, Spain - LaCruzMarch2015_17m | ecosystem: Environmental > Aquatic > Freshwater > Lake | place: Spain...
CCACCGGGTCGTCGAAGCCGAAGAGCAGGTCCGGGGACGCCAGGTGAAAGAAGTGCAGTGCGTGCGATTGCAGGGTCTGGCCCAGGTGCATCAGGCGCCGGACCTTCTCCGCGGTCGGGGTGAGTTGATCCACCCCGATGAGCTCATCGCACGCCTTGGCCGCCGCCAGGTGGTGACTCACCGGGCAGATGCCGCACAGCCGCTGGACCAGCACCGGCAGTTCCCAATAGGGCCGCCCCTGGATGAACTTCTCGAAGCCCCGGAACTCGACGATATGCAGCCGCGCCTGGCGGATATGGTTGTCCTCATCGAGCAGCAGCGTGACCTTGCCGTGCCCCTCCACCCGGGTCACCGGCTCGATGCAGACGCGCCGCAGGTGCTCCGGGTGGCGGGCGGTTTCCAGTGACATGGTCATAGCATCGTCCTCAAAAGATTATTGTCCGCAAATGAACGCAAATGAACGCAAATAAAGACAGCCGATGAACGCGATAGCCCCGTCGCACCACAGACTAGGCTCCCGGGCCAGGGGCAGGGCCTCTGAATCCCGCGAGCGACCAAGCCATTATCCTGCTTACTTGCGTTCATTTGCGTTCATTTGCGGACGAATCTCTTCATGGTCAGTCGTAGTGAATCTGCGTATACGGGAACGCAATCGGCTGCCCCGCCAGGAGTTCGGTGAGGAAGGTCCAGAGGGTATCGGCGGAGGGCGGGCAGCCGGGCAGGAAGTAGTCGACCTTCACGACCTCGTGGATGGGGTGGACCTGGTTGAGCAGCAGCGGGATCTCCGGATCGTTGGGGATGCCCGGGTTGTGCACACCGACCCCGCCCACATAGGACTCCTCCAGACACTCCTTGAGGGTGAACTGGTTGCGCATGGCGGGGATGCCGCCGTTGACCGCGCAGGCGCCGACCGCGACCAGGACCTTGCAGTGGCGGCGAAATTCCCGCAGGACCTCGACGTTCTCGGCGTTGGCGACGCCGCCCTCGATCAGCCCCAGGTCGCAGTCGCCGATGATCTTGATATCGGTCAGCGGGGTCCGATCGAAGCGGACCAGTTGCACGAGCTCAAGGATGCGCTCATCGATGTCGAGCAGCGACATGTGACAGCCGAAACAGCCGCACAGTGAGGTGGTCGCGACGCGGGGCTTGTCAGTCATCTCAATCGACCTCGTCCTCATGGGCACGCAAGTCGCCGACCTTGCTGATGGGTTCACGGTCATAGAGCCGTTCGCCGATGGGGCGCTCGAAGCCCTTGTGTTTGGGCAGGATGGCGCCGGTCGGGCAGACATGGGCGGCACGGTCGGCGGCGGCGAAGCACGAATCACCCAGGAGCCCGCTCGGGGAGTCGATCACCAGATGGCTCGCAAGCCCCCGCCCGCTGATGGCGAAGACACGCTTGCCGTCATGGTCGCGGCTGGCGCGCACGCACAGCTCGCACAGGATGCAGCGGCCGAAGTCGATGATGAAGTCCGGGTGCGAGGCATCCACCGGGCGGCGCGGGAAGAACGGCGGATAGTGGGGCGCGAGCATGCCGGTGTAATAGGCGACCGCCTGGAGTTGGCAATTGCCGCTGCGCTCGCAGGCCGGGCAGATATGGTTGCCCTCTGCGAACAACATCTGCAGGACGGCACGTCGGTTCGCTTGAACAGCCTCAGATGCGTTGTCCACCTCCATCCCCTCCATCACCCGCGTGGTGCAGGCGGAGACCTGACGGCGCCCCACCCCCACCAGGCAGACCCGGCAACTGCCGTGGGGGGCATAGTCCGGATTGTGACAGAGGTGCGGGATATAGACCCCGGCCGCCTGGGCCGCTTCCATGATGGTCTGGCCGGGGACGAACGCAATCTCCTGGCCGTCGAGCGTGAAGCTGTGGCTCATAGCGCGGCCTCCGCGGTTTCGGACTGGTCCTCAGGGCTCGGATCGGCAATGTGCGCGGCGGCATCGTCGCGGCCGGCCAGCGCCCGCGCCTCGGCGAGGGCCCCGTCCAGGTCGAAGGACGGGGTGTACTCGGCGCTGCGCAGGCGGCGACGATAGATGTCGGGAAACTTGTCCAGGGTGTTCAGGATATGGTTGGGGGCGGTGCTGCCCAGGCCGCAATAGCTCGCCAGGCGCATCAGGCCGCCGATCTGGCGCAGTTCACCCAGGTCATGCTCGGACGCCTGCCCGGCGGCGACCTTCTCCACCAGGTTGTGCAGCAGGGACCCGCCGACCCGGCAGGGGGTACAGAAGCCGCACGACTCGTGGGCGAAAAAGGCGGCAAAGTTCTGCACCATATCGAACATATCGCGACTGTGGTCGAAGATCATGAAGGACCCGGCGGTCGACAGGTCCTCGAAGGCGATGATGCGGTCGAAGTCCGCCGGGGTCAGGGTGGTCCCGGAGGCACCCGAGATCTGCAACGCCTGGGTCCGCTCGGCCCCGCAGTCGGTCAGGACCCGGTGCACCGGGGTCCCGAAGGGGTACTCGTAGATCCCGGGGCGGGCGCAATCGCCGCTCACCGAGAGGATCTTGCTCCCGGCGGACTGATCGGTCCCCTCGCCGCGGAACCAGTAGCCGCCCCACTGCACCACGCGGGCGGCGGCGAGGAAGGTCTCCACATTATTGACCACCGTCGGGCGGTCCTTATAACCGGCGATGACCGGGTAAGGCGCACGCTTGCGGGTCACCCCGCGCCGCCCCTCCAGCGACTCGATCAGGGCCGTCTCCTCCCCGCAGATATAGGCCCCGGCCCCCAGGTGCACGGCGATCTCGAAGTCGAAGCCGGTCTTGCCCAGGATGGACCCGCCCAGGAGCCCCTCGACGCGGCGACGCGCCAGGACCGACTCCAGGTGCGGCAGCAGATAGGCATACTCACCGCGCAGATAGATGAAGCCGCGGCGGGCGCCGACCACCGCGGCGCAGATGGTCATGCCCTCGATCACCAGGTCCGTGTAGCTGGTCAGCAGGACGCGATCCTTGAAGGTCCCGGGCTCGCCCTCGTCCGCGTTGCACACCACATAGCGGTCCCCGTCCGGGGCCTCGCGGCAGAACTTCCACTTGAGCGCCGTGGTGAAGCCCGCACCCCCGCGCCCGCGCAGCCCCGAGCGCTCCAGATCCGCGAGTGCCGGTTCCACCCCCAGGTCGATCAGCTTGCGCAGGCCGGCGCCGTCGGTGACCGGATTGCTCAGCAGCAGCCCGCGGCGGCGCAGATTGTCCTCTACGCGGAAATACTCGCCGGGCCAGCGCTCGAGCGGGACGCCCTGCCCCACCAGGTCGGCGATGCGATCGATCCGCTGCGGGGTGAGTGCCGTCACCGCCCGGCCGTTGACCAGCAGGGCCGGCCCCTGATCGCACATCCCGGTGCAGGAGGTCAGCCCCAGGGTGACACGCCCGTCCGCCCGGGTCGCGTCGGTGCCCATCCCCAGTTGCTCCGCGAGCAGGCCCAGCAGGCGCTGGTTACCGAGCATGCGGTCGGTGATGTTGTCGCTGAACAGGATGTCGAAGTCGCCCCGGGGGCGATCATGGAGAAAGGCATAGAAGGCGATGGCCGCACGCACCTGGGTGCGGGTCACGTCCAGGGCCGCGGACAGGGCCTCCACCGCCGCCGGGGGGACCCACCCGAAGCGCTGCTGGACCGCGATCAGATGCTGGAGCAGGTGCTCCGGCGCCCGCCCGCGCAGACCGAGCGACTCGGTCACGAAGCCCTGGACCTCTGAGACGGAGGGTCCACCCATCGTTGCCTCCAACCTGTGCGAGATGTTGCAGCGCCCGATTATAAGCCTTAACTCATGTTTGGGGAGGGAGGCAGTGACGACAAAGGGTACGATCAGAACTCGAGATCCCGGGTACGTTGTCGTTGTCGTTGTCGTCGTCGTCGTGATCGAATAATCCGACTACGATTACGACAACGACAACGACAACGACGCCCGGTCCGTGAGAACGTGCGGCAACTGTAGGGTACGCATCGCGTACCCGGCTCCGGCGATCGTGGGAGGATTGCGTCGGACCGTACCGACTTCACATAATATTTTTTGCGACCCCTCTTGACATGCGGGGGCCAGGGCTCTACTTTACATAACGAGGGTGCTCAACCGAGGCCCGCGGGTTCAGCGGTTCGTAAGAACGCGCCAGACCATATTGCTCAACCTGAGGATATGACCATGACGAACATCGACTTTTCTCCCCTGCTCCGGTCCATGATCGGCTACGACCGGCTCTCCAACGCGCTGGAGAGCGCCTATCGCACCGAGCCTGGCGGCTATCCGCCCTACAACGTCGAGGCGAGCGGCGAGAACGACTACCGCATCACCATGGCGGTCGCGGGCTTCGCGGAACAGGACCTGACCATCGAAGCCAAGGAAAACATCCTGACCGTCTCCGGTAATCGGACCGAGGACGAGGACCAGCAGGGTACCCGGCTGCTCTACCGCGGGATCGCCAACCGCAGCTTCGAGCGCAAGTTCCAACTCGCGGACTATGTCCGGGTGGTGGATGCACAACTCGCCAATGGGCTGCTGCACGTCGAGCTGCGGCGCGAGATCCCGGAGGCCATGAAGCCGCGCAAGATCGAGATCCGCGCCACCCAGGTTCAGGACCAGACTCGGGAGCCGCTGACCGCCCCCACCGAGCTGCGGGCCGCTGCCTGATCGGGGCGGCCAACCCGAGGGACGGGTAAGACGAAGGCCGGGCGCAAGCCCGGCCTTTTTGCGTCGTGGTTTACAAGATGTCGCAATAGCTACTGGGAGCGCCGCACCCCAGTGCGGCCCGGCCTCTGGTCAATCCGCACCGCCGGGGTTATCGGCGAGTTCGCGCCGCACTGGGGTGCGGCGCTCCCAGGCCGGTTGAACCATTTCCTACTGCTCGCGCCCGTAAAGCCCGGTCAGGCTCGCCTTACCCAGACTGTGAGCGTTGACCAGATAGCCGACCAGGGCCGCGGTGGCCCCCGGCGGGACCTCCAGCTTATGCACATCGAGCGCGTGCAGGGTGAAGTTGTACCGATGGGGCTTATCGCCGACCGGCGGACAGGGACCGCCCCAGCCCGCGCTGCCGAAATCGGTCGTGATCTGGCGCGCGCCCGCGATCATCTTTGAGCCGTCGCTGGCCCCGGCGCCAACGGGCAGCGCATCGAGCGTGGCCGGAAGATCGATCAGCACCCAGTGCCACCAGCCGGCCCCCCCGGTCGGGGCGTCCGGGTCATGCACCAGGAGCGCGAAACCCTTGGTGCCCGCCGGAGGGTCCGTCCAGCTCAGGGCCGGTGACAGATTGTCGCCGGTGCACCCGAAGCCGTTGTAGACCTGCGCCTTAGCAATCGTGGCGTTGGACGCAATCTGCGGACTGGTCAGCGTAAAGGTGCCGGCGCAGGCGCCTGACGCGGCGGCCAGCAGGCCCAGCAGGAGCGGAATTTTGCGCATGGTGAATCTCCGTTGTCGTGACGAGAGGGGTGGGCGGGCACGGCGAAACCGCGCAGATTGTACCCCGTGAGAGCGGCTTCAGCCGCGACCGGGCGCGCGAGGAACGCGGCATCGGAATCCGCCGCGGCGGGTGCGATCAAGACGGACGTGGGTCAGCCTGAGCGTTGCTTGTAGCATCAAGAAGCAGTCGAAGGTCTCGCCGTCGGGCATGTCTCAAGTCCGCGTTACCGCGCGAGCCGCGCGCGCCTGGTGGGGGTGGCGGGATTATTCCAATAATAACCAGGGGATCGACGGGCGGGGAACCGGCTAAGGAGGCCGGAGGTCGAGGCTTTAGCCGGTTGACATTGCGTCTGCGCGGCCCTGGTCCGGCTAAAGCCTCGACCTCCAGTGCGGAACGCCTGGCGGCCGCCACAACCATGATCAAGGCCCCTGGCAGCATAGAAGCCCGGAATCCAGGCGCTCCCTCATCAGGCACCGTCGGACTGGGACGACGGCTGACGCACCACGGACAAAACGCAGGTCGGACTGCTATGCTCCCGCGCCTCGACCCCGCACCGCCCGCGGGCCCCCCCTGCACCACCCATTGCAGCCCGGAACGCCACCATGACCCAGCCCCCGATCACCGACATCCCGGCCTACATGGCAGACCTGGGCCGACGGGCCCGCACCGCCGCCCGCGCCCTGGCCCGCGCCGCCACCCGCGACAAGGACGCGGCCCTCATCGCCATCGCGCAGCACATGGAGCGCGAGCGGGCGGTGATCGCCACCGCCAACCGCGCCGACCTGGACGCCGGGGCGGCCAAGGGCCTGGACGCGGCCATGCTCGACCGCCTGGAACTCACCCCCGGGCGCATCGACGCCATGCTGGAGGGACTGCGCCAGATCGCCGCCCTGCCCGACCCCATCGGCGCCATCACCGATCTGAACTACCGCCCCTCCGGCATCCAGGTGGGGCGGATGCGGGTGCCGCTGGGAGTCGTCGGCATCATCTACGAGTCGCGCCCCAACGTCACCGCGGACGCGGCCGGGCTCTGTCTCAAGTCCGGCAACGCCACGGTGCTGCGCGGCGGCTCCGAGTCGCTCGCCTCCAACCAGGCGATCGCCGCCTGCATCCGTGCCGGGCTGACGCAGGCCGGGCTGCCGGCGGATGGCGTCCAGGTGGTCGCCACCACCGACCGCGCCGCGGTCGGGGCCATGATCGCCATGCCGGAGTTCATCGATGTCATCATCCCGCGCGGCGGCAAGGGGCTGATCGAGCGCATCAGCCGGGACGCGCGGGTACCGGTGATCAAGCACCTGGATGGCATCTGTCACGTGTACCTGGACGCCGCCGCGGACCCGGACCAGGCCCTGCGCATCGTCATGAACGCCAAGACCCAGCGCTACGGCACCTGCAACACCCTGGAAACCCTGCTGGTCGACGCCCCGGTGGCCGCGACCCTGCTGCCGCCCATCGCCGCCGCCCTGGCCGCCCAGGGCGTGGAACTGCGCGGCTGCCCGCGCACCCTGGAACTGGTCCCCTACGCCCTGCCGGCGACCGACGAGGACTGGGACACCGAGTACCTGGCCCCCATCCTCTCGATCCGGATAGTGGACGGACTGGACGCCGCCATGGACCACATCGCCCGCCACGGCTCGGCCCACACCGACGCCATCGTCACCCAGGACTATGGCCGCGCGCGGCGCTTCCTGCGCGAGGTCGACTCAAGCTCCGTCATGGTCAACGCCAGCACCCGCTTCGCCGACGGCTTCGAGTACGGCTTAGGCGCCGAGATCGGCATCAGCACCGACAAGTTCCACGCCCGCGGGCCGGTGGGGCTGGAGGGGCTGACTTCGCTCAAGTTCGTGGTGCTGGGTGATGGGCAGGTGCGCGGCTAGCAGGCGGCGGAGTTGGGACAACCGTAATAAGCCGTGAAGTTGCTATGCTTAAGGCAGCCGCTGCTCATGCAGGGCATGTAAGCGGAATTTGGCGTTTGGTTCTCAGATAAGGGTGCGCTGTCATGAATGAGACTGCCGGATTATCACAAGCGCTCGATGCGATCGCCGACGAGCTTGAGCCCGCCACCGGACCAGGTATCGCGATCAAACGACGGAAGGTGGGGACGCCCAGTCCGACTGGCGCGGGCGAGGCGGTGCTTCAAGTTGTCGATCGCGACGGCGTACTCCATGTGGAGCAGGCCGAGCCGGCCGCAGCGACTGGGCGGCGGCGGCGGGGGCAAGGCGATACTGCCGCGGCAGCAGACATCAAGTACGAGCGCGTCTTCGAGCGTCTCGGCCGCTCCCAAATCGGGACTTGGCTGGAGGGCCTGGACAAGAAGCTCACGCCGAAGCGCGGCCTGCGCCATTGGGGCGACGACGGACTACAACCCATCGCATCGGTCCCGGCGACCGGACGCCTGCTGCTCCTGATCCACGGCACTTTTTCCGACAGTGAGACACTCGTGCGCAACATTGGCGAGAATCCGCAGGGCGCGGACTTCTTTGACTGGGCGCGCGGACACTATTCCCACATCCTCACCTTCGATCATCCAACCCTCTCGGTCAGCCCGATGCTGAATGCCCGAGCGCTGGCCCTCGCCCTCGGCGAGACGAGGGCCGCAATCGACGTCATCTGCCACAGTCGCGGGGGACTGGTCACGCGCTGGTGGCTCGATGCCTTCGATCGCGCCCCGCCGCAGAAGCGGCGGGTCGTCTTTGTCGGGTCGCCGCTCGCCGGCACTGGACTCGCCGCCCCGACGAACATCCGCGGCAGCCTCAGCCTGCTGTCGAACATCGGCACGGCACTCGGCGCAGCCACGGCGGCGGTACCCTTCCTCACGGTGCTGACCGGTGTGTTCCGCGTCGTCACCTCAGTGACCAGTCTCGCCGCGAAGACCCCGGCCGTGGACGCCGCCATCGCGCTGGTACCGGGGCTGGCGGCCCAGAGTCGCAGCGGCGACAACCCCGAACTGATCAGCTTGCGGCAGGGGGCTTGCTCGGCCGCAGGGCGTTACTTCACAGTCCAGTCCAACTTCGAGAGCGAGCAGCATGGTTGGCGGTTCTGGAAATATTTCCGCCAAGTCGGTGACCAAGCCACAGACGCCTTGACCGATCTGGTCTTTGAGGGCCACAACGATCTCGTGGTGGACACCGGCTCGATGGTGGATTTGTCCGACCACCTGAGCATCCCAGACGAGCAGGTGCTGGACTTCGGCACGACGAGCGTGGTGCACCATACCAACTACTTCGCGCAGCCCAAAACCCTCGCCTTTATCCGGGAGAGGTTCGCGGATAGTCCATCCCGCGCCTCCGCGGCCGGACCCAAAGAACCCGAGACCCCGGACCACGCCACGCACATCAAGGACCGCAGCCCGCCTGCCGCCAGGGAGGATATTTCCTTTTCCATCATGGAATCCATCGAGTTGAGCGACAAGTTCAGGGACATCGACAGTGTCGAGGGCCACGCAGTGAAGGTTCGGCCCCGGCGGGGGTCGCCGAAGACGGATCGGGAAGCGCCCACCTCAGGCATCCGTCGGCGAAGTAAGCCGGATCAGCAACAGCCGCCGGCGGCTACTGCGCCTGGATCCACTGTCCTGCGCCGCACGCCCCATCTCGATCTCGCACCGGCCGGTGCCGCGGCACCCGGAACGACGCTCCGGGTCCGCGTCTATGCCGACAAACAGGCCTCCCGCAAGGACGAAGAGAGCGAGGACATCGTCATTGAGCTGCCCGCGGACCTGCGGCAGATCGATCTCAACGCCTATCTCCTGGTCAGTCCGCAACTCGAGGTGATCGGCTCAGTCGTCCAGCCGCTAAAGATCGCGACTGATCAGGACTGCTCGTCAGTCGCCACCTTCGAGGTGCGGGTGCGCAGCCGGGACGAGATTCTCGCGCTGGCCCCGGACCTGCCATCGGTTGGCCGCGCAAGCATCTCCGCCGTCTTCAACTACGGGGGCCGACCCAGCGGCAGCGTGACGCGGATTCTGCCACTGGATCTCGACTTCAAGGTCCCGGCGGACTCCCCCGAGGTCACCGAACGGGTTGCCGTCGGTACGCTACGGGTCGATACGAACGCCAAGGCGCCGGACCTGCTGGTGCAGATCCGCGCTCAGCCCATCAACGACGGACGCCAGTTCCAGTGCTGGGTCGCGACGCCCTTGATCGCGGCGGAAGAAGAGGAGTGCTGGGTGGACTGGAATCTGCCTGCGGGGGCCGAATCCATCGTGCGCGGCTACATGGAAGGCTTCGTCAAGGAAGACGCCTCGCCGCTGGAACGTCTGAGCGCCATGACGGGGGCGGGCCGCCAGCTCTTCGCGGCGGCGCCTGCAAACTTCAAGAGTGTCTACTGGAAGCTGATGGACGCCGGGCACCCACCGAAGAACATCGCCGTGGTGTCTGACGAGCCATACATCCCGTGGGAGCTCATGATTCCGCATCGAAAATTGCAAGGGCACAGCGAAACCCGCAAACCGCTTGGCGCGGACTGCGCGGTCGGGCGCTGGGTGTTGAGCGACAGTTGCGCGGGCCCACAACGGGTCCCGCTGACCGACAGCATCGTGATCGCCCCCCGCTACACGGGCCCCATGACCCTACCCGATGCGGAGGACGAGGCCAAGTACGTGTTGCAGCATTTTCCAGGGGTCAGGATCGAGCCCGCGCAGTTGGAAACCATCAATGAGGTCCTTGCCAATCGGCGGGCGAGCATCCTGCACCTGAGCTGTCACGGGGTCGATGCGGCGCAGAGCCCGGCACAGGCGGTCTTTCTGGAGGATGACCACAAGCTCGACACGACCACACTCGCAGGACTCGACAATCTCCGCCGGGCACTCGAAGAGCGGCCGACCCTCGTCTTCATCAATGCCTGCGAGGTGGGGCGACCCAAGCCGGCACTGGTCGGACTGGGCGGTTTCGCAGAAACCTTTATCGTTCTCGGCGCCGCCGGCGTGGTAGCCGCCATGTGGAGCGTCCGCGACGACCTGGCCCATGAGGTCGCCTTGGATTTCTACCGTGCGGTGTTGGATCAGCCGGAACGGCCCTTCGCCGAGGTGCTGCGGGCGATCCGGGCACGCGCCTATGACCAAGCTACCGGCGCCGAGGACACCTACGCAGCCTATTGCTTCTATGGGGATCCGTTGGCCTGCGCGGCGCCTTGAGCGAGGTCTCGTCAGAGACCGGAGGGCCGGGGGTCTCGGAACACCGCCGTGGCGGTGTTCCGAGAGGAACGCGCATTGGGAAATGACCCCGCACCTGCGGCCACGGAAGGAACCTCAGCCGCCCCGGAAGACGAAAGGCGTGCGTGGGAGCGCCTTCCGCCGCGATGCGAGGCCGCGGTAACCTGCGACATTGCGGCGCGGCTTGCGAGGGCTCGTCGCCGCTGAAGCCGCTCCCACAGCGTCGCTGCGCGACCTTTACGGCAACGCCTCGGGCCCCTGGCTGATCAGGCCCAAACCGGAGGTCGAGGCTTCAGCCGGACGGCGACGCCGGGCCGGGGCCCGGCGCCCCCGCGGATCAGCCCGCGAAATTCGCCGCCGCGAAGCCCCAGTTGATCTTGTCCCAGATGGTTTCCAGGTACTTGGGACGGGCGTTGCGGTAGTCGATATAGTAGGCGTGCTCCCAGACATCGACCGTCAGCAGGGGCTTCTTGCCGGAGGTCAGGGGGCAGCC
>Ga0247840_10011140_pt1 | contig 11032 bp, 8 predicted proteins | sample LaCruzMarch2015__FD_192404 | JGI IMG/M metagenome (GOLD analysis project Ga0247840, IMG submission 192404) | Freshwater microbial communities from meromictic Lake La Cruz, Castile-La Mancha, Spain - LaCruzMarch2015_17m | ecosystem: Environmental > Aquatic > Freshwater > Lake | place: Spain...
GCGATCTTTTCACGAACGTCGTTGAGCCGAGCGTAAAGAATCCCCTCGGATTCGTTTTCAAAAAGATCTTCTTTTACAGAAGAGGCAAGGACTTCCCCTTTTTTTTCAGCTTGTTTCAAAAGATTGGCCGCTCGCTTGAAGGCGATGGACAGCGGGGCGAAGTCCGGGTGACAGCGAATGTCTTTCACAGCGGACAAACGTTTCCACGCGTCGGCCACGAAATCCAACCCATCGGCGGACACGGCGTCCACTTCGTCGGCCCGAAACCCACGGGATTCAGCGAGGGCCGCCCAACGCTGGCGAAAAAAATCCAAAAGGGCCCGACTCCCTTTGGCCCGATCGCCTAAGGTGTCGGGCAATTCCATGGCCGTTCGCGTGACGAAATCGTTCAGGGAAATAGCCCAACCCCACTTTTCTAAAAGGCGAAGCACGCCCACGGTGGCACGACGAAGACCGTAGGGATCTTGGGACCCTGTGGGGATTTTCCCTAACAAAAAATTGCCCGTCAACGTGTCCATCTTATCGGCAAGAGAAACAACGGATTCCGCAAAAGACGAGGGCAATTGACCATCGGCGGTCAAGGGCCAGTAATGTTCTTCGATTCCTTGGGCCACGGCGGGCTTTTCGCCGCTGGACAACGCGTAAATTCGCCCCATCACCCCTTGCAATTCCGGAAATTCCCCCACCAAACCCGTGGTTAAATCGGCTTTGGCTAATGTGGCCACCCGATGGGCGTTTGATCGCTCCTCAGCGGAGCAGGGCACTTGGTCGCACACCCAATCGGCGAGAGATTCCACGCGATGGGTTTTGTCCAATAAACTTAGTTTTGGGGAGAGAAACGAAACCCCTTTCAAATCGTTGACCCGATCGGCCAAAGAGATACGACGGTCTTGATCAAAAAAGAAAGCCGCGTCCGACAAGCGGGCGGTGAGCACCCGCTCGTATCCCTCCCGCACCACGGCTTGACTGTCGGACAACCCATTGCGGATGCCCACAAAAACGGGGGCAAGCTCCTGACAAGAGGCGTCTTTATAAACAGGAAAAAATTTCTGGTGCTTCTTCATGGACGTCACCAAAACTTCCCGAGGCACCGATAAAAAACGCGGGTCAAATTCGCCCAACACCGCCACCGGATGTTCCACCAAATGGGACACCTCATCCAACAAATCCGATTCTTTCTCAAGGGGAACAAAGCCGTGTTGTTCTTGAACCGTTTGTCGAATTTGCTGAACGATCAAACCCCGACGTTCGATGGGATCCACAATCACGCAATGATCTTTAAGAGTCGACCGATACACCTCAGGGGAGAGGATCTCCAAGGGTTTTTCCGTTTGAAACCGCAATCCCCGGGTGTGACTCCCCGCTTTCACACCCGCCAAAGAAAAAGGGACAACTTTCGTCCCAAACAAAGCCACGATCCACCGAATGGGCCTTGCAAAAGACAAACGGCTCTCTTCCCACGTCATGCTTTTGGGAAAAGAAAGGGTTTTTACAATGTCCGGTAATAAACTCGGAAGGATTTTCTCCGTGGGCCATCCAACGGTTTTCTTGACCCAAACCAAACGAAGGCCTTTTTCGGTTTGTTTCCAAGCCAGTTGTTCAGGCGTTACCCCTTGGGATCGAGAAAATCCTTGGGCGGCCGGTGTCCAGTGACCGTCGGCGTCTCGGGCTTGGGCCTCGGCCGGGCCTAAAAATTCTTGCTCTAAATCCCGGGCTTTATCGGAAAGGCTTTCCACCACCACGGCCAAACGACGGGGGGTGCCGTATGTGACAATCCCCGTTTGTTCCAAACCGGCTTTTTCCAAACGATCGCGAAACAGCCCCCCCAAAGAAGCCAACGCCGGGGATAAAAATCGAGCGGGAATTTCTTCCACACCGATTTCCAACAACAGATTATTCGCACCCCATGTTTGTGACTTCATACGGGTTTTCCCTTTTCCTCGACTTGTCCTAAATGGGTTTCGGCCGTGCGTCGAGCCAAGGCCCGAACACGCCCGATGTAGGCCACCCGTTCCGTTACAGAAATGGCCCGGCGAGCGTCCAATAAGTTAAAAAGATGAGAACATTTCATCACCGCGTCGTAAGCGGGACGAACCAATCCCACGCCCAACAAACGACGGGATTCCGATTCCCAATCATCGAAGTGACGACGCAACAGATCCACACTCGCCTCTTCAAAATTGTATTTAGAAAACTGCTTTTCGTCTTCCAAATGAACTTGGCCGTACGAAGTTGTCGGCGTCCATTCCACGGCGTAAACACTGTTTTTTTTCTGGGAGTACATGGCCAAACGTTCCAGCCCGTAAGTGATCTCCACACAAATAGGATTTAAATCAATCCCCCCCACTTGCTGAAAATACGTGAATTGCGTGATTTCCATTCCATCCAACCACACTTCCCATCCCAACCCCCAAGCCCCCAGAGTAGGGGATTCCCAATCGTCCTCGACAAAACGAACGTCGTGCCGGCGAGGATCCACCCCAATGGCCTTCAAGGACGCCAAATACAAATCCTGTGCGTTGGCCGGAGCGGGTTTAAGAAGGACTTGATACTGATAGTAATGTTGAAGCCGGTTGGGGTTTTCGCCGTAACGCCCATCGGTGGGACGACGGGAGGGTTCGACATAAGCCACGGACCAAGGTTTCGACCCGAGACACCCCAAGAACGTGGCGGGGTTGAAGGTGCCCGCTCCTTTTTCCGTGTCGTAGGGTTGCCAAAGGAGACACCCCTGTTTGGCCCAAAAATGGTGCAACGCAAGAATGATTTCCTGGAAATTCATTTTATCTTTAGAAATGACCCAAAGGCTGGGGAATTTCTGTCCTCCTTAAAAAATGATCCATCCGCCGGCCTTGTTCTAAACTTTTAAGAGGCCGAGATAGGTGGGGCGAGAGGGATTGTATCACTTGCGCTTCCACGGCGGGAGAATCCCCGTTAAAAAAATCCGGAGGACCGTCAAAAGTCCAAGCGTCCAGAGACCCACTCTCAACACCCGGGATGGGGCCGTACCCGGCCAAACGGGCGAACTGAACCAGAAAAGCCGCTCGCACCGGAGCGGGGTCCCAACGCTCCAAGGCCGCGAGAGCTTTCGTGAGAAGAAAAAACTTTTCCTCGTGGGGTTGGAGCAAAGGGGTGAGGCGATCGGTCCATTCGCAGAAGAAGAGGGCCGAGGTGAGCCGACGCCATTCCCGGCGAACACCGGCGTGTCCCTCCACCACCCCGCCTCCGGTCACCCGACCGGTGGAAGATCCCTCGGGCAACCATAGGCGAAACCGCCCCCGCACGCCCGGCTCGGTTCCAGCGGCCAGTTTGGCCCCGGGCCGGAGCACCCCGGACGCTTGAACCCACAATCGGCCCAGCTCCAGAGTGAAAAGCGTGAGACGCCGATCTCGTTCGGACCGATGTTCCGACGCCAACACCACCGCCTCCACATTGATGGAACTCACCCCAACCACCCCAAAGACAACGACAACCAAGCCAAAGACAAATAAGCACTCACGCTGAGCAAATCGGTCAAAGTGCTGACCATAGGCCCCACCGCCACCGCGGGATCAATTTTTAATCGGTGCAACAAGAAAGGCTGAACAGCCCCCATGGTGGACGCCAACGTCATGGAAAAAAGGACCCCCGCCCCCACCACCACGGGAAACGCCAAACCAAACCGCCCTTGGTAAAGAACCCACGTGACCAAAGCCACGGCCAACCCATAACCGCCCCCCATGTAAAGCCCCGCCAACAGTTCCCGACGAGCCAAACGTTTCCAATCCGAGGGAACCAAGTGCCCTGTGGCCAACCCGCGGACGCACACCGTGGACGATTGCGTTCCCACATTGCCGCCCATGGCCGCAATCAAAGGCATAAAACCAGCCAAAGCGATCACTTGGGCCAAAACCCCCTCAAACCGATGGACGATCAAACCAACCACCATTTCAGCCAAACAGGTGGTGATCAACCAAGGCATTCGCAAACGGGCCACCCGGCCTGGGGAGGCTTCCTCCAATTCCTCCGCGGTGGTTCCGGCCATTTTGGCGATGTCTTCCGTGGCCTCTTGACTGATGACGTGGAGAATATCGTCCACGGTTAAAACCCCGAGGATTCGGTTGTCGGAATCCACCACAGGAGCGGCGATCAACTTGTATTTTGAAAAAACTTTCGCGGCCTCTTCCTGATCCAAATCCGCCCGTATTTTGATGAGTTGCACCGGCCCCATGAATTGAGACAAGCGCATGTCCCTTGGGGCGGCGATGAGGGCCCTGGGGGACAAAGACCCCATCAAGTGCCCCTGTTCATCGGTCACGTAGATCACGTTTAAATCACCCATGCGGTGCAGACGACTGGCCGCCCGCACCTGATCCAACCCCTGCTGGGCCGTGAGACGCGGGGACAAGGTCAAAATATCCGTGTGCATCAACCCGCCCGCCGTTTGGGGTGGAAACACCAAATCTCGCCCCAACCGAACCGATTGGGTTTGACGAATCACCCGGGCCATGCGCCGAACGGTTCTTTCGGGAAGACGGTGAAACAAAGCCGACGCCTCTTCCGGCGAAACGGTCTCCAGCACGGGCCCCAAAGCCGTCAAATCCAAGGTGGACACAAGAAGGATCTGTTGCGTGGGCTCCAGTTCTTCAAAAAGTTCCATGGCCAAAAGAGCGGGCAAAAGTTTAAATAAAATCACCTGCTCAAAAGGGGTGAACCGATCCCAGCCCTCGGCCAAATCCGAGGGATTGATCTCTTGCAAATCTTGTTTCAGTTCCTTGTACCGACGCTGGGCCAACAGGGGTTTTATTTCCGGAACGAACAGAGCCGACGGTTGCAACCCGTTCATCGACGCACTTCCGGGGCGATGTCGCCCACAATGGCCTCGAGGGTGTCTTGAATCGTCACGAGACCAATGATCTTTTCGTGGTCATCGGTCACCAACGCCATGTGGTGGTGCCCCTTGCGAAAATCTCTCAACACCCGGGCCAAGGGGGTGTTCGCCCGAATCCGAGGGAGAGGGCGAACCAAATCTTCCAGAGCGATCAACGCCCCACTTCGCCATTGGGTCAAAAGATCCTTCGAATAAATCATTCCCACCGTTGATTCCAGGGCCCCTCGATGGACCGGCACCCGGGAATAACCGGTGTTCACCATACGCGAGAGCAGAGGGTCTTTCGCCATGGACAAATTGACCGCCGCGATTTCGGTGCGAGGGGTCATCACCGCGGACACGGGGGTTTGAGCGAACCCCACGACGTTGTTCAATACCCGGCGCAACGGGTGGGTCACGGGGGCGTTGTCCAGAAGGGCCCGAATCACCGAAACGTCCCACTGGGACTGTTCCGTGCGAACCGTTCGGGACAACCAAGCCAAAAAACTCTCCACTTTTTTTAACAGGCCTTGCATGGGCCACCCAAAAACACCGGTCATGGCACAAACCAATGGGGCCAGGAACAACGCCGACGATTCCGCCCGGGCCCGAGCCAAAGATTTCGGTACCACTTCCGCGAACAAAACAACCACGGTCCCCACCCCAAATGGGAACAAAAATTTTCCCCAATAAAAAGGCACACCCACGTTTTGGGCGTCCCACGCCATAGACACCGCCAGCACCCCCAGCCCCGCGTTCACCAAGTTGTTCATCAAAAGCAAAACAACCAAAACCTTGTCCGGGTCGTTTTCCCAAAAATCCAGTCGGCCCGGCCACGCCCGGGACAAACGACCCAATTGAACGCGGGACAGACTCATAAACGCCGTTTCGGCCAACGAAAACAGAGCGCTTAAAACTAAAAGAAAAATACCCGCGACGGTTTTTACCCAGAGGACGGTCATGGGTGAAGGTCCACGTCTTCGCGATCGTATTCGTCTAAAATATCGCCCACAATTTCTTCCAGCAAATCTTCCATGGTGAGAAACCCTAAAGTGTCTTCGGGGGATTCCACCAACACGATGGAATCCCCCGTGCGTTTAAAATAGTCCAACAAATCCGAGGCCCCGGTGGTGGACGTCACCCGGTGAAGAGGTCTTAAAATTTTATCCAGCTCCGGGAAAGACTGGGTGAGCGTTGAAGAAATAAAATCCCGGGTGTTCACATACCCGACCAACCGCTTCTCCCGGGTGACCGGTACTCGTGTTCGGCCTTTTTCAACAAGAAGGTCCAAAAAAAGATCCCACCCCCCGGGGCCCTCCAGCGACTCCAACGGCAAGGTGTCGAGAGAATCCAGCGGATGAGCCAAATCCCCAGCGGTCTGACCATGAAACGCCAGTGTTCGACGAAACATGTCCCCGGAATCCGATGACAGATGCCCAGATTCTTGGGATTGTTCCACGGCGTGTTGAAGTTCTTCAAGACTCACCACCGTGAGTTGGTTGACGGGTGCCTGAGACAACGAAGGCACCCATTTATCCAAAACCCAACCGACGGGCCCCAAAATCCAAAAGAAAACCCGAGCCCCTCGCGTGATCAAAGGCAAACTCCAAACGGCCACTCGTTCACGATAAACCCGACCCACAATTTTAGGAACTATTTCCCCAAAGACCAGAAGGACCCCGGTGACCAGAAGCCACACCCCTAGGTTCACCGCCGCCCGAGGAAAATGGTTCATCAACGGTGAGACGGCCACGGCGGCCAAACTCGAAAAAGCGATGTTGACCGCGTTGTTGCCCACCATTAAAACGGTCAAAAACCGATGGGGTTTGGTTAACCATTCTTGGAACACAGGCCCCAAACGAGGGCTGGACAGCGTTAATTTTTTCATGCGAAGGACCGACAGAGCCGTCACGGCGGATTCCGTCAAACTGAACCATGCGGAACAGAGCAACAACAAAAACAACAACGCGAGGTCAACCCCCCACATAGATTCCAGCTTTCGCCGGAACGACAAGCCTTTTTTGCCTAACCCAGACGAGCCGGAAGAGGGGATGAGATGTTTCTAACGAGGTGAATATTTTCTCGAAATGTTTCATGGTTTCTCCGATCGAACGACTCGTCCGGGTTACTTGCTCGTTCTCTTGAATCGTCTTTTGTCCCCTTGGAAACTATTTTTTAAAAGAGGGAAAGATCTTATTAACGCACAGGCCTTCTAGTCTCTTAGTTCCAAAATCTTTGACGTTTTGTCAAAGATTTTGGAACTAAGAGACTAACGTTCTCCACGTTTTTTGAGGCTGGTTTTTCGGTGGATTTTAAAATTTTTCGCACGAGGGGTTCTTGGATCGCCCACATACGGTCCCGATTTTCGGGGGTGTAGTCGGTGTAACCCAACAAATGCAAAGCCCCGTGGGTGGCCAAACGCACAATTTCTTCATCCAGAGTCACACCGAAACGCACGGCGTTTTTCTGGGCTTGGTCCGTGGCGATGTAAAGATCACCGAAAGGCAAGGATTTAGACGGAACAGCGGGGGTTTCGTCGTACCGGAAAGAAATAACATCCGTGAACCGATCCGTCTGGCGAAACCGGCGATTCAACACACGCAAACGGATTCGGTTGGTCCAAATGAGATGCACGTCTCCGGACGGGAACGGACGGTGCGTCCGAAGGGCCCGACGCACCGCTTGAACAGCCAACGGCTCCACAGCGGGGGTGTGAGCCCCTTGGGTGAAACACAAAATTTTCACGCCTTATCAGCCGGAGGTTTTGGGCGAACCAAGGACAAGCTTAATTCTTTCAATAACTGATGTTCATCCACCGTGGAAGGAGCCCCGCTCATGGGATCGGCCCCCTTTTGGGTTTTAGGGAAAGCGATCACGTCGCGAATGGAATCCTCACCGGACAAGAGGGCCACCAACCGATCCAACCCCAAGGCCAACCCGCCGTGGGGCGGGGCCCCGTAATCCAACGCGTCCAAAAGAAACCCAAATTTCGCCCGGGCTGATTCGGAGGAAATGCCTAAAATCTCGAAAATTTTAGATTGGAGGGCGGTTTGGTGGATGCGCAAAGACCCTCCCCCAATTTCCGTGCCGTTCATCACAATATCGTAAGCCCGAGACCGGCATTGAGATAAATTTTCGGGTGTCTTGCCCCCCAAAAGAAGAGCCTCGTCGGCCGGAGCCGGACGGGTGAACGGGTGATGCACCGCGTTCCATTTTTTGTCTTGGGCACTGTATTCAAATAAGGGAAAATCCACCACCCACAAACACTTAAAAACATCGGTGGTTTTCGTCCAGCCGGCTCGACGGGCCAGTTCCAAACGCAAAGGCCCTAAATACGCCGACACGTCTAAAGCCGGTCCCGCTCCGAAGAAAATGATATCGCCCGTCGAAGCCCCCACGGCCCGGGGCAACGCCATCAATTCCTCGGGGCTCATAAATTTCGCGATGGACGACTCGGCCCCGGCCTCGGTCATTTTAAGCCAAGCCAAACCCCGGGCCCCATACGTTTTCACCCAATCGGTCAGTTTGTCAATTTCCGTTCGAGACATCGTCGCCCCGCCGGTCAAACACAGGGCCCGCACCACCCCCCCGGCCGCCAAAGCTTTTGAAAACACTTGAAACCCCGTGTTCTTGAACACCGCGGACACGTCTTGAATTTCCATACCAAAGCGCAGATCCGGCTTATCGGACCCGTAACGGGCCATGGCGTCGTCGTAAGACAAACGGGGAAACGGCGTTTCCAACTCCCGATTTAAAGCCACTTTAAAAACAGCCTTCAACAAGTTTTCCACCAAAGACAAAACATCTTCTTCTTCAATAAACGACATTTCCAAATCGATCTGCGTAAATTCCGGCTGGCGATCGGCCCGCAAATCCTCGTCGCGGAAACACCGGGCGATTTGGTAATAGCGGTCAAACCCGGCCACCATGAACAATTGTTTGAACAATTGAGGGGATTGGGGCAACGCGTAAAAATTCCCCGGGGAAAGACGGGAAGGCACCAAAAAGTCCCGGGCCCCCTCCGGGGTGGATTTTGTTAAAAACGGGGTTTCCAAATCCAAAAACCCATGAGCCGATAACACCTCCCTGACACACTGGGTGACTCGGTGGCGAAGAATCAAATTTTTCTGAAGGGGCGGACGACGCAAATCTAAGTAACGATACTGCAACCGAACGTCCTCGCTGGCGTTGGAATGTTCGGAAATTTCAAAAGGCGGCACACGGCTCACGTTCAAAACCGTTAAGGAATCCACCCAGACTTCCACACCCCCCGTGGGGAGATGGGGGTTTTCCGTGCCCGCGGGGCGAGCGTGAACCGCCCCGGTGACCTCGATCACCGTTTCACCCCGCAGAGATTCTCCTTTTAAAAACACGTCCGTCCGTTCCGGGTGAAACACCAACTGCACCAACCCCTCTCGATCCCGCAGATCAATGAACAACACCCCCCCGTGATCCCGGCGGTTGTGCACCCACCCCGCCAACGTGACGGAAGTCCCCACGTGGTCGGCCCGAACCTCACCGCAATAAAGATTACGTTTCATGAATGTGTCTCCACGCCGATCATGGCCAAGATTTTTGGCACCACCGCCCCCAACGCCACAGGCTCTTGGGTGTGGGCCTTAAGATCCTTCACCACCACGGTCTGATTTTTTAGTTCTTCTTCACCCACCAACAAAACGACGGCCGCCCCCCACCCGTCCGCCGAGCGAAGCTGGGCCTTTAAACTTTTGGTCGGGCCCCCCATGTCCACGGCGAAACAACCGCCCCGGGCCCGTTCCCGTAAATCTTTGGCGATGGAAAAAGCCACGGGACCTGTACCCGCCCCAGCCTGGGCCACAAAAATTTTAGGAACAACAGGTCCCCCGGCCCCCCGGGCTTCCAAAGCCCGCACCACCCGATCCAACCCCAGGGCAAACCCCACGGCCGGCGTGTCGGGCCCGCCCAACAATTTCACCAACCCATCGTAACGCCCCCCAGCGCCCAACGCGTCTTGGGCCCCCAGCCCCGGGGCCGTGACTTCAAACACCGTGCGGGAGTAATAATCTAAACCTCGAACCAATCGGGGGGTTTCTTCAAAAGGAAACGACGTCGCGGTGAGCAGGCCATACACCTCGTCCCGATGGGTCGTGCAGGCTCCGCAGAGGTGATCGCGAATCAAGGGGGCGTCGGTCAGTTGGGGGCCGTCCCCCTTGCAATCCAAGGCCCGGAGCGGGTTGCGGTCCATCCGTCGCCGACAGTTTTCACAAAGACGGTCTTGCCGAGCCAACAAAAACGCTTTGAGGGCGTCGCGATAAACAGGCCGACACGCGGGGCACCCGATGGAATTAACTTTAAAAGACACGTCGTTCTTCAACCCCACCGCGTCCAAAATATCCCGAACCAACACCAACATTTCCGCGTCCGCTTGGGGGGCGGGGTTTCCAAAACATTCGGCCCCCAACTGCCAAAATTCCCGATACCGTCCCGCCTGGGGCCGTTCGGCCCGAAACATGGGGCCCACATAAAAAAGTTTCTTCGCCGGGGAACTTTGGTCCCACCCGTGCTCCAAATAGGCCCGCACCACCCCCGCCGTGCCCTCGGGCCGGAGCGACAAAGGCCGCCCCCCCCGGTCTTCAAAAACGTACATCTCTTTTTCCACAATGTCCGTGGTTTCCCCCACGGCCCGAGAGAAAAGGTCCGCCGTCTCAAAAACCGGCGTACGGATCTCGTCATACCCATAAGCCAACAACCGCCCCCGGGCGTGCTCTTCCACGCGGCCAAAAGCCCGGACCTCCTCCCCCAAAAGATCCCGGGTCCCTCGGGGAGCCATCAACCGCGTCATTGTAATTTTCTCAGGAAGTTCATCGGCAGGAATTGTACTATTTTAAACCCCCCCTTGCTCATCACCATTTTTTCCCAAGAGATTTTAGCGTACATCCTGTATAATTACCTAGGCACACAAAGCAAAAAACTCAAATCTTCTCGAAGTTACAGTCGGTTCCTATATCTGCAAAAAAAATGTTCCCTACAAAATAAGAAAGGGGTGCAGGGCGTATAGATTCGTTGCAAGGAGACATAAACCTAAAAACGGAAGTTGAAATCTTCTGAAAATAAGACAAAGCGTTGACAGTTTTTCGTTTTACTCTCAATACAACCAACAAAAAGAGTCACCCCATGGGTGAATTTAAAAAAGCCTTTCATGTTCGT
>Ga0247840_10011142_pt1 | contig 11030 bp, 8 predicted proteins | sample LaCruzMarch2015__FD_192404 | JGI IMG/M metagenome (GOLD analysis project Ga0247840, IMG submission 192404) | Freshwater microbial communities from meromictic Lake La Cruz, Castile-La Mancha, Spain - LaCruzMarch2015_17m | ecosystem: Environmental > Aquatic > Freshwater > Lake | place: Spain...
ATCACAAAAGCAGAGGCTTCCTGGCGGTCTTTTTTAGAGCGCAACAGCGCGCGCACTGCTTTGAGCTTCAGATTATCTTTTGAGCTGATTGTCTGCATCAGTACTTCCTCCCATCAAGCCATTCAAGGCCGCCTGCGGCGCGTTCCAACTGCTGAAGTTGCATATCCGGACAATTTTTCATCCTGGCATTGAAAATATTAATTAGGCGAAACGAATCAGCGCCGCCGCGGTGATGAGTTTCGCCATGTATGCCAAGATACGCGGCAAGCGGTTCAAGCGCGTGACTTTTCGCCTGCGGAAACCATCTACGGAATAGCGATAGCGTATCGATGACCGGTAACGCGGGCGGCGTAATACCGGAGCGTTCAAACTCGGCTCGAAGGAAACCGACATCAAACGTCGCGTTGTGTGCTAACAAAATGCCGTCTTTGCAGAATGCGAAAAACGCCGGCCAAACTGTGGAAAAAACAGGCGCGTCAATGACCATCTCTGTTGTAATCCCGTTCACTTCGGTCGCGTAAAAAGGCACGGGCATTCCGGGATTAATCAGCCAATTGGTAACCGCTAGAATATCGCCGTTACCACGGAATTTTACCGCGCCGATTTCAATAATCCGGTCGTTTTTCGGACTGAAGCCGGTCGTTTCGGTGTCGAACGCTACAAAGATCACGTTGGTGACCGGCGAGAAGGAACCAGGAACTCCGGCAAAGAGTGCGCCGGACGTCAGAATCGCAGCAATTAAAATCTGAGCTTTTGCCGCTCCCTTTGGTCGCTGCTTTTGCATACAAAAGCCTCTTTCACTTCGTTCAGGTTCAAACATTGGAACCGGATAATAGTGAATTCATTGCCATCCAGAGAGCGGAAAATAAAGCGAACCACTAATCTTCACTGATTCACACTAATGATTTGGGGTAGCCTCTTTCTTAAAATTAGTGTCCATTAGTGTGAATTAGTGGTTTATCTATCAGGTTATAAACATGAAATTGGCATCCGAAATAAAAACTCTTTTCCCGTCGTTGAGCATCAGCGAAAACGCTCCGCTCCGCGACTATACCACTTTTCGTCTCGGAGGCCCCTGCCCAATCCTGATCGAAGGTGCAACCGCCGGACAGCTTCCTGATATCATCCAACTGCTCAACAAAGCCAGACAAGCGTTTATCGTCATCGGTCAGGGTGCAAACCTCATCATTTCCGACAAAGGAATTAACCAGGCCGTTATCCGCTTCTGTTCTAAAAAACCGACGATCACCACTAGCGGCAACCGCGTTACCGTTTCCGGCGACACCCTGCTCGACGATCTAGCCGTATTTACCATCGAAAAAGAAGTCGGTGATCTTTCCTACTGCTCAGGCATTCCCGGCACAGTTGGCGGCGGTATCGCCGGTAACGCCGGAGCCTTCGGGCGACAGATGGGCGATCATCTGATTTCCGTAGAACTGCTCGGACTCGACGGAGCAACTCGCACCGTCACGACAGATAAACTCGAATTTTCCTACCGTCATTCGAAGCTGAAAGAAACCGGTGAAATTGTACTCTCTGCCACCTTCCAACTTCCGGCGACAGAAAAATCCATCATGCAGGCCGAACGCGACAGGATTATGGAATTCCGCCGCACGCATCATCCCGACTGGCACAAAACGCCGTGCGCGGGCAGTGTTTTCCGCAACATTGAACCGACCTCAGCCGTCGAGCGGCGCAAAGCGGCGGGCTTCTTCTTACAAGAAGCGGGCGCGCACCTATTTCGCGTCGGCGGCGCACGACTCTACGAAAAACACGCTAACATCATCGTTGCCGATCCCGGCTGTACCGCACAGGATGTGTGGGAACTTTCCGAAAAAATGATTCACGCAGTCAAAGATAAGTTCGGCATCGAACTCATCCGCGAGGTTCGGTTCATCGGACAATTTTAGCCGCAACCTGCGACAGATGGCCTTGTGGTACCGATTTTAAAATAAAAAAGCCCGGACTATGCCGGGCTTTCTCAAAAATCTATCAAAGGATCGGTTACGCATCAGTTTCTTCGTCACTGACTTTCCGTCTCTTGCAACGGATCAGCCAGACGCCCATTCCGCCGATACTGAAGAGAAGGAAAGTCGCCGGTTCAGGAATTACCGTAAGACTTCCGGCGCCGGTGTAGGTGCCGCTGGCGTTGAGAGCGCTGAGTGTTGCGGCATCATAGACCCCGGCAGCCAGTGTGGTGACTCCGCCGTTGAGAGAAATGCTACCGACGATGTCCGTACCGGCGAAATCCAGACTCAGTCTGGATGTCGCACCCAGCACCAAGGCTGAAAAGTCATTAAGCGTCGAAGCATTTTCAAGAAGCAACGCTGCCCCGTCCGCCACGGTCATTCCTCCCATTCCAAAAGCGCCCGCCGCCGCTCCGATCAGCAGTCCAGACGAGACGGTTGTGCCGCCAGCATAGGCGTTCGAATTTGAGAGGATCAGTTTCGCCGCATTATCCAGCGTAAGCGTCGTGACATTGGCACCAATGACTGCGGAGATTACATTCGTCCCCGAATTTGTACTGCCTGATACGGTTATAGAACCCGTATTATTGATACCGGCCGTGATCATTTTTATTTCACCGGCGGCCCCGTTGGTCAGCAACAGATTGCCAATACCGGTAATGCCGCCGGATAAAGTCATGCCTCCCGATGTGGCTTTTTTGGTATCAAGGATAAGATTATTTCCATTCAGCGCAATGGCACCGGAGAATGTCGGACTACGGGTTACGCCGCTTACACCAATCATCTTGGTGCCTGCGGCACCCGTCGCCAGATTGATGTTATTGGTAAGGGTATAAGAACCCACCACCAAGCTGACATCACCACCCGCCGCATCGCCCAGCGTAATTGCTCCGGTACCAGTTGCAAAAGTGCTCCCGCCGGAGGTGGCACCCGTCTTACCAAGGATTACAGCGCCTCTCTTGACAACCAGCCCGCCGCTAAATGTGTTTGTTCCGGTGAGCGTGAGTGAGCCGACACCATCCTTGATCAGCTGGTTGGCGGTGGTGCCGTCAACAATGTTGCCTTCCAGAGTCAACATACTGTTCGCGTTGGCTCCGACGGCCGTAATTGTTCTACTGGTTCCATTACTGGTGCCAAGCGTTGCGTCCCCTGTCAATTTAAGATCCTGAGTACCGGTGAAAGAGAAGTCGCTATTGATAACCAAAGCATTTTTGTTAGACATATTGACGACTGTAGCACTGCTGTTGTCAATCGTACCGCCGTTAATCATAAGGCCACCCGTACCGAGTGCATAGGCGGTGTTTATATTCAGCTTGCCTGCGTTGAGAACCGTTCCGCCGCTGTACGTGTTGGTTCCGGTCAGTGTCAAGTTGCCCAAACCAGACTTAGTGAGCACATTGCCGGATGCTCCGGAAATCACGCCATTCACGGTCAACGTGCGTATGTTTGTGGAGGTGGGGCCGCTTACATCCCACGTTTGCGAAGCACCGAGATCAACCTTCGGATTGATAGTCACATCGGGTTTGCCGTTCACTGTAACGGCCGACATATCAATACCCATATTACCAAGCGTCAGTGTCTCCGAACCCAAGGCTTTAATCGTAAGATCTCTACCTGGGTTGCCGGGACTTCTTATACCCAGCCAGGAAGCGTCACCGCCTAAAGCGTTTGTTGATGAGGCGTTACCAAGGCTAAAAAATACGCAACATCGTTCGTGCCCGGCGCAACACCGCCGCTCCAACCGCCGCCGTTAACCAGATTTGTATTAACATTCGATCTGCCAATTTCCACCGCCTGCGCCGCAAAGCCCATGCCTGCAACCAACAGTATTATTCCTGCCATTTTATTTTTCATTTTTTACTCCTCAGTTTTATTTCCGCAGTTCCCGCACAATCGTTGCTGGGAACAATTCTAACATCGTTGAACATACCGCGAAATATAAAAAACGCAAGGGGGCTTTATTGGCGTGCTTATTTGACTTTTTGTATAGTTCAGCCTGTGCAAAAAAAGCCCGGAATAATCCGGGCTTTTACGATCAACACCTACTATCACCGTGAACGACGGAGACGGCTGATCAACATGGTGGCAAGCGCACCGAGACCAAGTAGACCGATGGTTGCCGGTTCAGGAACCACTTTTACAGTGCCGTCAGTAAACAATTTGCTGGTATCCAGCGTTTTCCCGCCACCAAGGTTTTGAACATCAAAAGTCACTCCGGCGGACGAATACGATCCCCAGTTCTGGAGTACCGCAAAGGTTGAACCATTGGTAACGGTATTGCCGAAGGCACCGAAATCGAAAACGAATAGTCCATCTGCCGTCAGTTTATTAACACCATTGCCCTTGAGAACATCAAAAAGAATATCGCTCGCAATTTCCATGATGTTGGTCGAGCCAGCCGACAAAAGCAAATCGCCGTCAAAGGTCAACGTGCCGGGGCTGTTGCCCGCCGTCAGAATGGCTCCGGCGTCCAGCGTCACGGCACCCACGGTACCTGTTCCGCCAAGCGCCCCGCCGAAATTCACCTGAACAAGACTGTTGGTCAAAATCCCGTTAACAACCAGCTTACCGGCGTTAACCGTAGTAACATTGGTATAGTCGCTGATACCGTTGAGAATCAACGTACCAATGCCGGACTTTGTTAATCCGCCATTCACACCGGCAGTACCAGTGCCGTCAGTGCCAGATGCAAGAATCCCGCTGAGAATCAGTGTCTTAGCAGATACATTAATAGTGCGAATCGTATTGGCTGTCTGCACAAACCGGGTCTGCGTACCGCTCAGATCCAAATCATCGGTACCATCAAACGTAAAGCCTGTTGTCAGAGAAAGCCCCAGAAGCCCATTTGCTTTCATAGCAGCTCCCGACAGATTGTCGATTCCTCTGCCACCATTGAACTTCAGATAGGCACCATTCAGCGCATTGGAATTGCCCATGCCAATCGATCCGCCGCCGTTGACAAGCAGATAAGAGCCTCCGAATGTGTTGTTTTCCGAATTCAGTTTCAACATCCCCGCACCGTTCACCGTGGCTTGAGGGAACGCGTCCCCTCCATTGATAAAATTACCGTTGAGTTCCAATATGCCGGATTTTACTGTCAGGGTTGCACCCGCGTTCGTCAGGATAAGGTTCTTACTGGTGGTGAAACCGGCTGTCGCGGTCAACGAGCCGTTCTGGCTGACCCAAACATTCGCACCGTTACCGAGATTTTCGGCCTTGGAAACATTAAGGTTAGCCGTGGCTCCGATGTATGTATCGCCGGTGTATGAATTAGTGCCGGAAAGGGTCAGTGCACCTTTAGTCACCGTAACGCTTGTTACATTGGGGCCTATATTGCCGCTGATCACGTTTCCATTGGGGTTGGTAGCCACGTTGTACGAACTAATGGACCCTGTGTTGTTGATGACATTGCTTATCAACTGGATAGACCCTGAAGTCGTTGTTCTGTTAGTCAGAACCAGATTGCCGACACCGGTAATAGCTCCATAATTTTTCAATGTGGAGCTGGTGCTGGACACGTCGAAAGCAAGATTGTTGCCGTTCAGCGCAATAGCTCCGGTGTAAACCGGACTGCGGGTTGCGCCGGTTGAACCGATCGTCAGGTTTCCCACCGCGCCCACGGCCAGATTGACGTCATTGGTCACGGTGTAACTGCCGGTTGACAGGTAGGCATCGCCGCCTGCAGCATCGCCCAGCGTGATCGCACCGGTACCGGCTGCGGTAGAGGTTCCGCCAGAGTTGATTCCGTATCTGCTAAGGTTGGCAATCCCTTTTTTAATAACCAATCCACCAGTGAAGGTGTTTGAGCCTTCCAATAGGAGCGTCCCGGCGCCGTCCTTAATCAGCTGAGTAGCGGTGGTTCCGTCACCTATGTTCCCAGCGAGACCCAGCTGTTGGGCCGTGACCGTAATCGCACGGCTGGTTCCGGCTGCCGTACCTAGAGTTGTCGCCCCGGCGCCCAAATTCAAATTCCTATTGGCGGTGCTGCCGACATAGACAAAGTCATTATTAATCGTCAGCGCATTGTTGTTGGTCATATCGATCACGCTGGTGTTATCAATCGCGCCGCCATTGATCGTGAGACCGCCTGTACCGAGAGCGTTGGTATGATTGATAATCAGCGTACCGGTGTTCAAAACAGTACCGCCGCCGTAGGTATTCGCGCCGGAAAGGGTCAGGGCAGAACCTCCAAGTTTGGTTAGTGCGCCAGAGCCGTAAATCACACCCGAGAGGCCCATAGCGGCTGTATTGGAGAAAATTCCCGATGAACTCATGCTGATATCATTAGTCAGACTGACGGCAGAACTGTTGGCAAGCAGGCCTCCGCCCATGGTCAACAGACCAGTGCCTAGTGCGCTACTGTTATTGGCCACCAGCACCCCGTTACCGAGAACCGTGCCGCCGCCGTAAGTGTTCGTGCCGGAAAGTATCAGGGCACTGCTACCGTTTTTAACCAGCTCCAGATTACCGCCGAGAACCCCGCCATAGGTCGTGCTGGCACTGCCATCGACAGTCAGCGTGGACAGCGTCGCGCTTCCGTTGGTAATGATGTCGAAGTTGCCATTGGCAGATCCGTTGGCAATCGATGCAACAGTCTGGTTATAGCCATTCAACTGAAAGGTGCCGTTACTCGCGCCGGCAGCGCCACCTAACGTAAGGGCGGTGGCGGTGGGCAACGCATCATTCACACCCAGAGTCAATTTAGTGTTATAGTAAACCGTGGTGTTGCTCCAAACATTCCCCGCTGCATTCAGGAAATTCATCCCTCCACCCAGAAAGCTTACACCGTAACCGGCATTGGTGACGGCGGAGTTAATATAGAGCGACGAGCCCGCAGAGGGAGCCATATAAATAACGCTGGACGCAATACCTTTTACGCCGCCGTTGAGCACCAGCGTGCTGTTCCCAGTGGCACCTATCCGGGCAGCTCCGACAGTCGCTGTAATCAATCCGTTCAACGTATTGGATCCACCTGTACTCCGCACCCCGCCAAGCGAGATTCCGCTGCCATTATCGATATTTTCGGCGACGGTCACACCATTGGAGAGACTCAGAAAAGCAGAATTTGTTATTATCGTTTTCCCGACCGTTGATCCGAGGCCCTGATTATGGGCGACGTTTACTGATCCTTCAGCAATGGTAAAGTCTCCATCAAACGTGTTTGTGCCGGAAAGCGTCAACGCCGAAGTGCCCAGCTTGGTCAGTGCGCCGGAACCAGCGATTACACCCGAAAGACCCATCGTGGCTGTGTTGGAGAAAATCCCAGCGGAACTCATGCTGATATCGTTGGTCAGGCTGACGGCAGAACTGTTGGCAAGCAGACCTCCGCCCATGGTCAACAGACCGGTACCTAGTGCGCTACTGTTGTTGGCCACCAGCACCCCGTTATTGAGAAACGTTCCGCCGTCATAACCATTCACACCCGAAAGGGTCAATGCTCCGGCACCTATCTTAGTCAGGCTATAACCGGTACTACTGTTGGTAATCACTCCGCTCAACGTCATATTGCCACTGCCGCCAATAGTCACATTCGCCGCATTCGTTATAGCACCGCTCAAGCTGGCCGCCGTCGCACTGTTGTTGACCAGCACACCATTGCCGCCAACGCCAGCACCTCGCAGGGATAAAGACTCTGTGCCAACGGTTTGCCCGTTCAAATCCAGGGTTGCGCCATCGGCAATGATCGTTCCATAGCCAGTAGCACCTAGCGCCGTGGCGCTTCCCAGCTGGACTGTCCCTGCATTCAGATTGAAATTCCGGGCAAAAGCGTTGTTTCCGTTCAGCGACAAGGTGCCTGTACCGTCCTTGGTCAAGATCTGACTACCCAAGTTGCCAATAGCACCGTTGACCACAATATCTCCGGCTCCGCCGAGTGTTAAGGCAACGTTACCACCAGCTGCAGGTCTACTGATTGCATTCAACGTCAAGGTTCCCGCATCCGACCGGATACTACTGGCAACAGCATTGGTTATGTTACCGGCAATTGAATTATTCCCGGAAATATTTCGTATTGCACCGGCGGATGAAATCCCTGTGCCGCTAATTGTTATCGATTCAGAACCTATCGCGATGTCGCCGGACAGCTCGAGTGCCGCGCCGCTCGCTACCGTCGTTCCAGCATTCGTAGCACCCAAACCGGAGGCGTTGTTTACGCGTAATGCACCCGCACTGATAGTCGTGTCACCTGCGTAGCTGTTCGCGCCGGAAAGCGTCAACGTGCCGGCACCGGTCTTGGTCAGCCCACCGGAGTTGGTAATGGTGCCAGAGAGACCCAGTGTTGTGGCCACATTGAAAGTTCCGTTTGAAAGCATGTTGATATTGTTGCCCAGTGTATTGCCAGTGCTGTTAGAAAGCGTACCGCCAGCCATTGTCAGCATTCCACTACCCAAAGCCGTATCATTATTCGCCACCAAAATACCGTTACTGAGAATGGTACCACCGCTGTAAGTGTTCGCGCCGGTCAAAGTCATCGTACCGGCACCTGCTTTAACCAATGATCCGGTATTAGTAATTGTTCCGCCCACGGTCAGCGTACTGGCATTGGCCGTCACCGTGCGCGTGCCAGTCAAGTTCACCGCACCTGTGCCTAAATCCAAGGATTGGGTGCCGGCAAAGGCAAAGTCACCGCCCCACATCATTGCGTTGTTATTGCCATTGCTGATAGCCGCTGCAGCGCTGTTATTGATCGTGCCGCCGTTGATTGTAAAAACACTGGTCGCACCGCCAAGAGCCTTGGCGTTGTTAACATTCAACGTACCGCTGTTAAGGGTAAGACCGCCCGTGGTAAATGTGTTGGCTGCGCTCAACGTTAAAACACCCGCGCCGTTTTTGATCACGCCGCCGACTCCGCTTATTACACTCCCGGCCGCTATGTCGCCGCTACCATCGAACGTCAGCCGATAGCCATTGGCCGAAGTATTGATGAGATTTTGTGCGTTGAGAGAAAAAACATTTGCCGAATCGTTTAACCACGTCTGATTTGCTGCAAGGGCGAAGTTTACTCTGGTGGCGCTAGAGACACCGGTTCCGAAGGTCACGGCACCAGCCCCTGAGTTGATGGTCATGCCGCCGCTGCCTAAATTAATTTGTTTCGCAGTGCCGTTGTTTGTAATCGCGGTCGTGCCAGTGTTGTTGAAAACAAAGCCCTGAACGGTTAGAGTCTGCCCCAAAGTCGCGATCGTGGCGGCGTTGTTAATGCTGGTGTTGAAATACGCAACATCCGTTGTATTGGTGGCAGTAGGGTCGCTGGCCGATCCATCAGCGGCAGTATTCCAATTGGTAAGATTTGAACCAAAGGGTATTAGCCCCGCCGTTATCCCAATAGATATTCGCCGCCTGCGCCGTGAAGCTTATCGCCGCGACTGAAAGTATTCCAAATACGATTTTTTTCATTTCTGTCCGCTCTTCTGTTTTACCGAATTACGCAACCGGCATTTAAATTAATTTTTATCAGTTACTCTTATACATTTAAGCGGATAAAAATGCAAAGCCGGTTTTGATTTTTGTAGGCAATACCCTTACAGGTGAATTGGTGAATTCAATGCGCGAAAAAACTCACTTCTACAGCTGATCAAGGATTCCATAATAATCACTAATTGATTGGACGGATTTTTGCATTAAAACCCAGGTCAGCCAGCTCAGAACGGCAATAATTGCTGTCCAAATGACCTTTTTCCGCCAACTGAAGTTGGGATGAAACCAGAAAAGCGGCATGGCAAATGGCCCCACGCAGAGTACCGCCGTGACAAGCCAGCCGGGGCGGAGGTACCAAAGAACCTTCTCTTTCTTAACCGCAAATTGCCCGCAAAACCGGCATAAGACGGCCTCGTCCTGGATTTCTTCCGCGCAAAAGGGGCACTTTTTCATACAACAACCTGCCTCATTAGACGGGTGAAAAACTCAGGAACCGGCGCTTCAAAAGTCATCCGCTTCCCATTGTGCGGATGATTAAACGCAATAGACCGGGAATGCAACGCCATCCGCTCGAACTTTTTTCCCTTGAGGCCGTATTTCGTGTCGCCGACTACCGGATGTCCCAGCTCGGAAAAATGAACCCGGATCTGGTTTTTCCGGCCGGTCAGCAGATTGATTTTTAGCTCACTAAACAGCTCGTTTTCCCTTACAACGCTATATTGGGTCTCGGACCACTTTCCTTTGGTCTGATCGGTTGAATAAACAAACTGATCGTCGTTCTCGGCCAGATAACTCGACAGCAGTCCCGACTTTTCCTTTAGCGATCCATGCACGATGGCTAGATATTCTTTCTCCACCTCTTTCCAGTGATCCTTGAGATGCTGCTGTACCGCTTCGGTCTTGGCGAAGATCAGCAGGCCGGAGGTCTCGCGGTCGAGCCGGTGAACCACATAGGCGCGCAGGCGGGAGCGGGCCGCCCCTTTGCGCAGGTAATTTGTCAGAATACGTTCTGCGGTTTGCGTTTCATCGCGGTGGAAACTCATCGTCAGCAGGCCGACCTCTTTATTAATCACGAGCAGGTCGCGATCTTCATAAACGATCTCAAGCCCTTTCGGACGGTGTTTGCGGGGTGTTTTCATGACACCGAAAGAATTTTACCGAATAACCCGGCGCGGAAAGAAAATTTGTCGCCCTGCTTTTTATCAAGCAGCGCCGCCCCGACCGGCGATGTCGGAGTGATGACGGTCACTTCCTTTCCGTCTACGCAAAGTTCCGTGCCGCCCGCGCAGGGCAGCAGAAAAAAGAGCGTCTTTTCTTTATTCTGTTCCACTTCAATCAGCGCGCCCGGCCCGATGGGTTGACCGGTAAACACCGGAACAGCAAAAGTCCGCAGTTCACCGACATCCGCTGCCAGCGCCTTAAACTGGAGTGCATGGCCGCGCGCCAGATACGACGATTCGAGTCCGCAGGTATCCCACTTGGTTTCGGCGCGCGCCTCGCCGTCGGTCGCACCGGCGGAAGCCTGCTTATTCGCCGCCTGCTGACGGCGGAGATCGTTTTCGAGCTCGGTAATGATGGCGCGCAAAAGAGCTGGTTTGTTCATAAGAGGAATGGAATGTTGGAACAGAGGAATGATGGAATGATGAGAGG
>Ga0247840_10011143_pt1 | contig 11030 bp, 10 predicted proteins | sample LaCruzMarch2015__FD_192404 | JGI IMG/M metagenome (GOLD analysis project Ga0247840, IMG submission 192404) | Freshwater microbial communities from meromictic Lake La Cruz, Castile-La Mancha, Spain - LaCruzMarch2015_17m | ecosystem: Environmental > Aquatic > Freshwater > Lake | place: Spain...
CCTCCCGGTACTTCGCCAATGTGGCCGGGTTCACCGGATAAAACGTAATGAACTCACAGCCGGATAACGCCTGAATCAAGGCGCCTCTGGACTGCTCAAGGCAGACCGCAACGAATTGCCCCGGATACTCGGAACGCAATTGTGCAGTCCATGCATTCAGCGCCTCAGGCGTGTGTTCAACAACCTGATGCGACTGTTTTCTGCTCCCGGTATCGTAGTGCCACACGTCGTGTTTCCGGCTGGCCCAATCAATACCGATGAGCGCGGCGTACGGTTCGTGAACCTGCGGATGCATGTCGGTCTTATTCACGTCAGCTCCTTTCTGTAGTTGTTGGCGGAACATGCGAACCAGTGCTCTGCGAAATGCCTATAGTGGAGACCTCTCTGCGGTCTTCATCTCGAGTATTCGTTTACGAACACCGGGGCCCCGGTCCGCCCGAAAATCCCCCCTGAGACATCTGTCTGTCGGCTTGGGGCATTCGTAACGGACCGGTGCATGTTTCCGGCACCATCTTCATTCGAAAATCCCGCAAAGCAATGCTTTGTCGGCGAAGTTATAAACAGGCTGGAGCTTTGAGCTGGAGGGGCTCCAGCTCCAGCCTGATTTATAACTTCGGGATAGCTATAGGCTTGGGGGGTGAGCACAATGATGTGGATTTTGGGGCCGGTGATCCCAAACGCCGCAATGAGGTATTCCGAATGGAGGCGGGTGGGATGCCGGACACAAAACCCACATGATTGTGCGATTCCGCATAGAGAAGACCGAAGATAGAGAACAGAGGACAGAAAGCAGACTGGGGAAATAAAGAAGCGCGGCCACCGTCCGCATCCACAGGGCAAATAAAACGAGAAATGAACAGGCTGGAAGCCTGTCCTACTTTCGGGAAAGGCGGCGACGGCGTTTGGCGATTTTTTCAGGGAACAATGTCCGCAAAAGAGGGCATTCCCGCAAGGCACGCTTATGCCGCATCTCTGCCAACTGGATGGAAGTGCCCTGACGCTTGGCAATCTCTTTGTACGAGATCCCCAGAAAGCGCCAGGCGATGATATCGCGCAGCTCAGCGGAGAGGCTCAACAGGCCTTCAATAAATTTTGCCAGTACTTCAACCGGCATGACGTCGGCCAGCGGGACGGAAGAGTATCGGCGTTTGATTGCAGGATCATCATCGGCAGGCGACAAGGAATAACCGGGAGCCGGAACGGGTGGATTCTCTTCGTCCAGCGGAACGGAAAAAAACACCTCATCACCCGGCAAGCAGGTAGAGCAAGGAATTGTATTCCAAGGTTTGGAAGAAAAGTCACCGCGTTGGACGGCTTCGTGATGAGGGCAAGTATGGCAACGCATGAGGATCTCCGTTAAATGGTGGCAAGTGTGGATTGCAAACGGCAACGGTTAGATGCTGCTGCGAACGCCGAGTGCTTATTTGAGCAAACTATCCGGCTTGGCTGTAAAGTGCGTCGTTCTGGATGAACAAGCACCATGACGCAGATGATGACAACCACGAGACCCCTGAAAACAGGGCTCTGAGTCATAGCGTCATTATATTTATATATAATATATGTATATAATATATAAGAGGGGGCAGACGTTTCCCGTGTGTGCAGAAAGTTCCTAGGCTTCCAAGAAACTTTAAAACGGGTGATGACGCATGACGCAACGACGCTAAAAGGGTGTTTTTTCATCGACATCTCCTTTCGTAAGTTGCGCGATATTGATATCCCAAACCCGAGTCGCGTGAAGGCGGCGTTGCGTAAGCGGATAACCTTGTGATGCGAGTTTGGATAACTCCCGCCCAACTTGCCGGGTGGTGTACTTGGCGGCGATCACAGAAAGACCGTCGTCGTCGTTCAACATAGAACTGAGCAGTTCGGTCGCTGAACCCGTCCAAACCTCAGAAAGCTGTCCTTCAAAAAACTTAATTAAGACCTCCAGAAAGGAATAGGCACTGGATGAATGGCGGGCTGAATCAAACAGCGACGCCTCACAGTACGTTTGAACACCATAGCGTGAATCGCCAAGGACTTTGTCCGGAGGTGTCCAGTCGAGAAGCCAGCGCAAGAAAAAGGGCAATTCTGCTTGGATAATGTCGGCAACATTGCGGGGAAAGGTAAAGGTATCCCGGTCAGCAATCCGGAACAGGTTGATTTTGTCCCGGTTGGAAAGGTCAACATCAGGCAAAATACGAATCGACTCCGGGTCAGTGTTACAGGTCACCACAACCCTGCCGTTCCACTCGATTAACTTGTCCACCTTGTACTTTTCCCGAACGGAGAAGGTACGGTTTGCCGCCATCTTTTTAATGAGTGCTGAAAAGCGCAAATGGGTTTTGGTGTCGGTAAGCGGTACCACGTCATCCACTGCCCAAACGGCATTGTTAAACAGGTGGCTATTGAACCCGTCCTCACCGGATAAAAAACTGCTGGCATCGATGTGGCCACCAAAAATACGGGATAGAATAACAGACGAGAGCAGCGTCTTCCCTGTATTCGGAGCACCGGCAAAGAAGGATGCCTGACCGGGAAGCATGCGACCCTCGAGTGCGGAATCATACCAGCGGCGAAGCCATGAAAAAAAATAGTCCAACTGCTCAACCGGGTCGAAGAGCGTGGAAAAATAGTTATTCAACCAGGGAAAGTCCTGCTCAGGAACAACTTGTTCTTTGTCTGATGGCTGGAAAACTTCTGCGGTGGAGGTATTCAAAACCCGCAAACCATTGATCATGACAATGCCTTTCGGCCGATGGATCAGCGGGGCAGCACATGAAATATATTGATGTTTCTGAATACGGTAGAGAGCTTGATCAATTTCGCTGGAATTTTCACCCCGAGCAGGACTGGGACGCAAACCCTGTGCGACTTTGAGATACAAAATGATGTCGGATTTGTTCAACGAGTGCCATTGACCGTTTGGCAGTTGCGTCCAGTATTCACGACCATCGAAAAATACTGATGCCACACTGCCCCCCACCCGATCCGCCTCAAACTGATTCACAAAGGTGTGTCCGAGGATGGCAGACCATGGAACGAAAGACTGTGATCCGGTAAAGCACTGCATGCCGGATTCGCGGATGACTGCTGCTGTCTGATTATCCGCCGACGAATCCCAAAAACGAAAGCCACGGACACCGACCGCAAACTCATTTTGCCAGCGGCCGGGATACTGCTTTTCAACTTCCTCGGCCACTTTATCCAGCGGTATGACAACGCCCAATTTGTTCCACGAAAAATTGTGTGTAGCTTCAATTGCCCACTGCATCATGAACTCGGATGGAATCGTATCCTCGGAAAGTCGAATCCAATGCGTCCCTGCTTCGTAATATTTGCAGGGATCTTCGAAGGCATCGAAGTCCAACCCGACCAGAATTTTGGCCATTTTCAATTTTTTGTGAAGGAGCTTCAGCAGTTTTACGGTGAGATCGTTAGTGTGAAGCGGGAAAGGAGTCGCAAGTTTCCACAGCAAACGAGCACCGCCTGAAAAAGTTCGGCAAATATACTGGGGTTTGAAATCACTACAGCGATCCAAAACGGCGGCACGCGCATGCTGGTCGATCTGACCATCGTAGTCTGCCACGATCCAATGGAGAAAGACCGCATGATTATTTTTCGAGTCAATCCGAACCGAAGGAATCAACCCTTCGAGGCCAGAATAAAAACAGTGATCAACCGCCGGATTATTCCAGTCTGGTTTGGGCGGTGCGACAGTGGAGGTTTCCCACGGAAGGCATTTTTTAGTGCGTGATGAGGACAGGTTGGTGATGGATAGCAGCATAGGACTCCTTTATTTGGTGTAGCGTTTAAAAATTCCTGCTTCGGCTGCAACGGGACAGCCGGAAAGCCAGTCTGGTGTGGTGGACATGATCACTTGAATCTTTTCGCGCACTTCGTCTGCACGGGATTCAGGGACTTCGACGATGACTTCGTCGTGGACGTGGAAGACCACGCGGCCGATAGCTGAGGGAGTATGGGTGTGGTTGAGTGTGTGAGTATTGGGGTTCAGATAGCGGTGGATTTCGAGAAGGTGATGGGCGAAGAGGTCGCGGGCGGTGGCCTGAACGAGATTTTCTGTCAGCAGGCAACCGTAGAGACTTCGCGGGGTTCCACGTCTTTCCGTGGCGGCGGCATAATAACCGCGCGGAGTTTTGGCGACATTGAAATAACGAAGCTCCCTGCCCGACGGCAGTTCGATGGAATAGTCACCCCCGGCACTGCGCTTGAAATCACGGTCTAAGTTGTTCCAAAGTCTGGAAATCCGAGGATTCTTAGAGCGGAAATCAGCAACCGTTTTCTTCGCATCGGCAAATGAGATATCGATACCGCCAAGGGTTTTGGCAACGGTGACAAACTTTTTTGGACCGCAACCATAACCCAATCCGAGAACCCTTGCCTTGGCCAAAGCGCGTTTGGCGGGATCAATGGTTTTTAACGGGCTGGAATCAGAATAACTCATCGTTGATCGGGCATGTGCTTCATAGATATCCACTCCGCTGCGAACGAGTGACAGAAATGCTTCATCTTCAATCAGCCAAGCGAGAATACGCGGCTCGATCTGACAAAGGTCGGCGATGATAAAAACATTGCCTGCTTTCGGGACAAAACACTTACGCAAGTCGGCGCCAAACAGTTCCCCTCTGGGCATGTTCTGCACATTGAATCCAGCATCCCCAGACCATCGACCGGGAACGGCACCGAAGTATTTCAAGGCGTAGGGAAACCGGCCGATGGCCGGATTACAGAGGTCAGAGGACGGAGGACAGAGATCAGACTCGGAAGAACGCGACGCGGTTGCGTCTACGCTAGGGATTGTACGGTTACGGACGGTGTAGAAGCGGGAGAGCAGCATATTGGTACGACGGAAAATCCGCATAGCATCCACCCAGGGATAGTCGGGTCCGTACTTTTCCTCCCATGCTTCACAGTCCGGATCATCCATGGCTAAGGATTCCGGACATGGGATGCCAGCTTTACGGCAGGCAATAGCCAGTTGACGGTGAGACAATGGCGTATCCTCTTTAAAATCATCGACCCAAGGGAGCAGCTGTACGGCATTGAAACGCTGTATTTCCAGTGTCTGGATAGATTTTTCCAAGGTCTGTAAATCGACACCAATGCCCTGCTGCGCCCACTCAAAGGTTAAGGTCGCCAATTCCTGCTCATCCTTCGGCCACTGGTGACTGAATTTTTCCCAAAGCAGAAAGCAAAGCCGCGCGTCTTCAAGCGCGTAGGCAAACAGGGCTTCATTGCCAAACAGATCATCACCGGATTGTCCCATTGCTTTGCTGCGTTGGGTTTTGTCCACGTCTATATCGAGCAGTTGTTTGCAAGCACCCTTTAGCGACCTGGGAGCTTGGAGATAGACGGCCAAACTGGCGGTGCAACACCAAGTTTGACCAGAGCTCAGAGGACAGAGGTCAGAAGACAGCGGAGAAGGAATGATTTTCAGCTCTTGCAGGCGGCGGAAAACGAGGGAGTCAAAGGTGGCGTTGTGAGCAAGGAGGATGGCGTTTTTAAAAAGATGCCAGTGCTTGAAATCGCGAGGGTGGCCTACCCAGCGGAAGGTTCCAGAGGTCGGAGGACAGAGGTCAGAAGACAGAGAATCAGCGGCAGGGATGCCGCAGCCACCATCAACAACCCCGTACACACTCATCAAATAAGCGTCGAATTTCGGGTGATGGACATAGGAATAGGCATCCATCTTTTTCAGGGAGTAGTCGGTGTCGTAGTAGGTTTCGAAGTCGACCGCCAGCACTGCGTGCTGAGCGTGAGTTGTCAGTTGTTGGTTGTCAGTTGTTGGGGGCATTGGGACTCCAGATTTTTTACAGATGGAAACAAGAGGGAGAGAGAGGCAGGCACGGATGCCTGCCCCACTCTAGGAATTAGAGCAGCGTGGTGACGAATTCGATGAAGACGTCAGAATGCTTACCGTGCTGGCGCAACCGGGGGACGAATGCGAGATTGGTGCCGAGCTTTTCCCGGCGAATCTGTAACGTCCATTTGCCTTTATGCAGTTCAGGCAGTCCGGTGTCCTTATTGCGCAGTGCAAACCGTGCCGCCGTATTAATCGCTTTACCGGCCCGGCTGTACGAAGTTCCTTTCATTGTCCAGAGTGCCAATTCATAGGCTTTACCGTCAGGACCTTGGATGGAGAACTCGTCTCCCAGCGCCTCGGTCGGTGCTTCAATGAGAAGCAGTGCGGTAAGAATCGGACGCCACGGCGGCGGTGCATCGTTACGCCAGTCCAGCCAGCCGCCACGAGCAGTCACTTCTTCCAGCGTGTCCACTGTTTCCGGCATTTCTTCACTGCCATACTCAATGTTTTCCTGAAACTTCTTCTGCGCGTTCAGAACGGTGACGTTCAGCGGTTCACTCCAGATTTTGGGATCAGCTGCGGCCGGCAGGATCACTAAATCTTTGTTCAGTACGATTGCACCGGCCTCAAAGTCCTCCGAGAGCGGCCCGACAGACTGCACGATGTTGATACGGGGCAACCGGAAGTCGGCTTCCTGATAGTCGCCTGAAATCCCACCCATAGGGGGAATTTCTGAGTTGCCGGTTGTCATTTGATGGTTGTCAGTTTTAGGGACAACTGCGGGGACAGCGGCAGGGATGCCTCTTCCACTTTCCGATTTCGCAGTGGTTTGTTTTGCTTTTTGAAACGATGTGGTAGCCATTGTATTTCTCCTTGTTGTTTTAAAAAGGGCAACCACGGGGATTGCCCCTACGTTTGGTGATTACTTTTTCTCCTTGGCCAGATAGGAAACTTCAGCCCCGGATACACACAGCCCTTCGGCAGTGAGCAGCTGGTTCATTTTCCGTATGGCCTCGGCGCCTTTTCCTTTCGCCTGAACACTCTTTACGGCGGATTCGAGTCCGGTGACGGAGATCGAACAGGCAGCCAGAAATTCTTGAAGCGGTATTGAAAACTCCGCGTGAAGGATGTCCCAGACAGCCACAAGATCTTTAATGACCCGTTGGCCGGAACGGTGGCGCAATTCAAATCCGGGAATCTCTTGTCCGTTCTGCACCATTTCCAGCGCATGAGCGCGGACAGATTCGGCCCAGGCTGTCAGCACCGGCGCAAGCTGGAGAGCCAGCGCCATTTGATCGGGCTGCGTAATCTGCGCGGGATCGACAATGGCCGGAAGCGCAAGCCGGTCAGGAAGCTGTTCCAGTACGGCAAGGGCTTTGGATGCCAGTGCCGGACAGCGGGCCTGTGCGCCGCAGTAATATAGCCAGACACCCGCGTTCCCGCAACAGGTAAGAATTCGGCTATTCGTGATTGGGCAAACAAACCACGGACGAACACGGACAAATACAATGGTGAATGGCCTGCGGCAGGATGCCGCTGCCACCATGAAGGAAATACTGTACCGCGTCCTCAGTCCACTTTTCGATCCTGCATGACTGTTAGCAAGTGTTTCCCGCGCCGGTCAGCCGGTATTTCTGCAGTCGGCTATTTCAAAACCTCCCAGCGCCCGCCTTTGTCGGGACCAATGCGGCGGATCAGTCCTCGCTTTTTCAATTCAGCCAGCTGGTACTTTACGCCGTCTTCGGAGATGTCGCTCAAAAGCTCCGCTATTCGCATACGACTTACATACGGATCAGACGCGAGGAGCTCTAGTATTTTCTGGGTAGTTTTCTGGGTAGTTTCTCCAGCGGTTTTTTCCCCAGATATCTCCGTGACTTTGAAAGACTCTCCACTCGGCTCTTCGATAGGAATCCGCCATTTATTCATGATTGGGTAAAAAAACCACGGACAATAGATGTCGAACGGCCTGCGGCAGGATGCCGCTGCCACCATGAAGGAAATACTATACCTGCGTCCTCAGTCCACTTTTTGATCCTGCATGGCTTTCATGAAGTGTTTCCCTGCTCCGGTCAGCTGGTATTTCTGTAGGCGACTGGTCGGTTTGTCTGGAACGGTATATTTAATCGAAGAGTCATTGAGAAGCTCACTTACCGTCCGTTTAAAAGCTCCGGTCTTGCTTCTTAGTCCAAGTTTTTTAACCAGCTCATTCGCCGAAAGAGGTTTCTCTGCAAGAGCCAAAAGAGCCTCTCTTGACTGGGCCCCTGACTGGGCCCCCGACTGGGCCTGATCGGGCATCTTCGCCCTTGGATGCACTGGCAGGCGAACCAGATAATAAGTCCGGTCATCGTCGCTATCAAACTCGGGCGCAGGCGATCCGTTGGCCGCCATTTCCCGCAAAATCTTCGGGATACCGGTCGAACGGCCTTCGGTCAAATCCTACGCAACCATTTTTTGCCCCTTTAATCCTGAATCGTATCTCAGCAATCTACTCCTTTTGCCCCGACAGCAAGCGATAGAACTCATGCAGTTTCCCCTCTAAAACTTTTTTGTCGGGCAGACGGGTTCTGTATTCGGCCACCATAGCTGGCGACAGCGAGCGGCTCAAGGCATACTCCACCACTTCGCTATCCTTGGTGGCGCACAGTAATATCCCAATCGACGGATTTTCGTGCGGCTTGCGCACATCACGATCCAGCGCCTCCAGATAAAACTCCAGCTTGCCCAGATGCTCCGGCTTAAACCGGACAGCCTTCAGCTCAACGGCAATCAGGCTGTTCAGCGCCCGATGAAAGAAAAGCAGATCGAGCGAAAAATCCTGCCCGCCAACCTGCAAGGCAACCTCTGATCCTACGAAACAGAAATCCCGGCCCAACTCCGTAAGAAACCGTCCCAGATTTTGCAACAACGCCCTGTGCAAATCCCCCTCGTCATGCGTTTCGGGCAGTCCGAGAAACTCCAGCGAATAAGAATCCTTAAAGCAGGAATCCGCCGCCGGATGCAATGCTCTCAACGCCGTTGAGATTTTTGGCGGATTCAAAATCGCCTTTTCATACAGGCCGGCATCCATCTGCCGCTCCAGCTCCCGCACCGGCCAACGGTTTTCGGCGGCTACCCGCAGATAAAACTCGCGCTCTTCCGCGCTACGTGCCCCCGAAAGAATATGCAAATGCGCCGACCACGGAATTTCTCTCAACAGCGTTGAGAGATTCGCCTGTTCCCGATACGTCTCATAAAACTGCCGCATACGCCACAGATTCTGCGGAGAATAGCCCCGGAGCCCCGGCTGACGGTGCTGAATATATTCCGACAGAGAGGCCACCGTGCCTTTACCCCAACCATCCTCGCCAATCTTAAGCGACAGATACTCCCCGACGCTCCAATACAGCTCAATCACCGCCGTATTCACCGCCCGCTCCGCACGTCCCCGGGCGGCCACGATCAAATCCAGAACGCACTGAAACGCCGGCTCATTCCCAGTGGCGGCAACACTCTTTTTAATCTCTTTCTTATTCATCATCTAGCGCCTCTGATCTCCGCCGTTCCAAACTCTGGAAACCCCAACTTCATTTGCCACAAGAAACACAAAAATGCCCTCATCAAATCAGCAACCATCAACCGGCAACTGCGGCACCGCCGCCCATTGGCTTTTTCATTTCAACCTTCTCATTCAACCGCTAATAGACGCTAAACTGCCGCTATTCTTACCTGCTTTTCCCAAACGTTGCCACTCACTTTGGGGCGTTTTTTTGGAACATAAAAATTTTCTCAACTATTTTTTCAAAAAGTTTGATAAATCAAACGGGGCTTTGCCCACCTTGTTTGCCGCTTCGCTTCTTTTGGCCGGAGCCAAAAGCACTTTCGCTGTTGCTCAGGTCACCGCCCTACTCAGGCGGCGAGGACGGCGGCGGCTTTTTGGGCCTTCGTCATGCGGGCAACCTTCTTTGCCAGCGCCTTGAGTTTTTTGACGACCTCTTCCGGTTTCAATGATTTCGCCTCTTTGTCGAGTTTTAAGATTTCCTCGGGCAGGTCGAGGCTTTCTTCTTCCTCTCCGCCGGTGAGCAGTTTGGGCAGGGCTTTGCCCAGCGATGTCCGGAAGGCTTCGCGACCGGGGCGGAAGTAGTGTTTTAAAACTACCTCAACCGTTGAATGGCCGGTGACGCGGCGGACCAGTTCCATCGGTACGCCCGCCGACAGCGCCATGGTGATCCATGTCGTCCGTAATGAGTGGAAGTCCTTCAAGCTGGATCGCTGACTGGCGTTCTCGTTAGCTATGTGGGTGTTTTTAATGCCCGCAGCATTCAAGGCCTTCTGAAACCGCCATGTGAGACCGTGTATGTTTTCCCGGAGCATTTCTTCGGCTTCCGGAAAAACGTACTCGCTGGTGCGGGGGAGTTTTTCCAGTTCCGCCCGTAGAACAGGAAACAGCGGGATTTCGGCCATTTCACCCGTTTTGGATGTTTTTACCATTACAAACCCGACATCAAAATCCACCGATTCCCATTTGAGCCGACAACAGTCCCCCCGGCGCATTGCCGTGCACATCGCAGTCAAAACCACCGGTCGGATAATGGCATCGCAGTGATTCAGAATTTTTGTCAATTCTTCCTGAGTGAACGGCTGCCGATGTACGGTCTTTTTAACCTTCGCTAAAGAGCCGGCAAAAGGATTCCTGATCACCCCGGCATCAGAACCAACACGCTCGAAAAACCCTTTCAGGACATACATTTTGTCGTTGTAGGTTCGCGCGGAATTCTTCTGAGCCTCCAAGGAAGACAACCAGCCCTGTGCCATGATTCTGTTGACCTGGGACACAAACGTTACCGCCGGATAGTTTTCCTTCATAAAGGAAATAAAGTCACGCATGACAACGAGCTGCGCTTCGTCTCGGGCAGCAGACCGCCCTCGCCGGTCCGGAGGCAAAAATTTTACATGAGCAATATCTGAAATTGATATCTGAGTGAGCGACTCACCCGCTTTGAGCTCATAAAGCTCCTGCAGGTGCTTTTCCGCGGACTTGTGACTATGCGCCTCAGCGATCAGCTCTTTCAATTTGGAAGAAGCCAACGTTCTTGAACACTCAAACGCCATATCACCCTGCCTGCGTATGTTTTTCGGCACCGTCCCCTTTACCTCCACATTCAGATTTGTGAAGTATCGTTTGCCGTTAATCATGTATCTGCCGTACCACCATTTTGAGCGGAGGTTGTGCTTTTTATCTCTTCTC
>Ga0247840_10011144_pt1 | contig 11030 bp, 11 predicted proteins | sample LaCruzMarch2015__FD_192404 | JGI IMG/M metagenome (GOLD analysis project Ga0247840, IMG submission 192404) | Freshwater microbial communities from meromictic Lake La Cruz, Castile-La Mancha, Spain - LaCruzMarch2015_17m | ecosystem: Environmental > Aquatic > Freshwater > Lake | place: Spain...
CTACCTCCTCGACGATTCCACGATCCTCGAAGACCCGCCGCGCATCGCCGATGTCATCCGCAGCACGCCGGAGACCCCGCGCGCCTGCACCCAGCCAGCCGAGTCGCTCCGCGACATCCGCCTCAAGGTCGAGAAGCACATCAAAAATTCCTACCTCAGGCAGGTCCAAGCCCCGGTCGGCATCAAACCCCAGCTCAAATGCTGGATGGAGATCAACTGATGTTCGAAGAGGGCGCGCAGTTCGACAAAAAATCCATCCTCACTTTTGGTGGTGAACTTGGAAAATGGAACTGGAGCAAGATCGCCAAGCACTGCGTCGCCATGGCCAATGCGCAAGGCGGGCGTCTCTGCTTCGGAGTGGAAGACCAGGAATCCGCTCCACCCCCAGCCCAAAGAATCTCCCCCCACATTGCAGATCGTCTTCAAAAAGGCATTTCCCACCATTGTTTCAACGTCGCGACGGCCGCCAAGGTCGAACGGTGCGGCAATGGCGGAGAAGTTCTCGCGCTGGATATTTTCCCGTGCCGTCAAACAATCGCCTCCACCAGTGACGGCCGCTACTACCTGCGTGTCGCCGACGAAAGCCGCCCGCTTCTGCCGGAGGATCTCCCACGCCTTGTGGCCGAAAAGGACGCTTACACATGGGAGCTGCAAACGACGCTCCGCCTGCCGGAATCAAAAGCCGATCCAGCCAAGACCCACGCACTGCTCGGCGATCTGCGGAAATCTCAACGGGTGAGCGAATTTGTCCGCCAAAAGGAAGATTTGGAGTTGCTCGAATACTTCAGCCTCCTTCGCGACGGGCTGTTGACCAATCTGGGCGTGTTATGGATCGGGTCGCAATCCGACCGCACGCGGCTCCTCTACCCTCCGGCCATCCAGTTCATCAAATATGACCAGCAGGAACAAAAGGTCTTCAAGCGGGTGTGGACGGACGCGTCACTGAATCCAAAAGAACTCATCGAGGCGGTGTGGGCAGAGATTCCCGATTGGCAGGAATACACAGAGCTGCCCGACGGGCTCCTCCGGCAAACCCTTCCACACTACGATGAAGTGGTCATCCGCGAACTCCTCGCGAATGCGCTGGTTCACCGGCCATACACGACTCGCGGCGACATTTTTCTCAACCTCTACCCGGATCGTTTGGAGGTTCACAACCCCGGGCTGTTGCCGCTGGGTGTGACGCCGAAAAATATCCTCCACCAGAGCGTGGCCCGGAACCGCCACCTCTCGGAGCTTTTTTATGCTCTCGGCCTTATGGAGCGCGAGGGCTCGGGTTACGACCGCCTCTACGAGGTGCTTCTCTCCCAAGCCCGCCCGCTCCCTATCGTGCGGGAGGAGCATGACCGGGTGATCGTCACCGTCGAACGCCGGATCATCAAGCCGGAGGTCATCGATCTGCTCGCCAAAATTGACGAGCGGTATCAGCTTCGCCAGCGCGAACGGATCAGCCTCGGTCTCGTTGCCCAACACGGCTCACTGACCGCGATCGAATTCTCCCGGATTTTGGCTGTTGAAGAGGATTCCAGACTCCGGCGATGGCTGGGTCGGCTGGTTGAGGAGGAGATCGTTCTGTCGCGCGGAAATACCCGGGCAACCGAGTATCGGATCAATCCCAGAATTTTACGCGAGGCCGCATTCAAAGGCAAAACCACACTGAAGGGAATCGTTCCTCATCGACTTCGCCAATTGATATTGGAAGACCTTGCCGTGCATGGCCCCGACTCTTCCAAAACTGTCTCCCGAGGAGATCTGCACCGCCGGGTCGGTGCCGAAATTCCAACTTCCAAGCTCCGCTCTGCACTGGAGGATCTGACATCAAAGGGCCGAATTTCCTCGACCGGGAAAAGAGGTAAAGGCGGGGGCTACTTCATTGCGGAAAAACCTGCCGAATGAATCCCGCGTGTTCAGGATATCGCTCAATAGCCGCCGCAGTAAGACTGCACAACATGCTATTCATAGGCAACTTGCAATTGTGTAAATTCATGCCAAATAAACCGGAGAACATTCCATCTCCGCACAATGAATCCGCCATGCCCCCTCATAATTCATCCTTCATAATTTCTCCTTTTCTTCCGTGACCTCCCACGTCCGCGAATCCGAACAGCTCCGCCACATCCGCTCGCTCCGCGAGCTGATCCCGTTCCTCCGCGACGAGCTCGACTGGCCGATTGATTCCGAGGATCCGGAGGACATCACGTTCGACTACGATGCCAGGGACCTCGGGCTCGACGAATCCGCCGCCCGGAGGCAAAGGTGCTGGCGAAGGCGCTTGATGATTGATCGGCAGCCTTCGGTATGTTTGATTTGGCTGACCCAACCGCCAAAATCTTTTTCAGGGGTAGGACGCTCGTTGACCTACACCCTCCCGTATCCTCCCGGGCATGATCTTCGCAAATTCCCCGTCAGGTTCGGCTTCCCCCGCGCAGCCGACCGGCTATCCTGACGCGACGCCCGCCATGGATTTCTACGCGCACACCGCCCCCAATTCCTTCGATCCACGCGACTGGGAACCACTCTTCACGCCGCTTGGTGATGGTCGGGACAAGTGCCAGGGGCGGCATTGCGGAAAGTGCGAGAATTTGGATCGCTTTCACGGGCACCTCAACAAGGTTGGTTGGTGGACAGCCAAATTCGCAGGGGAAATGTTTTCAGCCGGATCGGATCAAGAAAAATCCGCCAGAGAGTGGGGCCACCTCGCCGGGTTGTGGCACGACTTGGGAAAGTTCGCGCCGGAGTGGCAGGCGTATTTGCAGAAAAAATCCGATCCGCACGCGGACGAGGTGTCCGGCAAGGTTGATCATTCTACGGCGGGTGCACAGCGCGCGGACCAGAACGTCCCCTTGCTCGGGCGACTGCTCGCATATGTCATCGCCGGGCACCACGCCGGACTCCCTGATGGGATGGAGGATTCCAGATCAAGTCTGGAAAATCGCCTTAAAAAGGATGTGGCTTCTGTCGATACTGCCCCCGAGGCGGTTTTTGATATTCTTAAAGAACTGTCTCCACCGGTTTTTGCGCTGCGCAGCGGGTTCTCTCTTTCCTTTTTCCTCCGAATGTTTTTTTCGGCGCTGGCAGACGCCGATTTTCTTGCAACAGAGGCATTCATGTCACCCGAGCACTCGGCTTGTCGTCAACAGGTTCTTCCCGAGATGGCCAAGCTCGAAAAAGTGCTTTCTCGCTACTTGTCCAGATTTGCGCCGGATTCCTCCCCGGTCAACCGGATTCGCGCCGAGATCCTTCAAGCGTGCAAAAGCCGGGCGGCTTTCCGTCCCGGCATCTTCTCGCTAACTGTTCCGACCGGCGGCGGGAAGACGCTTTCCTCGCTGGCTTTCGCTCTCCGCCATGCCCGGATCCACAACCTTCGCCGGGTGATCTACGTGATACCGTTCACCTCGATCATCGAACAAAATGCCGATGTTTTTCGCAAAGCGCTCGCCTCACTCGGCCCGGACATTGTTCTGGAGCACCACTCGAACCTGAATCTCGACGCCGATCACGAGACGACCAGCTCCCGCCTCGCCTCGGAGAACTGGGACGCCCGAATTGTCGTGACCACGAATGTTCAATTCTTTGAGTCCCTCCATGCAAACCGCACATCGCGCTGTCGGAAGCTTCACCGCATGGCGCGCTCGGTCATCATTTTCGATGAGGTGCAAATGCTTCCCGTGGACTTCCTTGCTCCCTGCCTGCGCAGCATGGAGGAGCTGGCACGGAATTACGGATCGACAGTCGTTCTCTGCACCGCGACACAGCCTGCAATTGAACGCCGTCCGGATTTTCCGTTGGGCATTCCGAGCCCAACGGAGATCGTCTCCGACCCGGCGTCACTGCATCGGAGGCTTCGCCGGGTCAAAGTGAAACGCCTCGGAAAAAAGTCCGACGAGGAACTTCTCCCGGACCTTTGTGCGCACGACCAGGCCCTCTGCATCGTCAATACCCGGCGCCATGCCCGCGAGCTTTTCGAATTGCTCCCCGACTCCGATGGCGGGCGGTTTCACCTCAGCGCGCTGATGTGCCCGGCGCATCGGAAAATCAAGCTGGATGAAATCAAGTTGCGCCTCCTTGCAGGTTTGCCGATCCGGCTCATCTCGACCCAGCTCATCGAGGCGGGCGTGGACATCGATTTTCCCGTGGTCTTTCGTGCGCTGTCCGGCCTCGACTCGATGGCGCAGGCGGCGGGACGCTGCGACCGTGAGGGACGGCTGACCGCCCGGTTTGGCGAACCCGGCGGGCAACTCTTCATCTTCGAGCCCCCGCAGTTGCCTCCCGCAGGCTTCCTTCGCGCCACGGCGGGGTCAGCGGCGGAGGTGCTCGCCACGACTCAACACCCCGATGCGCTTTCCCCTGAAGCCATCGAAGCCTATTTTCGAATCCATTACTGGCAGCATCACTCCCAGATGGACCGCCACGGGATTCTGGATTGCTGGCCGGCGAGAATGACCCGCCCGGATGACCTGCTTCTTTTCCGGTTTAAAACCTGCGCGGAGAATTTCCATCTCATTTATGACTACACCGAGCCTGTCCTGATTCCCCATGGGCCTTCGGGCAATGAACTGTGTGAAGAGCTTCGCAAAACTTTCGATCCCTCCCGCCTTCGCTACCTTGCCCGCAGGCTCCAGCGTTTTTCGGTATCCATCCCATCAACGCAACACCAGCGGCTCCTCGCGGCCGGAGTTCTGCTCACCGTCCACGAACGCTTCCATATCCTCAACAGCACGCTCCACTACAGCGAAGAATTTGGTCTGCATCCCGAACCGGATCTCGCCATGCGCCCCGAACAATCTATCATCTGAACCACATGTCCTACGGAATCAAACTCCACGTCTGGGGCGAATTCGCCTGTTTCACCCGCCCGGAAATGAAAGCCGAACGCGTCTCCTACGACATCATCACCCCCTCCGCCGCACGCGGGCTCCTCGATGCGATTTACTGGAAGCCGCAGATCCGCTGGGTGATCGACAAGATCCATGTTCTGAAGCCGGTCCGGTTCACCTCGATCCGCCGGAACGAGGTCGGTAAAAAGATGGTCTCCCCGAGCGCCGCGCAGATTCGAGGCGAAGCCCCCGGCGACATGGCACTTGTCATCGAGGACGAACGGCAGCAGCGGGCGTCGCTTCTGCTGCGCGATGTGGGCTACGTCATCGAAGCCCACTTCGATCTTCTCGATCCCTCCGAACACGAGGGAAAACACCTCGACATCTTCAACCGCCGCGCGCGCAAGGGACAGTATTTCCACCATCCCTACTTCGGCAACCGCGAGTTTCCCGCCAATTTCACCCTCGTCGAATCCGCCGCTGACATGCCGGCCAGCGAACTTCCCGCAGGAGAGTGCGACCGGGACTTCGGGTTCATGCTCCACGACATCGCTTTCGATCAGGATCCCAAGACGAAAAAAGTCCGCGACACCTCGCCCCGGTTCTTCCGCGCCGTCATGGAAAACGGCGTCGTCAACGTCCCACCATTCCACCAAGCCATCGCATGATCCTCCAGTCCCTCAACCAGCTCTACGAGCGCCTCGCCAAGGATCCCTCCTACGGCTTGCCGACTCCGGGATATAGCGTCCAAAAAGTCACGTTCTGCATAGTCCTCCACCCGGATGGCCGCCTCCATGCGATTGAAGACGCCCGCGAGACGGTATCGGAGACCGGCAAAAAGGGAGTGACCAAGACAAGGCAGGTGCCGAGGCAGATGCTTGTGCCTGATGGAGGGGCGCGCACAAGAGGCGTCAAGGCATACACGTTCTGTGATACGTCGAGTTACCTGCTGGGCTTTAACGAGGGAGAGGGTCGGGATAGCCACGTTGATAAGTGTTTTGCAGCCTCAAAGTCGCTGCATGTTTCGGCGGCCTCTGAAATTGGATCTCCGGCCGCGCGTGCAGTGGCTTCATTTTATCAATCGTGGAACAAAGAGAATTGCAGCTCCTACTTGGCAGAGCTCAATAGTTTCGCGTCAACGGGATTTGGCGTTTTCCGCGTCGTTGGAGCGAATTGCTATGTCCATGACATCCCTGAAATCAGGGCGTGGTGGCTGCAGTGCTATCTGTGTAAAAATCCCAGTGGAGTTAATGCTCAGTGCCTCGTAACAGGAGAGATTACGTCGATTGCACGACTCGCTGAACCATCTATTAAGGGGGTTTCGGGCGCACCCAAAGGGGGAAAATTGGCTTCGTTCAATGATCCTGCCTATGAATCCTACGGCAAAGAGCAAACCTTCAACTCGCCGGTTTCAGAGCAAGCGACCTTCCAATACTGCAACGCCCTAAATGCCCTCCTTTCCGGCCCCCAATCGCGGCGGCACCGGTTGATGATCGGTGATGCCACGACCGTCTTCTGGACCGAACGCGAGACGGTTGCCGAATCGCTTTTCGCAAAGTTTCTCGGCGGCGACATCGAGGAGAATGCAACCTCCGGCGATGACCCTGTCATGCACGCGCGGTTGGAAGCATTTCTGAACGCCCTTCGGAAGGGTGGAGGAACACTGCCGAACGAACTGGGCGACCCGGACACAAAGTTTTATATCCTTGGTCTTTCAGGCAACGTGACCCGACTTTCGGTCCGCTTCTGGCATGTCGGAACCATCGCCCAGATGATCGGGCGCCTGCGCTCGCATTTCGATGCGCTGAGGATCCGGTCCTCCCGCGAATCGGATCCCGAGTTTCCTCCGGTTTGGGCGCTCTTGCGCCAGACCGGGCGCGAGGCAAAGGATATCCCGCCCCTGCTTGGCGGAAGCCTCATGCAGGCAATCCTCAACGGAACTCCCTACCCCCATTCCTTCTATAACGCAGTCCTCAACCGCATCCGCGCCGACCACGAAATCAATTACCTCCGCGCGTGCGCAATGAAAGCATTTCTCGTCCGACAACATAAAATCCAAATACCCATGAGCCTCGACACCACACGCACCGAACCATCCTACCTCCTTGGCCGCCTTTTTGCAGCCATGGAGAAAACCCAGGAAGATGCCCTCCCCGGAATCAACGCCACCATCCGCGACCGGTTTTACGGAAGTGCATCCGCCACTCCGGGAGCCGTCTTTCCGAGGCTCCTGCGAACCTACCAGCACCATCTCTCGAAGCTCGAAGGAGGGCAGAAGGTCAATCGCGACCGGCTTATCCAGGCGATTCACGGTTCCCTGAACTCGTTCCCCTCGCACTTCGGGCTTGAAGACCAAGGCCTCTTCGCCATCGGCTATTACCACCAACGACAGGATTTCTTCACTAAGAAAGACAAACCAGAAACCACAACAGAACAGTAACAGCAGAAAGACCAACACACCATGAACCGCTACGACTTCATCTACCTCTTCGACGTTCTCGACGCCAACCCAAACGGCGACCCCGATGCCGGCAACCTGCCACGTATTGATCCCGAGACCGGGCAGGGCCTCACCACCGACGTCATGCTCAAACGAAAAATTAGGAATTTTGTGCAGACGACGGCTGATCCAACAGCCGAAGGCTACGACATCTATGTTAAAGAAAGGGCAATCCTCAACCGCCAGCATCAGCGCGCCTATACCGCGCTAAAAATTGATCCGAAGCAGGCGAAACTCGAGCAGCGCGATCTGGCAAAAGAATGGATGTGCAAAAACTTCTTCGATGTCCGGTCGTTCGGAGCCGTAATGAGCACTGAAATCAACTGCGGTCAAGTTCGCGGGCCGGTTCAAATCTCCTTTGCACGCTCGATTGATCGGATCGTCACTGCAGAACATGCTGTTACTCGAATGGCTGTCACCACAGAAAAGGATGCTGAGAAGCAGTCCGGCGACAACCGCACGATGGGCCGCAAGTTCACTGTTCCCTACGCGCTCTACCGCGCGCACGGATTCATCAACCCGTTTCTTGCCGCGCAGACCGGCTTTTCGGATGCGGATCGGGAACTGCTCTTCACAGCCTTGGAAAATGCCTTCCAGTTCGACCAGTCCGCCGCCCGGCCGGCTGGGAGCATGAACCCTCGCGGCCTCCTGGTCTTCGAGCATTCCTCCCAACTGGGAGATGCGCCCAGCCACAAACTGTTCGAGGCGGTCACGATTTCCCGCAAGTCTGACGTCGAGGTGCCCCGCGCGTTTTCTGACTACGAGGTCACTGTAGATGAGTCAGCCATCCCGCCTGGAGTTAAGCTCCTCCGCAGGATCTGATGCATGTGAAAACCGGCAAATGAATCTTTTTGAGCAAGTCGCAGAGGCGGCAGCCCGCGAGGGGTTCTCGGTCCTTGTGATCGGCGGACAAGCCGTGAATGCGTATGGCTACACACGCACCACTCTGGATGTGGATTTCCTCGTGGCCGTGGAGAGTTTTCGGGATTGGCGCTCGGTTTTTGAATCGGCGGGCTACCGGTGGGTGGGGCAGACCGAGACGTTTGCGAGGATGGACCCGCCGGTCACCGACCCACCTTCGCTGCCTATCGATGTGATGCTGGTCTCCACAGAGACTTTTTCGAAGCTCTATGCCGGGCGGCAAATGCTGGACTTCGGCGGAACCCGGCTTCCTGTTCCCAAGCCTCTGAACTTGATCGCCCTCAAACTTCATGCCATGCGCAATCCCGAGCGATTCAGGAAAGGCAAGGATCTGCCGGATATCCTCAACCTGATTTCGATTTGTCAAATCGACACGCAAAGCCAAGAGTTTCAGTTGATCCTCAACCGTTATGCCAGCGATGAAACCCGAAGCGTCCTTGCAATACACCTCCGCTGACGAGACGGACGGCCTGGGATTGCCCGAGGTTTCTCAGGAGTCCACACGGCTCATGGAGGACCGTCCGCCGCCATCCTTCGCCGAGCAGATTGCCCATGCGCGGATGCTGCTCTCATGGAAGAAGGGTCGTCCTGCCGACCATCCGCCGCGTCAATGTGACCGATTTGAAATGTAGTGGACGCGATCCCGATCTCCGCTTTACAGCATGCCCTCTTCTGCGAGCGGCAGTTTGCGCTCATCCACCTCGAACGAGAGTGGAGCGAGAACCGCCTGACTGCCGAGGGACGCATACTCCACGAGCGTGCGCACGAGGGGCCGACGGAATCGCGCGGCGATGTCCGGACTGTTCGCGGGATTTCCGTAGCCTCGGTGGCTTACGGGCTCAGCGGCCAGTGCGACGTCGTCGAATTCCATCACGACGGACGGGTGATTCCAGTGGAATACAAGCGGGGAAAACCGAAGAGCCACCGTGCGGATGAGGTTCAGGTTTGCGCCCAGGCGATCTGCCTCGAGGAAATGCTTGCGCTGCCGCGAATCCCGTTCGCATATCTCTACTACGGGAAGCCCCACCGCCGGACCGAGATCGCCCTCGATGCAGATCTCCGGGAGTTGACCATCCGCACAGCCGCCCGCGCGATGGAGATCCTTGACTCCGGCACAACTCCTCCCGCCCGCCACGAAAAATCCAAATGCACAGCATGCTCGCTCATCGAGATCTGCCAGCCAAAATGCCAAAAATCCGCAGCAGGCTGGTTCGCCGCCAATCTCAACCGGCCTCACACCGCTCAATCTGAAATCCATTGAAAACTCACCTCAACACGCTTTTTGTGACCTTGGAGGGTGCCTATCTGCGCAAGGACGGCGAGGCGGTCGAGGTCCGGCACGACGGCCAGTGCAAGCTCCGCGTTCCGCTTCACAACCTCGACGGAATCGTCTGCTTCGGCTACGACAGCGTTGCCAGTGCCGCGCTCATGGCTGCCTGCGCACAAGCCCACGTCTCGCTCTCGTTTCACTCCCCTCATGGGAAATTCCTCGCCTGCACAAACGGGTTCACATCCGGAAACATCCTGCTCCGACGACAGCAATACCGCCGAGCGGACAGTGAAGAAACCAGCCTCGGAATCGCCAAAAATATCGTCGCCGCGAAAATCGCGAATTCCAGAAACGTCCTCCAACGCGCCTCCCGCGACCATGGCGACAAGGACTCCGAACGCGCATCCGATCTGTCACAGGCGATCACTTTTCTTGATGCACGCATCGGCCTCGCAACCCACACGGCCTCCCTCGATGAACTGCGCGGGGTCGAGGGGGATGCCGCCGGCACCTACTTCGCGGTCTTTCCCCGCCTGCTCACAAACCACGATCCTGCGATCACATTCGGCGGGCGCTCCCGCCGTCCTCCACGCGACTCCGCCAACGCCCTTCTCTCCTTCCTCTACAGCCTTCTCATGCATGACTGCCGCTCCGCCCTCGAGTCGTGCGGGCTCGACTCGCAATGCGGATTCCTCCACCGCGACCGGCCCGGACGCCCCTCGCTCGCACTCGATCTCATGGAGGAATTCCGCGCGTTCCTCGCCGACCGCACCGCACTCTCACTTTTCAACCGCCGACAAATCCAAAGCTCCGACTTTCGCACCGAAGATGCCGGTGGCGTCTTTCTCAAAGACGAGGCAAGGAAAACCGTGCTCACCGCATGGCAGGAACGAAAAGCCGACGAAATCACTCATCCGTTCCTCGATGAAAAAATGACCGTCGGCCTCCTCCCCCACATCCAGGCCCGACTCCTCGCGCGCCACCTCCGCGGCGACCTCGACGCCTACCCGCCATTCCTCGTAAAATAAGCCCATGCAACTCCTTGTCACCTACGATGTCGCCACCTCCAGCGAAGGGGGAAAACGTCGTCTGCGCCGCGTCGCCAAAGTCTGCCTCGACTACGGCCAGCGCGTACAAAACTCCGTCTTCGAATGCAAAATTGATCAGGCGCAATTCGTCGCCCTCCGAAATAAAATCCTCGCAATCGCGGATTGCGAGCTCGACTCGGTCAGGTTTTACTTCCTCGGCAATGAATGGGACGGACGCGTCGAACACCACGGCTCAAAACCCACCTTGAATATCGACGGCCCCCTCCTCGTCTGACCCTCCGCGAACCATAAGCAATCATCTCCAACGCGGAAAGTTCGCGGCCCTCACAACCCGCTGAACAAACGCTCTTTGACAAAGCAGGCAGCCTCAATGCAAGCTGGCAAGCATCAAGCTTGCCCCAGTTCGCGGAAGCACGTAAATAAACCTTCTCCTTAAAGCAACTTGCGCTTAAAGGGTCGCGCCCCACGCGGGC
>Ga0247840_10011146_pt1 | contig 11029 bp, 11 predicted proteins | sample LaCruzMarch2015__FD_192404 | JGI IMG/M metagenome (GOLD analysis project Ga0247840, IMG submission 192404) | Freshwater microbial communities from meromictic Lake La Cruz, Castile-La Mancha, Spain - LaCruzMarch2015_17m | ecosystem: Environmental > Aquatic > Freshwater > Lake | place: Spain...
TCGAAGCAGCGCATCAGGGCAAACCGAAGACGTGGCGGGAGGCGCTGTCGGCTCAGCCGGGAGGTTTCCTAGTGAAAGTACCCGCCCCCACCGGACGGGTGGCCTGGACCGATTGGGTGGAGTTTTCGGAAAAGTGCAGCGGGGCACGTTCGTGGCACATCGAGATGACTCCGTGGGGATTGCCGTTGAGAGTGGAGGCAGGGAGCGAGGTGGTTTTCGAGCCCGTGTTGATTGCCAATCCTGGCAAACCGAGTGAAGGAAAGTACTACTGCCGGGGGTTGGTTCAGGCAGATGGAAAGGGCGGCATGAAGTTGAGCAAGTTTGGGCGTCAGACAATGGAGATGATGATGTTTGCCCCCGCCAAGTAGGTAGCGAAAACCCTCTCTGGAGAGAGCAAGCCCCCGTCTATCTTGTCAGCCTAAGATACCAGAATCATTCGCAGCGCGGCGGCGGCGGCCATGAGAATGAGGAGCCATTCAAACACGTTCTGGGGGATGCGCTTGAGAAAAGCGTGGCCGAGGCAAAAGCCGACCAAAACGCCGGGCAAAAGAATCAGGTCCAGAAGAAGAGACTTTCCGTTGAGCAGGCCTAACTCCCAGCTGAAGGGGAGTTTCGAGATGTTAATGGCGCAATAAAACCATCCTCCCGTGCCGACCATAACCATTTTGCTGTACCTTTGGGAAAGAAAGTAAAAAGCGGTGATGGGGCCGGCGGCATTGGCAATCATGGTCGTCACCCCGGCGGCCCATCCGCAACCCATGCCAAGGAGGGGGTGGGTGGTGATGGTCGTGAGAAGTTGAGGGCGCAACCGTTGGACGATAATGACCCCGATGAGACAAAGGATGATCCAGCCCAAAGTGCGCCCAAAAAATTCTGAGGGAATCGCAGGCATGATCCACCAACCAGTGATAATGCCCACGCCGGTTGCGGGTAGCAGAGCCCGGAGAGCCGGCCAGGAAGCGTGCTCCTGAAAGGAGCGAACCGCTAAAAGATCAGCAAAGATGAGAAGAGGCAGAACGACTCCGGTCGACTCACGGGCGGGCAGGATCTCGGCCATCAAAATAACGGTGAGCAGGCCAAAGGGTCCGAAACCGGATTTGGAGAGGCCCGCACAAAGCGCAGCGGTCAAGCCTAGCCACCAGGCATGAGCGGATAGATCAGGCATGCCGGTCAGACCGAAGTTACGGGCAGAGGACGGTGGTTTTCAGTTCCGTGTTGCCCGCATAGAAGACGGCTATTTTCAGGGGCACTTTTCCGATATTCTTGCCGTTGTGGGGCGTTTGGATGACTTCCGCTAAAGTATCGCCCGCTTTGAGTCTCTTCGTCCGGCCATCTTTGAGTTCGACCAGCAGTTCCCCTTCAAGAATGAGGGCGATGCATGGGACGGGGTGGATGTGCCAACCTGTCTCCGTCCCAGGCGCGAGGGTGACAATCGCACCCGAAAGTTTGGCGGTGCCCGATGGGTAGTGGATGGGTTCTCCATCCCAGCTGGTGGTGGTGGATAGATTTTCCTGAACTTGAACCGAGGGGTGGAAATCACCTGCCAAGGTGGAGGAGTGCAGCAAAATGAGGAGTGGGAGAAGCGGCGTGAATATGAGCATAGCCCGAACATAGAAAATTGAGGTCCTCGGGTCACCCTGTATTTGTCCCACCCCTCATGGCAGGATGTTGAGATGAAAGCAGGCAGGCCAAGGGGTAGGCGATTGACACCGCAGTGGCGGGGGGAAACCATTTTCGGATGAACTGGGGCATTTGGATAGCAGGGCTGTTAGGTTTTCTAGCTGGTGGGGTAGGGGCGTACGCTTACTTTTCGGGCAGGATGGGAAAGATTTCGGGGGAGATAGAGGCGGCGCGAAGACGAGCGGAGGAGCAGGAGCAAGCCCGAGTCCAAGCTGAAGCGCAAAGTCGGGCGGCACGGGAGGCGGCGGTCAGGGCGGAAGCGGAACGCCAGTCGGCTGAGCGAAGCCTGATGGAGGCCAAGAAAGAGAAGGAGGAGCTGGCCATTCGTCTGCAGTCTGATTTTCGCGCTGTTGCCCAGCAGATGGTGACGGAGGGAACAAAACGATTGGCAGAGGATAATCAGAGGCAGGTGGGCATCGAACTACGCCCGATTCTGGATCGAATGGAGGCATTTCGAAAACGGGTGGACGAGGTGCACACGGCCGAAACCACGTTGCAGGGAGATTTAAGGAGGGAACTCCAACAGATCCAGGCGATGAGCACGAAGTTGGGATCGGAAACCCATGCGCTCACCAGTGCCCTAAAAAATGATTCAGGAGTCCGGGGTCGATGGGGAGAGATGGTCTTGGAGAAGACGCTGGAGATTTCAGGGCTCGAAAAAGGACGGGAATATCGGACGCAGGAGTCGGCTGATCGGAAGCGGATGGATGCGGTGGTCTTTCTTCCGGAAAACCGAGCCATAGTCATCGACAGCAAAGTGCCATTAGTGGATTACGACGCGTACTGCTCGGCCACGGAACCGGCAGATCAGGAGAAGAGCCTCAAGGCGCACGGGTTGGCGGTGAAGCGGTTTATTGATGATCTTTCCAGTAAGGCGTATCCAGATCTTCTGGAGGGAAGGTCGCTGGATTTTACCGTGATGTTTATTCCGATTGAGCCGGCCTTCGGGGCGGCTCTGCGGGGGAATCCCGATCTGCTCGAGTATGCGTTCGATCAGCGGATTGTGCTGACGACTCCGAGTTCCCTGATGTCGACCCTGCGAACAATTGCCAATTTGTGGAAGATCGAGCGTCAAAATAAGAATGTGCAGGAGATCGCTCGGCTGGGTGGCAAACTGCATGACGATCTAGCGAACTTCTGTGGGGATTTGACGGAGGTAGGGAAAGCGCTGGGGAAAGCTCACGAGGCGCATGAGTCGGCGGTGAAAAAACTCTCCGAAAAGAAGGGAAACATTCTCGGCACGGCGGAGAAGCTGCGGGAGCTGGGCGCAAAAACGGAAAAAAGACTACCAACGATGTTGGGCGACGGTTCCGATTGAGAAAAACTAGTTACGTTTTGGCTGGATGGTGACGAGGGCCAGGATCCCTGCGCAGGCCTGAATGGTGGCTAGACCGAGAAGAGCAGCACCCATTCCGTGGTGGCTTTTCATCCAGCGGAAAAGTTCTGGAGCAACCAGACCGGCCAAATTTCCGACCGAGTTGATCCAAGCTATGCCGGCGGCGGCAGCCGTTCCAGAAAGGATGGCGGTGGGCACGGACCAGAAGCATGAGGTGGTGGACATAACCCCCGTGACCGCGACAGCCAAGGTGATGAGTCGGGCCCAGCCGGGAAGGCCAGGGAAACCGCTGGCGGCAAAGGCGAAGGCTGCGGTGAGGGCAGAGAGGCCGACATGAAGGCGGCGTTCCCCTGTACGATCGGAATGGCGGCAGACCCAGACCATACCAAAGGCGGCACATGTCCATGGCAGGGCCGAATAGAGACCGATCTGCCAGTCCACCTGGGTCATGGTGTCGTGAATGATCTGGGGAAGCCAAAAGGAGGCACCGTAGAGACCGAAGACGATGGTGAACTGGGTGAGGCAGAAAATCCAAATTCGCTTAGAGCGAAAGGCATCCTTCAGGCTGAAAGCGTGTTCGCCAGAGGCGAGTTTGCGGTGCTGTTCGATATCGATCTTTTCGAGGATAAAGGACTTTTCTGTGGAGGTCAGCCAGCGGGCGTGTTCAGGTCGATCGGTGAGGAGAAGGGGTACGAGGAGGCCGAGAAGAATGGAGGGAGTGCCTTCTAAGATAAAGAGCCACTGCCAAGAGTGAAGCCCGTGCCATCCGTCGGAAACTTGAAGAATCCAGCCTGAGATGGGGCTTCCGAGGACGCCGGCGGCGGCGACTGCGGTCATAAACATGGCGGTCATGTGGGCTCGGTGTTCACGCGGGAACCAGTAGGTCAGGTACAGGATAATGCCGGGGAAAAAGCCCGCCTCGGCTATTCCAAGGAGAAAACGGAGAATGTAGAAGGAGGTAGCGTTGTAGCTGAAGGCCATCAAGGTGGAGATGATTCCCCAGCTGATCATGATACGGGCGATCCAGAGGCGGGCTCCGGTGCGGTGCAGAATGAGGTTGGCAGGGACTTCGAAAATAAAGTAACCGACGAAAAAGATGCCCGCACCTGCAGCAAACACGGCATCGGAGAACCAGGGAACCTCGCGCATCGCCAGTTTGGCGAAGCCTACGTTGACCCGGTCGATATAAGCCAAGATGTAACAGGAGAAGAGGATGGGGATGAGTCGGAAGGCGACCTTGCGGTAGACGGGGGAGTGAGTCATAAAAGCAGGGAGGAGTGTAGGGTGAAAGTGAGAATGTCAGAAGGTATGAATGTGAGAAAGTGTGGATGTGGCCCTACTACGCTAAGTCTCGGTAAACCTCGCTGAGCTGCGAAGGGCGCCCGCAACGGGCGGAGCAGCCGTAGCGGGCGGGTTGAGTGGGTGGTTGAGCAGGAATAAAAAGCTTTTCTAGACGCAGTCAAAGCCCATTTTATGTAAGACAAACCCAATGAGTCGTCAGCCAGATTCTGTGCAGGAAATCAATAGCTCAGCTAAATCCTATTTCTGCGAACTTGCGACCGGATTGATTAAAAAAGTCGATCAGGAGAAGGCACTGTATCCCTACATGGCAAAGGTCGTCGCGCGCTACAAAAAGGAGATCAAACAGCTAAAGAAACAGCAGGTCGGAAAAGTTGATTATCGAAACTTAAAAAGGATGGATATTTTAGGAGATGTCTACGAGGTGGTTGACCCATTGGAACTACCTGATGGATCAAAAATCAGAGATTGGCCAATTATTCTTTCTCTCGAGATCGATGATAAAAGTGTTCAAGAAGCACTAAGTGAAAGGTTTAAGAAATTATGGCTTCTTAGTATTGCAAATAAAGAGGCTGGCGGCGGAAAAGCTGGAAAAAAAGCAGAAGATATAGCAAACGCGCTGGGTTAATTGTTCCTTAAAGTGCTGAGGCAATAATTTTTTAACTCCTTCTCAATCCTTGAAGTTCTCTTTGGCCTATGGGGGGCGCCATAGCTCCCGCATTTCCAGCTCGATGGGACTTATTCCTTTGCTTTTGGCAAGCTGTCTAAAGTGCCCCTGAAGAACTTCGATTGGATTATAAATTGGGACTTTTGACCATGCGTAAGAAATCTTGGAATCCTTCGTCAATGAAATCCTTGGGTATCCTTTCGTAATCCTTCCAGTGAATATTTTCGGATACAGTAGATAGGCATTTTTTAACACCTCTTTATCAATCGGAACATGTGCCCTTGGCGTAACACCTTTTACCCAAGCGTTTTGGTGATTCCAGTTTTTATCCAAATCAGAGAAATAGTAAGCTATATGATATTTTATTAGCATATTGCAAAGCTTCTGGGATTGTCCAATTGAGAGACCTGAACTTTTGGAAGTCTTCTGAATAATCTTTTTTAAAATTGCATCCAGGTTGGATGGTTTTAATCGAGGCAACTGGGAAAAGAGAAAATTCATAAGGGAACAGCGTATACTTAATGGTATTCCCCCTGGTTTTGTTCTCATGACGGTGCTGTACGCACCTCGGAACCAATCATGGGAGTTGTAAGGATGTAGGCGAATCTTTGAAGGATCTTTCCTGGAAGCCAGAAGTTTTATGAAATTGAGACTTAATTGTTCGAGTTTCATCGAATGAATTATCCTCCCAACTTAAGGAACAGAAGTTCTGGTTGATTTTGCGCGCAAGTTGGGTCCCTTTCCCAGTGACGATGCAGCCAAAGCCTGAAAAGACCGCCCATTTCCGTCCAGGAACCCGGCTTTTGCAAAGTATCTCTGAGCGGCGGAAGGATGTCGTACTCTGGGGGTTGGTTTTGTGCCATCTGCCAAAAGGTATCGCGCAGGGAGCGCTTGCCGGGCAGTCGCGGGCCGTGGACTTCCTCTACGTAATTGGCGTAAATGCAGGTGCCGACCTCCGCAACAAACTCCCAAACCTTGTTAAAGCGACCCTTGCCCAGTTCATCGAACCAACGGGTGCGTGAATCGGTAAACTTTTGGACGTCGGTGGGTTTAGTGAAGAGGGCATCTCGTTCGAATCTGAAGTCAGGATGTGATTCAGGGTCAAGTGGCTCCCAGGGCTTTGCACGTGCTGTCGCAACGTAGCCCAGATGGTGAATCCAGTGGATGGCTTCATGGATCCTAACAATCTCGATGACGGAATCACGGTCTAGTCCCTTACCGTGTTTGTGCTCAAGGAAGCGGTCAATACCTCCCAGGTAGATTGTAATGGTTTGATCAGTGCTGGAGTATGTGCCAAGAAAATCGATGGCCCCCGGGTAATCATCCTGCAATTTGCGCTCCTTAGGGTCTGAGAGAGGTATAACCACATCTTCCCAGATTTCACGTACCCCGGTTTCAACCGTAAACCCGAAAAAAGAAATTATGTCCGAAAGGGGTGCCGGATAATCGTGAAGATATTTGGCCTTAAGGACTGCCTCCTGGGTGGATCCGGGCTGATCCATTTTTGGGCGACAGGGGTGAAAATCGGCCCAATATGATGCACTGAGAGGTAAGATGAAGCCTGAACTGGTGCGGCCAGAAGCTATCAAGATAAAACTACTAATAAAAGAAAAAACAAAATAAACAAGAAGAATGGTGATTCGAGTCAGAGAATCCTAAAATAATTGTACGCATGCTTCTTAGATTAGTATAAAGAGGCGTTTTAAACGCCCGTGATTTAGCGGCCACGGCTTATACACTCGGAGGTCAGGACCAGGTAGACCCACGCTCCTTAATAAATAAGACTCAGGATAAGGTGGTGGGGATAAAACTATCATGGGAGATAGGAAAAAAGGAGCTAAGGAAATTGGGGTTCCTGCTGTTATGACCCCGACGCTGGTTGGGGCAGAGACCCGGTACTCGCGAATATGGTTTTTTAGAGTAAACCTAGCGGCATTTGCGGTCTTGGCGTGAGTAATGAGTTAATGGGGTGGGTTGACTATGAGATTAAAAAATCGCTAATGATGGGACAGAATTTGTCCCACCTGCTAGGGTATGGTTTCCGATGATGAATCGAGTTTTTCTTCTTGCAAAAGAGACGCTGCCCGAAGCGGTTGCAGCTTATCTCTTGGCACAGCAAAAAGCGGAAGGGGGTCTTTTGTCCTTTGAGGATACGATGATCCTAACGATGACTTCGCAAACAGGGCGTCGGATCGTTGATCGTTTAGCCCAAGCAGCTCGCAAACAGGATGCCATCCTTCTTCCGCCTCGGACGGGTACACCCGCAGGTCTGACCAAGGCACAGGACTCGGCGGTAGCCACTCCGCTACAGTCGGTCGGGACGTGGGTGGATACGGTTTTGGCAGTGGGTGAGGAGCTAGTGCAACAGGGTGGTTGGAAGAGAACCGATGTGGGTGGGCGGACCGACCTGGGATTGGGTCTTTATGGGTTGGCCACGGAAACGGCCAAGGCCGGACTGACGATTGCGGCAGCAGCTGTAAAAATCGATGCTCCTCAGGACGCGGAACGTTGGTCTGCTTGGGCGGAACTGGAACGTCGGTATCTGCAAAGACTGAAGGATTGTGGCAAGCGATGTCCTCAGGATTCGGAGTTGGCACGGGCAAAAGAGCCGGTGTTGCCGGAGGGGATCCGGAAGGTGATCCTCGCTGGGGTGGTCGACGCGTCGTTCTTGGCGGTGACGGCTCTGGGCTCGCTCGGCAAAAAGGGAACGGAGGTGGAGATCCTGGTTTGGGCTCCGGGATTGTCGGAGGCCGAGGCACATGAGGCTTTTGACGTCCATGGCCGGGCCGAGGTTGACTTCTGGAACAAGAGGGAGATGTTGGTGGGGATTGAGCCGGAGCTCCGGCGGGACGGGTTGGATCTCGCTCAAGGGGTGGTGGAGCATCTGGCGAAAATGTTTTCCAAAAAAAATTCCGGCAAGGCAGCGGTGGTGGCGGACGATGCGGCCCTTGGGCGGGATCTGGCTGCAAAGATTGAGCAGGTGGGCGGGAAGGCCTACCTAGCGGCCGGGCGGCCACTGGAGGAGCAGTCGATTCGTAAGCTGTTGCGGGATGTTGCGGATGTTTGCCGAGATGGTTCTTTCCGCTCCATGGATGTGCTACTTCACCAGCCGGATTTCTTGCGGTGGATTTTGCAGGAGGTGAAGGTTTCCGGGGATCCGGTGGTCTGGCTGGGTGACTGGTCGAAATCGGGATATGCCACGATGGAGGCGGATCTGGAATCTTCTTTGCGGATGCCGGAAAGAACCGTTTCCGATGCGGTGGTTCCGGTGTTGCGCCGGCTGGCGAAGCTGCGACAGGCCTTGGCAGGAAAGGACTGGCCGGGAGAACTACGGGCGCTGCTTTTGGCGATGTATGGGGAGAGGGAACTGGAGGAGATTCGCGGGGAGGTGGAGGCGGCGAAGTCGATCGACGAGGCGTTGAACGAGGCGGAGTCGGGAACGGGAAGGGAGTTGGGGCTGGCCGGATGGGTGGAATTGCTCGGCTCTCTGGGCGGGGCATGGACGCAGGAGAAGGAGAGGGGTGCGGTGGAGATCGAGGGATGGCTCGATGCGGCGGGGGAGGATGCGGCACTTCTCATTCTGGCGGGAATGAACGAGGGTTTGATGCCGACGGGAACTTCACCGGACGTGATGCTGACGGAGGCGGCCAGACGGATGCTGGGTCTGCCCGACCGGGAATTCCTTCACGCCCGCGATCTGTCCCTCTTGCACGGGATGGAGGCGGGAAGAAAGAAGGGCGGGTTGGTGGTGCTGACGGCACAAAACGGCGAGGCGGGAGAACCGTTAAAGCCTTCGCGATTGCTCTTCCGGGTGCCTGATGCGGAGCTGGTGAAGCGGGTAAAAAAACTGGCTGTCGAGTCGGAACCGAAGGAGACGGGCAACGCACGCGAAGCATTTCAGAGGCACAAACTGCGGATCCCGCTCCCGCCGGCGGAAGGCAGAACGGATTTGCTTCACGTGACGGACTTTTCGGCGTTTCTGGCGTGCCCATTACGGTTCTATCTTTCACGGCGGTTGGGCTGGCGGCCCAGCGAGGAGCCCACACCGGGTCTGGACGGACGGAGGTTCGGGACATGGATGCACGAGGTTCTCAGGGAGTTCGGGGAGGATTCTGCGATGCGGGAGTGTGGTGATGCCGGGAAAATTTACGACAAGGTGCGGACGGTTTGGGATGCGAAATTTTCCCCCTGGGAGCAGGTCGGGGTGTTGAGGCTGAATCTGGACTTACAGAGGGAGGCGGGGCGAGAACGCTTGAAGCGGTTTGCAACGGAGCAGGCGGGGCTGGTGAAACAGGGGTGGAGAATCCGGTCGACGGAAACGGCTCTGGGCGAGGAGCGTGATTTGCCGGGTCGCAACAAAAAGGTGAAATGTTTTTCCGTCGGTTTGGAGGATTTTTGGGTGCAGGGGCGAGCGGACCGGATTGACGAGCATTCGGAGTATGGACTGAGGGTGGTGGATTATAAAACGGGAAGGGAGAAGGAGGCGTCAGCATACCACTTTGCGGGCGGGCGGCGGGCTACGTATTTGCGGTCACCGGAATATGCGCGGTTGGAGCGTTCGGACAAGAAGGGAAAGGTGGGGCCGGCCTGCTGGATCAATCTGCAGTTGCCGCTTTATCTTGAGGGGGTGGCTGGGGGGGGGCGACCTGCGCAAGCGGGATATTTTTATTTGGGGGAGGAGTTGGCGGAGATTGGCTGGAAGCCGCTGGTGTTGAATGATGTGGAAAGGGAGTCTGCGATGCGCTGCGCGCGTGAGGTGGCACAGGAGTATCGAACCGACGCAGTGTTGGAATGGATCCGGAAGGGCAAGTGGGAAAGGTTCGCGGTAAAAGCCGATTACGACGATTTCGAGGAACTGGGGCTGAGAAGATTCATTGAGGAAAAATCGATCGAGGTTATTAAGGGGAGCTGGGAGTGAGCGTTCGTTTGTCCCATCTGCGCATTACCGCATCGGCGGGAACGGGGAAGACGTTCCGGCTGACGGACCGGATTGTGGAGTTGCTTCTCTTGGGTGTGGAGCCGCGGAAGATCCTGGCTTTGACCTTTACCAGAAAGGCGGCGGGGGAGTTTTTGCGTAAGCTGATGGAGAAGCTGGCGTCCGGTTCGGATAAAGAAGGCGAGGCAGGAAAATTCTTTGAGCGCCGGATGAATTCGGCAAAAGAGTCGGGTCTGGAAGAGTTGGCCAGGCACTATGCGGCCAAGGTCAGGCTGCCGGAGGCGGAACAACAGATGGAGTTTCGCAAAGCGTTACGGAAAGTGACGGATGACCTCGACCGCCTGGAGATGGGCACCTTGGATAGTTTTCTCTTCCGGATGGTCCGGGGGTTCGCTCCAGAACTGGGGCTGAGCCGGGAGGTGAGGGTGTTGGACGAGGCGGCGGAGGAAAGGGAGGAGTCGGAAGTGTTGGGGGATTTGGCCACGATGCTGGGATCGGACGCCAAGGTTCGGGAGGAGTTGCAGAGAGATCTGATTGGCGGGGAGAAAGGACTGGCGCCGGCCGATCCGCTCCGCGCGGAGGTTCGGGAGCTTCAGGAGGCCGAGCGGATCTGGTATGAGGAGCCGAGGGCGGTATGGGGCGGGGAGCGGGAGATTTTTCCAAAGGGGCAGCCCGAAGCAGGAAAGGTGCAGGAGCCGGCTTGGACGGAATTGCCGCTTGGCTGGGAGGATTTTTCGGATTCGGTTCTGGAAATGGCGAATGCAGGGCCGGGAACAGAACTGAGCGGAAAGGCCCGGAAACTTTTGGAAAACATCGTGGGCCTCGAGGCGGGCCGGGCTGAGTTTGTCTTTAACCGCAAATCCGGGGTATTGAGCGGGGAGCCTGCGCGGTATGCAGGATCGGTGGCACGCGGGTATGTGCAAAGACTAGTGGCGTGGAGGTTAGGACGGACGCGGCGCTTGGGGGAGTATGCAAAGCGGTTGGCGCAAGTCCGGAAGTTGCGGAGGAGTAGGGCGGGGATGTTGCGGTTTGCGGACTTGCCGCAGATTGCGCAAGACGACGTGGTGCAGGAGGCTGGACTGACCTACCGGGTGGATGGGTGGTTTGACCA